>FLSD01223733.1_pt1 | contig 21023 bp, 12 predicted proteins | sample 1497351 | NCBI WGS metagenome assembly FLSD01 (sample SAMEA4031770, study PRJEB14383) | metagenome | biome: human; feature: oral; material: saliva | place: Philippines | collected 2014 | reverse complement strand
ACCTCGGGGGTGATGAGCAGTTCGCGGCAGGGCAGTAGGGTGAGTTCGGTGAGCTCTTCTCCCCCGCTGAGGGTGCGCTGGTCGGCGACGGAGAAGTGGCGCATTTCGTCGAGTTCATCACCGAAGAATTCGAGGCGTACGGGGGTGGTTGCGGTGGGCGGGAAGACGTCGATGATGCCGCCGCGTACGGCGTATTCGCCGCGCTTGGCGACGAGGTCTACGCGGGAGTATGCGGCGTCGTTGAGGCCTCGTACTACGTCTTTGAAGGGGTATTCTTCGCCGCGAACCAGGTGTACGGGTTCCAGTTTTTCGATGCCGGTAACGATGGGCTGGATGACGGCGCGTACGGGTGCGATAACGACTTGGGGGCGTTGGGCGGCTTCCCCGGTCATGGCGCGCAGTACCTGCAGGCGGCGGCCTACGGTGTCCGAACGCGGTGAGAGTCGTTCGTGGGGCAGGGTTTCCCAGGCGGGGAAGAGCGCGATGTCGGCGGCGGGCAGGTAAGCGCGCAGGGCTGCGGCGAGGTCTTCTGCTTGGCGGTCGGTGGGGGCGACGATGAGGCTGAGCGCCTCGGGGGTGGTTGCTCGTACGGCGGCGGAGATGTCGGCGATGAGTGCGGCGTGGGTTCCGGCGACGGCGCCAATGAGGGTGCGTGCGCTACGTTCAGCAGGCTTCGCGGAGGCGGCGGTGCGGATCGCGGCCCAGCTGCTGAGTTGGTTGAGGGTGTTCAGGAGGGGGTGCAGGGGTGCTTCGAGGGGTTGTGCGGTAGCTTTTCGGGTGGTGCTCACGGGTTCTCCTGAATCTGCGGTCCTCGGGGTTGGCGGGTTCGCCGGTTGTGGCGAGTATGCCAGTAATGCGTGCCGGGTTGGGTACCTGAGTGGGGTTGGGTACCTGAGTGGGGTTGGGTACCTGAGTTGGGTTGGTTACCTGGGCGTTTGGTACCCGAGTGTTTTGCCTTTATTTCGCGGTACTTTTGTGTGTTTTGGGGTGTTTTATGCGGCTTTTCCATTGTAGGACGTGTCTGCTTTTTCTGGCATTTTTCTCTGGTGTTCTTCTGTGCTGGAATATAGTCCTTTTTGCACTCGGCTGTCGCTGTTGTGGGTGATATTTGAGTATGGTTTTCTTCTGTGTCTTTTTCTGTACCACAACGCTCATTGCATGGGGCGTAAATCACACATTCACGGGTATCTTTACGCTTTGTGCACCATTATTTTCACAGCTTAATCCTGTACCCTAATCATTAACACTTACAGAAAAACCACACAGTATATCCCCTTCCGGATTCTGATTACCTCTTCCAACCAACCTCAGGTTTTCAGTATTTACTGCAGTTTTCTAGTGCACTAAATTCACCGTATCTTTCGATGTTTCTTCCGGAACGTCGCATCAGAAAGACGCATATGACAACCACATACACGAACAAACCCGCCGAAAAGCGCCGTGCCCGTTCATGGTCTGCTAAAAAGTGGGCCGCTTTCGCACTCGCTTTTGGTACCGCTTTCACCGCGGCACCGCTTACTCCTACTACTCCCGCCTCGGCTGCTACCGGAACCCATGACGGTTCCAGTAGCGATAAGGCGGCTGCTTCCTGTTACGAGGTCAAGCAGGTTAATCCTTCTGCCTCTTCTGGCACTTACTGGCTGTACACCCCGCAGATGAGCGGCCCGGCACAGTTCTACTGCGATCAGGAAACTGATGGCGGCGGCTGGGTCATGGTTGCTCGCGGTCGTGAGGGTTGGACTGAGTCCTACAACGGCACCGGCGACCCGAATCAGCTACATCAGAACCCCACTGGCCCTTCTGCTTTTACGCCGGTTCAGCTTTCCGGCAACGCTGTTGACGCCCTGCTGAACGGTATTAAGCCTCAGGATCTTCCCGATGGCATGCGCCTGCACCGTGCCCACAATGCGCAGGGCACCCAGTGGCAGGACGTCTACGTTCAGCGTCCTCAGACTGAGCAGTGGACCTGGGCGATGAGCTACGGTCAGCGTTGGGGCACCGTGAAGTTCACCGGTGCCGGCATTAATCGCACCGCTCGTATGGGCGGTTCCCCTTCGGAAATGGCTCCGGGTATTACCACCAGCTCGGTGCGCTTCTTCGCGAACCCGAACCAGGGCTACCAGATTGGTTTTGCGTACGGTGCACTGGTGAACTTCGGTAATGAGAATTCGGATTCGTACATTTACCACAAGCGCGGTTCCGCTGGTTACTCTATCCCCTTCACCCAGGTGTTCCTGCGTCCGAAGCTGACTCAGCGTGACTTGAACTTCTCGCAGATTGGTTCTGGCTCTGCCGCTAGCAACCGTCGTGCCCTGCCCAATAGCTACACGATGCCCGTTCGTTGGCGCACCAGTGAGCAGACTGGCACCGGCAAGAAGAACGAGATGAACACCTACGTTCAGGCTATTACTCAGGTGGGCGACACCGTCTTCACCGGTGGTGACTTCAAGTATGTGGAGTCGGCTGGTGGCGAGCGCGTGGACCAGTCGTACCTGGCTGGCTACAACGTGGATTCGGGCGAACTGGTTCGCTCCTTCCGCCCGACCTTCAACGGTCAGATTAAGGCCCTTGAAGCCCTACCGAATAACCGTCTGGCGGTTGGTGGCGAATTTACCGAGGTAAATGGCGAGAAGGTTAACCACTTCGTCATTCTGGACGCAACGACCGGTCAGATTGACCGCACGTGGGACCTTCAGATTCAGCGTCGCAATGGCGATGCCGCCCAGGTGAAGACCCTGCTGGTTCAGGACGGTTACCTGTACATTGGCGGTAACTTCACCCATGTGAAGGGCAATACTTCTTCTGCTTACGCGTATGCACGCGGTGCGGCTCGTATTAAGCTCTCGAACGGTGCGGTGGATTGGAATTGGCGCCCGAACTTCAACGGTACGGTCAACGGTATTACCGCTGCGTCCGATAATTCCACTGTTCACGCGGCCGGTTACTTCACTGAGCTGAATAACCAGCGTGCGTTCCGTCTGGCTGCTTTGAATGGTTCTAACGCTTCGAACATTAAGTGGGAGTGGGAGCCGTCGTTGAAGCTGAACATTACTGACCGTATTGTGTACGCGTTCCAGTTTGATGTTCAGGATGCCGGCTCGACTGTGTGGACTGGCGGTGCTGACCACCTGATTGCGAACTACTCGAAGAATGGTTACGGCCGTATTTCTTCGTCGATTTCTAAGTACGGTGGCGACTGGCAGGATCTGCACCTGAGCGGTAACACCATTTATGGTGCATGCCACTGTGGTGACGTGCTCTTTGAGGGTGCCACCGGCTACCACACCTATTGGAAGGAATCGAAGGCGGTTCACCGTATGCGCCTGGTCGCAGCGTTCGATAAGGACAGCGGCGAGGTTATCGGTGAGTTCAGCCCGGTTCTGAAGGGCGCTAGCGGCTACGGCGTGTGGGAATCCTTCGTGGATTCTCGCGGCAACCTGTGGGTTGGTGGCGACATTAACCGTTCGCTGGGTGCTAATGGTGAGCAGCGCACTGTCGGTTTCGCTCGTTTTGCTCCTCGCGACGTGACCGCGCCGTCGGCTCCGTCGAACCTGTCGGTTCAGCGTGATGGTTCGACCGATAAGCTGTCCTGGTCTGGCATTCGTGAGAGCGGTGCTCGCTACCAGGTGCTGCGTGATGACCGTGTGATTGCTACGGTCTCGGGTACCAGCTACGAGGTTGAGCACACCGATGGCGCTCGCTACTACGTGCGTTCCATCGATGTGTCTGAGAATTTCTCGGCTTCTACGGGAGCTGCTCAGGCTTAGGTCAGGTTGTTGATCTAGTTTCTTTGAGTCGCCGCCTGATTTGGGCTCTGCAGGGTTTGCGGGGTTCGGATCAGGCGGCGGCACACCCGGGGTGTATACCCCCTATAGTTTTGGTTTGGTCCGAGTTGCCCAGTTTGCTATCGTTACGCCTCTGCAGCGGCTATGATGGGTTGGGATTCATTGCGTCGGATGGGTTGCTTCCGTCCTTCCGATGATGGACTGAATCTTTAGTCTGTGGTGTTTCTTCTCTGTTGGTACGACAGGGGAAGCTTCACAGATTTTTAGCGTTCCGCTTCTTACGGGTGCGTTGCCATTGTTGGCTTCGTGCGTGAGGTTTCGGGGCGTATTCATTCAATTTCCGATAACCACACTCACTGATTCCGGCAACAGACTCGCTGTTAGTGCAGTTCATAACGCTTCTTCCGTCCCCCGATACCTGGTCACTATGCTGTGTCTTGTGTTGGGTGGGTGTTGCTACGTGAATTGCGTTTTCCTGCTGTGTGCCGGTTGAGGTCTCTAGGAGAGACAAATGAATTTTCTTCCGTTCACGCGTGGAGGGCGTTCGCAGGGCGTTGCTTCCTCCGCTTCTGAGGGCTCTCGCGTAGCTTCTCGTTCCGGGTCCCGCGCATTGGGTGCGGCGGCTGCTTCTTTTGCGATGGTTGCGGCTTCTTTGGGTCCGATTGCTTCGGGTGCGCAGGCTGCTGATGCACGCTACTATGACGGTTCGTCGAGCGAGCGAGCTGCGGCGAGTTGCTGGGAGGCTAAGCAGAATAATCCGCAGGCGAAGAGTGGTGCGTACTGGTTGTACACCCCTGCGATGAGCGCTCCTGAGCAGTTCTATTGTGATCAGGAAACTGATGGTGGCGGCTGGGTTATGATTGGCCGCGGTCGTGAAAGCTGGACCGAGAACTACAACGGTCGCGGCGATACCAAACAGCTGTACCAGAACCCCACCGGTTTTGACGCGGTGCAGTTGCCGGGTCAGACGGTGAACGCGCTGCTGAACGGTACCCGTCCGCAGGATCTGCCCGACGGCGTGCGCTTCCACCGCGCCATGAACGTGAACGGTACCGCGTGGCAGGATTTCAAGGCGACGCGTGCCGCAAGCACCGAGTGGTCCTGGACCTTCCGCGCAACGATGTACTGGTCGAACATTTCGATTACTCATCCGCGACAGTACCGTGGCTACAACTACTACAGTCAGGATAAGACTGAGGGCAATATCTTCCGTTACGGCTATTCGAACGATTACCGTTCCCTGTACTTCGCGGAGAAGCCCTCGCAGGGTTACAAGCTGGGCTTTACCTACGGCCCGAACGCTAGGATTACGGGTTGGTTCCAGAATTACCTGCTGAACAGGACTTCTTCGTATATCTACCGTCCGGCGAATGATACGACCACTCCCCTGGTGTTTACTCAGATGTTCTTGCGTCCGAAGGTGACTCAGAACGATCTGGCGGCTAAGGGTCTGCACGCTTATGGCCAGCAGGGTGCTGCGGCGAGTAACCGCCGCGCACTACCCAATAGCTACTCTGAGAAGTGGAAGTGGCGTACCAGCACTGAAACCGGTACCGGCAAGAAGGGCGAGATGAACACCCAGGTTGAGGCTATCACCGAGGTGGGTGGCGCTGTCTTTACCGGTGGCGATTTCGCGTACGTTGAGTCGGCAAGCGGCGAGAAGGTTGAGCAGGCTTTCTTGGCGGGTTACGAGGTGGGCACCGGCGAGTTGCGCCGTTCCTTCCGTCCGAAGATTAACGGTCAGGTGAAGTCGGTTGAGGCTCTGCCGAACGGCCTGCTTGCTGTGGGTGGTTCTTTCGACCAGGTGAATGGCGAGTACTACAACGGTTTCGTGATTCTGGATCCGCAGACCGGTCAGGTGGCTAAGGATTGGGATATCCGCGTGGTCAGCCGCATCGCTTCCTTGCCGGTTCAGATTAAGACCCTGCACGTGCGTGATGGTTACCTGTACATTGGCGGTTCCTTTACTCACGTGAAGGGTCAGACTTCCCCCACCTACGCGTATGCAAGGAACCTGGCTCGCATTAAGTTGAGCAACGGCGAGGTGGATTGGAACTGGCGTCCGGTCTTTAACGGCACGGTGAACGGTGTGAGCGCTTCCGAGGGCAACAGCCACGTGTACGTGGCCGGCTACTTCACGCAGCTTAACGGCGGTGAGGCTTTCCGCATCGCCAACATCACCAATCCCCGCCAGAGCGGCGGCGACTGGACCCACGAGCCCTCGTACGTTCCTTCCAGCGCCCAGACCTGGGACCTGAAGAACGAGCGTAAGATGTGGGGCTTCCAGTTCGACGTTCAGGACGCCGGCACCTCCGTCTGGCTGGGCGGTACCGAGCATATGATTAGCCGCTACGATAAGTCGAGCATGCAACGTACCTACAGCGCGATTACTCGCGAGGGCGGCGACTTCCAGGATCTGCATCTGAGCGGTAACACCATTTACGGTGCGTGCCACTGCGGTGACTTCATCTACCAGGGCGCAACCAAGATTGATGCGGAGTGGAAGAACGCTACGGATGCCCAGACGATTCGTTTGGTCGCGGCCTTCGATAAGGACACCGGCCAGGTGCTGCCGGAGTGGGCCCCGATTATGAACGGCGCGCACGGCTACGGCGTGTGGGAGTCCTTCGTGGATTCGACCGGCACCCTGTGGGTCGGCGGCGACATCAGCAAGTCTCTGGGTGCTAACGGCGTGCAGGACACCGTGGGCTTCGCTCGCTACGCTGCTCGCGACGTGACTCCCCCGGAGACCCCGCAGAACCTGCAGGTGAAGCATAACGGTGCGAAGGATCAGCTGAGCTGGTCCGCTGTGCCGGAGAAGCGAGTGACCTACCAGGTGTTGCGCGATGACCGTCCGATTGCGACGGTTACGGGCACGAGCTATTCGGTGGACCATCGCGACGGCGCCCGCTACTATGTGCGTGCGGTAGATACTGCGGATAACTATTCGGCGAGTACCGAGGCTGTCCAGGCGGCATAACCCCTCATCAGGGCAATATCCACTTTTATGACAAATAATTTTAGTGATGTTCGCCCTATTGTCCCGGGCTGGTTTTAAGCCAGCCCGGGACTTTTTTGCACATAGTGAATCTATTTCATTCATTTACATGAAGGTTTTTTCATTCAGAGATATATATTTACCTTCTATTCGAGACAAAATAGAGCATTAGTTAGGGCTTATTCTCATCATTTATAAAAACGTTATTTTATGAGTCTGAGTATTTTCCCAGCTTTGCGTGTTAGCCTTTAGGTGCCTTGCCATCATGCGAGGTATTATCTTCCGGAATATAGTCAATCTCACTCCAACCACTAAAGAGGCTTCCCATGTCAGTGTTCTTCAAGTACCCCTCCCGGTCCCGCCTTCTGGGCACCTTGGGTACCGTTGCGGTATCCACCCTGGTTCTGAGCGCTTGCGCTACTGAAAACCCGAGCTCCGACAGCTCTTCCTCTGCTTCTGCGTCCGCGAGCGTTTCCGCGTCTGCACACGCTTCGTCAAGCCAGTCTTCGAGCGCTTCCCCCCAGGTTTCTGAGCAGGGCACCGCCGAAGCATCCGCTAATGCTTCCTCCGAGGCTTCGGCTGAGGCAAAGGGTGAGGCGACCTCTTCCGACGGCCAGAAGCTTGAAGAGATTTACACTGGCGCTGAGGAGATGAAGAACGCTTCTTCTGTGCCTGTTGACGCTGAAGAAGTTAAGAAGACTACCGAACTGGTTAACTCTTTTGAGACCATTCTGACCAAGGTGAAGGCAGCCCCCTCTGCTGAGGCTTCGCCTGAGCGCGCCGCTGATCCGACCAGCGACGAAGAGGCTGAGCAGCAGAATGTTGAGCAGGCACGCGCTGTTCTCGATGATGAGACGATTCGCTCCATCGAGGCTGTGGCTGTTGATTCCGCTGCGGCTGAGTTTGCCGTGCAGGCTTCCGAATACGCACTGGCTGGCTGGCACTATGAAGGTTCTTCCACTGTCGTGGGCACTCCCCGTATGACTGAAACCCAGTACAAGGGTCAGCCCGCCCGCATGCTGGAAGTATGCATGGATTCTTCCTCCGTGAAGATCTATGACGAGAATAATCAGCCTGTTAAGGATGACAATTCTCCCAAGCGTTCACTCAATATCTACACCCTCGTTCAGGTCGATGGTCAGTGGAAGATTGCGACCCACGATTTCCCGAACAATCCTGATTGTTAGGGTCTAATTAAAGATGCCGGTTTCCAGCTATGATTCGCTGGAAACCGCGCATTGTCGTCCATAGCGCATTAATGTTGATGCGCACTCGATAACATTTCTTGGCATTCATTGGAGATATTATGAAAGCCCACCTTGGCATGACGGGCTCCGGCTTTTCTCGTTCTGCTATAACCCGCTCAACTCTTTGCTTGAGCATTGCTACGGCCTTGGCTTTGCCCGTAGCTATCCCCGCTATTACGCCGAGTACCGCTGTCGAACAGACTGCGGAAAAAAGGGACTCTGCTTTCTACAATGGCACGACCTCCGAGCGTGCTGCCGCTAGCTGTTGGGAAGCCAAGCAGGCTAACCCCGAGGCAAAGAGCGGCGCCTACTGGCTGTACACTCCCGCGATGAGCCAGCCAACCCAGTTCTATTGCGATCAGGAAACTGATGGCGGCGGCTGGGTCAAGATTGGTGAGGGTCGTGATGGCTGGACCGAAAACTACGAGGGTCAGGGCGACACCTCCCAGCTCTACAGCGATGCCGCACCCGCATCGTCCGGTTTGACTCTCGAGCAGGGCAAGGCGCTGAGCTCCCTACCCGCCGCGAAGACCCCGATTCAGCTTTCGGGCACCACTATTTCTCAGCTGCTCAACGGCACTCGCCCCGATCAGCTGCCCGACGGTTACCGTTTCCGCCGCGCACTGAACACTTCGGGCACCAAGTGGCAGGAAATTACGGTTGACCGCCGTCAGACCTCCGAGTGGACCTGGGCCTTGCGTTCGAGCGCTGTCTGGTCGAATGCGACCGTCACCAACCCTGAGGAGTTCTCTTCCTACAACGAAGAGGGCCGCAAGAACTGGACTGACGGTACCTGGGAAGACCATATTCTGCGTGGCCAGAACAACGGCTTCAAGACGCTGATATTTGATGAAATGGCTTCCCAGGATTACCGTATGGGTTTCCGTTACGGTGCAAACTCCCCCATTTCGCAGGACGGCTCTGAGCCGGCGATGACCGACGCGCAGAACTCTTACATCTACGGCAAGGAAGGCAAGAGTGAAACCTCTTTCGGTTACACCCAGATGTTCCTGCGCCCCAAGCTGACCCAGAATGATTTGAACCTGAGCACTATCCCGGATTCCGGTACCCCAGCGAGCGCTCGTCGTGCCCTGCCCAATAGCCGTTCGGCGGATTGGCGCTGGCGAACCAGCACCAGGACCTTCACCGGTAAAACCGGCGAAATGAACACCTATGTTGAGGCCATCACCGAGGTCGATCACGGCAACGGCACCTCTAGCGTGTTCCTTGGCGGCGACTTCGAGTACCTTGAGTCCTCTACCGGTGAACGTGTTGCGCAGTCTAATATTGCTGCTTTTGACCCGGTGACCGGCGAGTTGCGCCGCGACTTCAAGCTAACTGTTAATGGTCAGGTGAAGGCTGTTGAGGCTCTGCCGAATAACCGCTTGGCTATTGGTGGTTTCTTTACCTTGGTTAACGGTGAGAAGCATGAGAACTTCGTCGTTGTTGATGCCACGACCGGTGAAGTTGCCCCGGAATGGGCCCAGGTTAGGGTCGAAGACCGTATTTCTACCGAGGCAATGGTGGTGAAGACCATCCACCGTCAGGGTGACTACGTGTATATTGGTGGCACCTTTACCCACGTTTATGAAAGTGAAAATGCGGGTGCTGCGTATTCGCGCAATATTGCCCGTTTTAAGTTGGGCGAACCTTCTAACGGTGTGCCCGGTATTGTGAGCGTAGATCGCAATTGGCGTCAGGTGTTCAACGGTACCGTCAACGGTATTAGTGCCTCCGCTGATAACTCTCATGTTTACGTTGCCGGCTACTTCACCTGGCTCAACGGCGGCCTTGCCTACCGCGTAGCTGATATTACTCAGCACCTACAGAAGGGCAGCCCGTGGGTGTACCAGCAGTCTGAGATTCCTTCCGGTGCTAATGTCTCTGACCTGCGTAATGAAACTAAGATTTGGGGCTTCCAGTTCGACGTCCAGGATACCGGTACCGGTGTCTGGGTGGGCGGTACTGAACACCTCATCTCTCGTTACGACAAGACTTCCATGACCCCCACCTACACCGCGATTACTCGCGAAGGTGGCGACTTCCAGGATCTGCATCTGAACGGCAACACCATCTACGGTGCCTGCCACTGTGGTGACTTCCTCTACCAGGATTCGCGTAACAAGGCGTTCCCTGTGAGCGGTTCGAGCGTGATTCACTCGGTCAAGCTGGTTGCTGCATTCGATAAGGACAGCGGTAAGATGCTGCCGGAGTTCTCCCCCGCTATTAAGGGCGACAACGGCTTCGGCATCTGGGAGTCTTTCGTGGATTCGAAGGGTACCCTGTGGGTTGGCGGCGATATTCACCGTTCGCTGGGTGTCCACGGCACTCAGGAAACCATTGGTTTTGCGCGCTTTGAGGCTCGCGATGTGACTCCTCCGCCTACCCCGCAGAACCTGCAGGTTGAGTTGAAGGACGATAAGGACGTTCTGACCTGGGACGCGGTGCAGGATACCGGTAGTGTCCGTTACCAGATTCTGCGTAATGACCGAGTCATCGCTAGCACTTCGGGTACGAAGTTTGAGATTGACCACACCGATAACGCACGTTACTTTGTGCGTGCAGTGGACAGCTCGGATAACTACTCTGCGTCCACTCCGGTTCAGGTAGCTCCGGTTCGCCCGACTCCTACCCCCACGGAGACCGCGACCGAGACTCCTACCGCTGACCCGACCGCGAGCGCTGACCCCAGTGCTTCGGCAAGCGCTACCCCGAGTGCAGAAGCGACTACTGAGGCACCGAAGGCCCAGGATCCGGACCCGAAGGTTGAGGAGCCTAAGCCTGCCGATCCCAAGCCTGAGGACCCGAAGGAAGAAACTCCTAAGGACGAGGTCGCTAAGGACCAGATTGTTCTGCCCTACGCGTCCGAGTGGAAGTACATGGTCTCCAGCCAGGCTCCTAACCGTAAGTACGGTTGGAAGTACAACTTCCACTTCACCTTGGAAGATATCGCGCAGGAAGCATGGCAGACCGGCAAGACCCCGATTGGTATCGGCACCGGTAACCTCAACACCTCCGTTAAGGTTCCGCTTGTGCGTACCCAGCCCAATATCTACGCCTACACCACCATCCAGCTCACTCGTGAGCAGGCGAGCCGCGACCTGGTGCTGACCACCTACGCGGATGACGCTATTGCGGTGGGTGTCAACGGTGAAGAGGTTGGTCGTTCCAACTTCGACACCCGTGGAAAGCTGTGGAATAGCACGATTGCATCGAGCTCGATTGATACCGCTACGGCTCAGAAGACTCCGGTGACCTTTACCGTTCCTTCTTCCAAGCTGAAGGCTGGTGAGAACCTCATCGCTGTTGAGGTTCACCCGGGCATTAGCCGACGTAACGTTCGCCCGAATGTGAGCTTCGATTTGCAGGCTACCTCCAAGGCGCCGGTTGCTGAGCAGCCCGCTGAGAAGGAAGCTGACAAGGAGGCGGAAGCTCCCGCCGCAAACGAGGCTGAGCAGCCCGTGGTTGAGAATGCGAATAACGCTGCCGCTGAGCAGGGTGAGCGACGCGCTCTCAACAACGGAGTTGGAACTCGTGTTCCGATTCAGTCCCGAAGGGGCTAATACCTTCTAGACAATCTCGCTAAATGGGGTTTGATTTTCTGAATGATTCAGGAAATCAAACCCCATTTGCGTATGCTCCCCATTTTTCCGTGTTTTTGCATCATTTATTCCGGTTATTTGTGCTTCTGTTATGTGTCTCTGCACAATGTTCAGAAATGTTTTCTATATCCACAATTCACAGGAACAAAGCGCCGATAACCCCCTCTAACAGCACACTGAACCTGCCCGAAGGATTCCGTAAATCTGCACCAAAGCGCATTGTCAGAGGCTTTTTGCGACACAATTATTGACCCTGACCACACACCCCCTGTTGTACTTTATCTCGTTGTAAAATATCTATATAGTGGTGTATGTGAAAAAGGGACCAACCACCTCTTTTTTCGCGTGCGAGACTTCCGGACTTTCTCGCAACCACCCCGAAAGGGAGTAAATCACTCTCCTTTACTCCTCTCACCGATTAAAAAGGAATGTGCATGTCCACCTCTGAGGCACCTCACGCCCCGAACTCCGCACCCGCATCGGGATTTTCTGCGAAGTTTTCTCACACTCTGCGCTCCCTGGAGGCGGCGCAGAAGCCCGGCATCGGCGTTCCCGCCTACACCCGCTGGGTCAACCGCCGAGTAGCGCGCTACTTCGCTGCGGCAGCTGTCGCGCTGGGCATCACCCCCAACGGCGTCACCGCTATTTCCGCTGCATGTTCCGCGGCAGGCCTCATCGTTCTGATTACCTGCCCGCCCAGCGTTGGTGTGGGTATCTGCGTTGCCCTGCTTTTCGCTCTCGGTTACGGTCTGGACTCCGCTGATGGCCAGGTTGCTCGTGTGACCGGTGCGTCCTCTCCCGCCGGTGAGTGGCTCGACCACGTGGTCGACTCCATCCGCGTGCCCTCCGTGCACATGGCAACCCTGCTCTCCTTCCTGCTGTACCCGGCGCACTACTCCTTTACCGGTTCCAGCGCATTCAACGGCTGGATCATCGCAATGCCCATGATTTTCACCGCGCTGACCGCCGGTCACTTCATGAGCCAGATTCTTGCTGAGCAGCTGCGCAACAACCGCAAGACCGCAGCTCCCCCGACCGGTGGTCCCCTGCGTTCCTTCATCAACCTGCACATGGACGCTGGCACTCTCTGCTGGATCTACATTTTCCTCGGTTTCGGCCCCGTATTCGTCATCGTCTACGCGCTGCTTCTGCTGGCTAATGCCGCAACCGTCCTGCTGTCCATGCGTCGCAAGTACGTTAGCCTCGCGACCCCCGCTGAGTAAGGAGAATCCCAATGATGCACTTCACCTCTCGCAACCCCGCTGTTTCAGCCGTTATCGCAACCAACGGCAAGCGTCCCGAACTGCTGCGCGTGGCGGTGCGCTCCATCCTTGAGCAGAGCTACCGTGGCTTCGTTGAAGTTGTTGTTGTCTTTGACCGTGTTGAGCCCGACCGCCTCGAAGACATTGAGGTCGGCGAAAACCGTGCCCTGAAGATTGTCTCCAATACCCGCTCCGGCGGTCTGGCGGGCGGCCGCAACAGCGGTATCATCGCCTCCAGCGGTGAGATGATTGGCTTCTGCGATGACGACGACTACTGGATGCCGTCCAAGCTCACCCAGCAGGTCGCTCTCTGGCGCGAAAATCCCGAAGCAGCCGCTATCTCTTCGGGTATTACCGTCCGCTCTGGCGGTCAGGACATTGTGCGCCTGGCGCCCGAGCGCGCAACCTTCGCGGACTTCCTGCGTTCGCGCATTACCGAAATTCACCCCTCCGCCATGCTGTACTCCCGTGAGGATCTGCTCGGCGTTGACGGTAAGCCCGCCCGCATCGGCCTGGTCGATGAGGAGTTGCCCGCCGCCTACGGTGAAGACTACGATCTGTTGCTGCGCGCAACCCGCCACGGCGATGTGCTGAGTGTACCCGAGCCGCTGATTCTGGTGCTCTGGGACCGCCCTTCCTTCTTCTCCGGCAAGTGGCAGTCCATGGTTGATGGCCTCAGCTACATTCTGCGTAAGTTCCCTGAATTTGAGCAGGATCCCAAGGGTCTGGCGCGTATCGCCGGTCAGATTGCATACGCGCAGGCGTCCCTGGGTAACAACAAGGAGGCGCGCGCCTACGCTCGCGCGGCTCTGCGCCGTGACCCCAAGCAGCTTCGTGCTTGGGCGGCGTATGTTGTGTCCACCGGCGTTATTAAGCCCGCTACTCTTCTTGATCTCGTCCAGAAGACCGGTCGAGGTCTCTAACCAGGTATCGCACAGACATGGTTTCCTCTTCCGTTCTTTCCCCTCCGGGTACTTCGCCTGTGGCGCTGAAGGATTCCGCCGGGTCGGCTAATACTCCGCCCAGCGGTATTCTGCGTGCCCGCGCGCGCATCCGCCCGGTATCTACGGGGCAGAAGAAGCTCCCCGCGTGGCCTCTGCTGGCGTTGCTGTACGGCTTCCCGGCGCTGTGGGCTTTGGGTGTGCTTCAGATTGCACCGCTGGTACTGGCAGCGATCATGCTTTTTTACCTCATTATTCGAGGTAATGTGCGTGTGCCCGGTTCCCTGTGGGTGTGGGGCGCGTTCTGCGTGTGGGTTGTTGTTGCGGCGCTTGCCCTGACCCGTTCGACCGACATTATTGGTTGGGGCCTGCGCTTTGTGAACATTCTCAGCGCCGGCATTTACGCCCTGTACTACTACAACGCGCGTTCTTCTATTAGCCTCAATAGGGTGCTGGGCGGTCTGGCTACTCTGTGGGTGACCCTGATTGTTCTGGGTTACGGTGGTGTTCTTTTCCCCGAGTTCCGTCTGCGTACTCCGATGAGCTTCATCATGCCTGCTGGTTTTATGCAGAACCCGCTGGTGCGCGACTATATGCTTCCTCCCCTGGCTGAGGTTCAGCGTCCGTGGGGCGCTCCCGAGGCGTATATTCGCCCCTCCGCGCCGTTCCCCTATGCGAATAGTTGGGGTCTGGCGTACACCCTGCTCACCCCGGTGATGCTGGCGTGCTTGCTTCGCCTGCGTTCTATCTGGCTGCGTATTGCGTTGCTAATCGGTATGGCGGTTTCTACTGTGCCGGCGATTGCGACCAGTAACCGCGGTATGTTCATTGGCCTGGGTGTCAGTGCGGCGTACGTACTGCTGCGTCAGTTCCTGGCGGCTAATTGGCGTGCAGTGGGTATGGGTGTTGCGGCAATCGCGGCTGTGGTTGTGGCGCTCTTTGCCTCGGGCACCGTGGATAACATTCTGGGTCGTCAGGACTACTCGGACTCCACCGGTGGTCGTGCGGCGCTCTACCGTGCCACCTGGAAGGCAACCTTGGAGTCCCCGATTATCGGTTACGGCACTCCGCGTATGGAACCGAGCATTGGCGTGTCAATGGGTACCCAGGGGTACCTGTGGACTCTGATGTTCTGCTTCGGCTTCGTGGGTCTGGCGCTGTTCGCACTCTTCATGGTGTGCACTGTGGCAAGCGGTGCACGAGTGAAGACCACCTCCGGGTACTGGCTACATAGCGTGCCGGTAGCGTGCTGCGTCGTCTTTATTTTCTACAGCTTCGATATTGCTCAGCTGACCATTCTGATGCTCGCGTCGATGGCGTGTATCCGTTCTATTCGGGATGGTGAGGGGCTATGACGAAGAATCAGTCCCCTCGCGGTATAGATACCTCTGCGGTTTCATCTTTCGATGATGCGTATTCGGTGAGCGGTCACCCTAGCCGCCGTGCACGCCTGCGTGAGAGCGGCGAGTATGTGGAGCCGGTTGCGGAGCAGGCTGACTCACAGGCAGAGTCTTCTGCTGATGAGTTTGCTCCGACGGTGGACGATATCCGTTCCGGCCGTTTTCCTGCGACCACGGCGCTGTCGATTGTTCCTCCGGCTCAGGGCTTTGCGTCCGAGGAGTCGCTGCCCGATTCTTTGGAGGCGGGTTCTTCAGAAACGGGTTCTTCGGAGTCAGGTAGTTCGACTGCAGGTTCCTCAGCAGCGAACGCTACCGCTGTAGCGGGTGCTCATCTGTCCGGCTCCCGGCGGATTGCCCCGGCTACTGCTGAGTCTGCAGAAAAGGCTAAACCTTCCGTCTCAGGTGCCCAGGCGGATAGCGCATCCGCGAAGAGCGCGCCGGTTAAGAAAACTCCCGGAAAGGGTAAGCAGCCCAGCCTCGCCAAGAGCGGCTCTCTTGCTTCTCTGTGCGTGATGTACGGTGCCGGTATCGCGTTCGTGACCACGATGGTGGTGTCGAATGGTATTGGTGCTGAGGGTTCGGGCGAGTTCTTCCGTCTGATGGCGTTGTTTGCGATTGCGATTTCGCTGGTGACCTTCGGCGCGGATACTGGCTTGGTTCGTACGATGAGCGCTCAGCGTGCTCTGGGCCGTTACGGGGTGCTTCCGCAGCTGATCCGTTACGGTCTGATTCCTTCGCTGGTGACTTCGGTGCTTCTGGTGGCGGGTGTATACATCTACACCGAGCTTGTGCCAATGGCTCCCGAGTATCAGGCGGCAATGCGTGTCAGCTCCGCTTTCGTTCTGATAGCGGCGCTGATGACGGTGTTCTTCGGCGCACTACGCGGTCTGCATCGTGTGGTGACTTTTACGGTTCTGCAGAATGTTCTGCTTCCTACTCTGCGTTTTGCGGCGGTAGGTTTGGTGGTTCTGTTCTCGGGTCAGTTCATGGATTTGGTGTACGCCTGGACCATCCCAGTGGCGATTACTGCGGTGGTTGCCCTGTGGCTTTTGGAGCGGGCGTTCCCTTCCGAGGAGCATGTGGAGGTTCTTCCTTCTGAGGATTCTCCGACCGAGACGTTCCGTTCGTTCTGGGGGTTCAGCTCTGCACGCGGTGTCGCTACCATTGTGGAAACCATCCTGGAATGGATTGACGTGCTGGTGGTGACGGCGTTCTTGGGCGCCGCTGCCGGTGGTATCTATGGTGCTGTGAACCGTTGTGTTCGTGTGGGTACCATGATTGAGCACACCGGCCGCGTGGTGACCGGCCCGTCGATTAGTGCGGCGTTGGCGACTCGTCAGCTCGATCGTGCTCGAGATATTTTCCTTTCGACCACTCGCGTGTTGACTGCGTTATCTTGGCCGTTCTATCTGTCTCTGGCGTTCTTCGGTCCGACTCTTTTGGGCTTCTTCGGTAAGGGCTTTGAGGCTGGCGCCAGTATTCTCTGGGTGATTTGCCCGGCGGCGATGCTGTCGATGAGTGCCGGTGGTGTGCAGTCTGTTCTGCTGATGAGCGGTAAGAGTCGCTGGCAGCTGTTGAACAAGCTCTCCTCGCTGGTGGTGGCTGTGACCTTGAACTTCACTTTGGTTCCGGTATGGGGCCTGTACGGTGCGGTGACGGCTTGGGCTTCTGCTCTGCTGATTGACACCTTCCTGGCGAGCTACCAGGTGTTCCGCCTCGTCGGTATTCGCGCTTCGGTCCGTGAGATGGCTCCTTCGCTCTTCTTGGGTGCGGCTGTTCCGACAGTGTGTGCTCTGGTGTCTTTGGCCTTCTTGGGTCAGAACGTTTTGGGCGTCATCGTGTATGTGGTGCTACTCGTTCCGGTGTACGGTGCGGTGCTGTACCGCTTCCGCAAGGCTCTCGGTATTGAGCGTTTCCTCTCCGCCCGCCGCGCGAAGTCTTAAGCCTTCCGCTTCTTCTACGTTTCCTCCGATATTTAGTGTCCGTTTCTCTTCCTCTAGGATGTCCTCATGGATAACACCTCTCATACCTCCTCAGTTACCCTCGGTAGCCAGGTACGTCGCATTTTCCGGCACCGTCTGCTGATTCTGCTGTCGGTCGTGATTTTTGCTGTGGCGGGTGCCGCTTACGGCTACATGACCAATAGCAAGTACACTTCTAAGGCTTCGCTGGTTGTTTACCCGCTGGTGGTTGACCCCGCCGGTACCGGTAGCGCTAACTCCGCGAAGGTGGATATTGCTACCGAGTCTCGCATTGCTTCCTCTCGTGAGGTTGCGCAGAACGCGGCGAAGTCTCTGATTGCTAATGGCGATACCCTCTCTGAGGCTCAGCTGACCAGCCGCCTGATGAACTCCGTTAAGGTGACCGGTACCTCCCAGACTGCCGTGTTGGACATTGAGGTAACCCGCCCCAACGGCACGGATGCTGCACGTTACGCTAACGCCATGGCAAACGCGTACCTGCAGGTTCGTTCCGAGGCTCTGAAGAGCAGCGTTGATTCTGCTCTGCACCAGATTGATGAGCAGATTTCTGCTCTCGAGGGTGATAACAGCCGTGCGGGTCTGCTTTCTCAGCTGCAGGAGCGTCGCGCTCAGATTCAGCTGACGTCCACCACCGGTGGCCGCGTGATGAGCGAGGCTCAGGTTCCTTCTTCTTCCTCGGCTCTTGGCCCGGTAAAGATGGCTATTGTTGGCGCTGTTGCCGGTCTGCTGATTGGTGCTGTACTGGCTTACGGTCGTGACCGCACCATGCGTCACATTGGTTACGCTGACCGCCTGGAAGATGCTGGTATCCCGGTTCACGAGCTGGGTTCCTCTTCTGAGGCGAATGACGCGTTCATGCTGCTACGCACCATTGGCGCTCCCGACGGCGATGTGAAGAGTGCCGGCGCATCCGGCATTGTCATTCTGCCCGGTACTGACCGCGGCGTTGAGCACCTGTACCAGATGCTGCAGCGTGTTCTGCCCACCGAGTACGCACGTTTCACCGATTACGCTTCGGTCCGTGACGCTCTGACCCGCCACACTCCCGAGTCGCTGGTTGAGAAGAGCGAGACTCCTCTGGTGATTAGCCTGAGCACCGCTACTCCCCTGTCGACCCAGCTGCGTTTCGTTCAGGCTGGCGGCGTGGCTCTGGTTCCAGTGACTGCGGCTACTTCTCTGCCGCAGATTCGTGAGCTTTTCGCTCAGCTGGATCAGCTTGAGGGTGTGAACGCTCTGGCTGTTTTCCTGGACCGCGAATAAGCTAGGCCGGGGGTAAATGGACCGCGCGCAATCGGGGTCTATTGATGGATACCTCGCCTGTGTGCGGGTTCGTCCTTCGTCCTTGAGCGTAGGGTCGGTAACGCTTGTTGAGGCGGATCTGTTGTAGCAGGTCTGTTGTTGCAGATCTATTGATGCAGGCGTTGCCGGACCCGTCAGCTCACCCTTATCTTTTCTTCTTATTTTTCTCTTGTATTGGGGCTTTAGGAGAACACTATGACTGAGGCAACTTCCTCTCAGGCACCGAAGAAGAAGCTTCTGCTGGTTTCTAGCAGCGGCGGACACTTGAAGCATCTGACGGCTACTTCTGCCGCGTGGCAGGATTATGACCGCGTGTGGGTTAGCTTTAAGCAGCCCGATGTTGAATCTTCTCTGGCTGATGAGAAGACCTATTGGGCTTATTACCCGACCACTCGAAATATTAAGAACGCTATTCGTAATCTGTTTTTGGCATTTCGTATTTTTCCGAAGGAACGTCCGGATGCGGTTGTTTCTGCCGGCGCCGGTGTTGCCGTTCCTTTCTTTGTGGCGGCTAAACTCTTTGGCGTAAAGACTCTTTATATTGAGTGTTTTGACCGCCCGACTCTGCCGACGATGACCGGCAAGATGCTGTACACCTTTGCTGATCGAATTATTGTTCAGAGCGAGGAACAGCAGGAGAATTTCCCTGATTCTCGTGTGATTCATCCCATTTTCTAAGAGTGATGAATTTATCCTGAAAATAGCGTCCTCGCGTGTGCTGAGGGCGTTATTTTCGGGGTATAGTATTTATTAAACATACAGATACGCATAAGTCGTGCGCTCCACTGTGGACTCACCATCCAAGCGAACTAACCACTCGCCAGAGAAGCGTATGCGGAGATTACTCACCATTTTCTCCGGCACGACGCCACCGCGTATACCAATGATGCCCTCCGGATTTTTGCGTCAGGTATACGGGGTTACTACCGATAAATACATAGAGAGGAATAGGCTATGTCTATTCAGAACTTCCCCCGCGTCAGCGTTGATACTTCCAAGTTCGACCTGCCCGTATTTACCCCTGCCGTCGCGCCCGTTCGTATTCCTACCAAGACTTACGATTTGGTGGTGTCCCTCGGTACCGACGTTCACACTTTTGATCGTCTCCTGCGTTGGGTTGAGGCTTATCTTGAGGCTCACCCCGAGGTCACCTGCCTCGTGCAGCATGGCCACACTGCGCCCATTAAGCACGCAGACAACCTTAAGCTCCTTCCCGCCTCCGAACTGCTGGACTACTACGCAACCGCACGCGTAGTACTGGTTCAGGGCGGCCCCGGCTCCATCCAGGATGCACGCCGTACCGGTGCTCTGCCGCTGGCTGTTCCGCGCCGCGCAGAGTTCGACGAGGTCGTTGACAACCACCAGGTCCCCTTCACCGCTCTGATGGAGAAGCGCGGTCACGCTGTTGTTGTTGAAAGCCGCGAAGACCTCTTCGACAAGCTGGACCTTGCTCTGGCGAACCCCTCCCTGTTCCGCACCGCTGAGCCCTACATCTCCACCCCGGAGATTTCTGCAGCGCAGCTGGGCGAGGAACTGCAGGATCTGCTCGCGGGCAAGACCCACCGCAAGGATTCCTTCTGGGGTCGTCTGAAGCAGGCTGCTCACGCACACCGTGCGGGTAAGGCTGAGATGGCTCGCATCGATGCGATGGCACCCAGCGCCTAACCAGCGTCTAAAAGCTTTAGCTTGCTAAGCCCAGCATCCTTGGCGATGCGATGCGGGAGCCGCCCGGAGGCGTTTCCCGCATTTTTAGACCGGCGTGCGAATCCTCCAGCCACCCTGTGAGAGGCTGTGGATGTTTTCCCTTTTTCACGGCATATTCTCAGGTGGATTCGCGTCTTTACATTGGTTGCGAAACCCCGCGCACCGTATCCTTAGAAGGGATAATGCGCGGGGTTTTCGCGCACTACGAAAGGAACAATTATGGCAGTTCAGGAATCAACCGTTATCAACGCAAGCGTTGAGCAGGTTATCGAGGCGCTCTCCAGCGAGGATTTCGCACGCTTCGTATGTTCCGAGGTTAGGGTGGAGCTCGGTAGCTTCTCGGTTTCCGGTGATACCTCCGCCGAGTTCACCGCAACCACCGAGCGTACCGTGTCCACTGATCGTGTGCCGGACATCGCCCGTAAATTCGTCGGCAACGGCGTTACTATGACCCAGGTGGACAACGTAAGCGCACCGGCTGCTGACGGCTCCCGCACTGTTTCTACCGAGGTCAAGGTTAAGGGTCTTCCCGTATCCGCTCAGGCTACTCAGAAGCTGACCCCCGAGGGTGAACAGACCCGCCTGGACGTCAACGGTGAAGTCTCCTGCTCCATCCCGCTGGTGGGCAAGAAGATTGCAGCCGCTGCTGAACCTCAGGTTGGTCGCGTGCTGAAGGTTCTGGGCACCTCCGTTGAGAAGTGGCTGGCACAGCGCTAAAGCTTATGAGACGCTCACCTTTGAGGTGTAGCTGACATACTCGCCAATATACGAAGGGATCCCCGCCGTAAGTGCTTACGGCGGGG
>FLSD01223720.1_pt1 | contig 22433 bp, 15 predicted proteins | sample 1497351 | NCBI WGS metagenome assembly FLSD01 (sample SAMEA4031770, study PRJEB14383) | metagenome | biome: human; feature: oral; material: saliva | place: Philippines | collected 2014 | reverse complement strand
TCGTTATTCAGCGTGCCACCATCACTGAAACCGGTATGACCGTCAACTACACTGCACACGGTCTGCGCGAATTCCTCACCGAAGGCACCACTCTGACCGTACGCCACGGCTACGTTCGTAACGACTCTTTCGAAACTCTGCGCTCCTGGCCGCTCACCCCCGAATTTGACGGTGACGCTGACAGCTTCAGCGGTAGCGACCAGTTCCCCATCGAGCTGATGCAGGGTGAGGGTGTTGATCACGCCCTGCAGCTGGATATTTGCTCCGACCCGTGGGGCCAGGAGATCACCCACCAGATTGCGGCGCGCATCCCCGTGGCTGAGACCAAGATCCTGAAGACTTCTTTCGAGGACGTTTCGGATAGCCACCCGTTCGCTGAGGACATCCGCATGGCGAACCAGAAGAAGTGGCTGATGCCGAACCCGCAGACTGGCGCGTTTGAGCCGGACCGCCCCGTGACCCGTGAGGAGCTTATTGCTCTGCTGAACCACGCTGCAGGTCACGCTGGCGTGAGCGAAAACTCGGATGTTGCACCCTTTACGGATGCGGCAGACCGCCCGACCGCGAACGCGCTGCACTGGGCTCGTGACCGCAAGGTCACCGAGCCGCTCACCGGTGGCGACAAGATTGACCCGACCGCACCGGTTTCTCACGAGGAGCTGGCGGCTGTGCTGTTCCAGTACAACGCGGAGGTTCAGCTGACCGAAATGAACGAGGCTACTGGTTCTCGTTTCCGCGACGTGCTCGGTGCCGGTACTCTGCACCGTTACGTTGCGTGGGCTGGTGCGAACGATATCGTTCTGGACTCTTCGGGCGTGTTCAACCCGACCGCCCCGACTACTCGCGCGGAGCTAGCTCGTTTCATTCGCCGCTACAAGCTGCAGAACCTGCTGTTCACTGACTTCTCGTATGTCTCCTAATTTTTAGACACCCCCGGCGCCGTGTCACTTGGCACTGTGTCACTTGGCACCGTGTGTTGGGTGCGTGGACCCCCCGTCTTCTGGCTTTGCTGGAGGCGGGGGTTTTGCCGTGCCCCGTTGCGCCTCGCTGCTGTGTTGCCGCACCTCAGGGGGTTTTAGTGACAGGCTGTGCCTGGCATATGAAATTTTGCGTCATATATACCTGAAATATTGCAAAATCCTGTGAGCTAGGTAAGTATTACCTAGAAGGTAAGTTAAAGATTGCCTTACTTAATACTGTGTGAAGGCTAGTTTCCTTCCTCGTGGGCCCACGAAACCCACACCATAGAGCAGGAAAAACGCGGCGCCTCACCACCCACCGGTGGGGGAGAGGCGACTCTCCACACACCACCCACGAAAAAGGACATACATATGAACCTCGCTTCGAGCAAGGCATTCAAAGGCCTCGCCGTTGGATCGCTGGCACTGGCAATTTCCGGCGTAGCCACCATCCCCGCATCGTTCGCGGCAGACTCCACCCCGGCAGCAAGCCAGAGCAGCGACGCTCGCACCATCACCGACAAGGCGATGGCAAAGATCACCCAGGGCCTGCCAGGTCAGTTCCAGGTCGCATACTCCAAGAAGACCAACAAGATTTGGGTTGCGGGCACCGCAGACCGCGACGAGCACGTTTCTACGATTGCTCGCATTGACGCAAACTCCCTGAAGATTGAGGCTGTCGCCGAGCTGCCCATTATCAAGGGGGACTCGGGCTACTCCTACGAGGGTGCGTACGGTATCACCGTTGACGACGTAGACGGTACCGTCTGGGTTACCAGCACCCGCGATAACTCCGTTGCCGTGTACGATCAGGCGACCATGAAGCAGCTGTGGACCAATGCGGGTCTGAGCAAGGACGACCCGAACTGGATTGAGCACCCCCGCTCCGTTCTGGTTGACCACGAGTCGGGTAAGGCTTTCGTGACCGGTCGCTTCTTCGTATCCGCAATCGACCTGAAGACCAAGCAGGTTGAGAAGATTCAGCTCGAGGGCGCACCCGACGGCGGTACCCGCTACATCAGCATGAACATCCTGGTCGATAACGGTAAGCTGTACGTGCCCGAGCGCACCGGCGGCAAGATTTTCGTCATCGACACCAAGACCTTCAAGGTGGAGACCAGCTTCGACACCAAGGGCAACGCTGAGGGCGAGGTTCGCCCCTCCGACATCGCGATTGACCACTCCCAGAACGAAATTTACGTCTCCTCCCAGGGCGTGAACGGTGTGAACTCCGGCGTGTCCATCTACGATGCGACCACCCACGAGTTCAAGAAGTTCATCCCGGTCGGCACCCAGGCGCTCTCCCTGGACAACGATGAGGAAAACGACCTGGTGTACGTGACCGACTTCGGCACCGGCAAGGTCGGCGTGATTGACGGCGGCGCAGCAGACAAGCTGATCGCCGAGGTCGCCATGAACGGCGGCAAGGCAAACGACCTGGTCGTACTGCCCAACGGCTCCGTTGTCGCTGTGGACAAACAGGCTGGCGCAACCGCAACCGTACCCTACGTCCTCGACGGCACCACCGGCACCGTCAGCACCTCCAGCCAGGTCACCAGCAAGCCTTCTAAGGACAAGCAGGGCAACGACGTACCCGCAACGACCACCGACATTCAGGCGAACTCCATCCTGAAGTTCAAGGTCACCGCAACCGCAGGTGACAACTCCGAGGTCAAGCAGGTCACCCCCGAAACCCGCGAGTTCCAGGGCTACCCGGCAACCGCCACCAAGACCAAGGCAGCCGACACTACCACCCCCTCCACCGAGGCACACCGCACCGTGGATGCAAACGGTAGCGTTGCGAACATCATTCAGGGTCTGCCCGGCCAGTTCCAGGTTGGCTACTCCAAGAAGAACCACAAGCTGTTCGTGCCCACCGTGGGTGCGCGCGGCGGCCTCGCTTCCTCCCTGGCACGCGTGGATGCAGACACCCTGCAGATTGAGGCATTCGCCGAGCTGCCCGTGAAGAAGAACGACAAGGGTCAGTACAGCTACACCTCCGCGTACGGCGTGACCGTTGATGACGTGGACGGCACCGTCTGGGTCACCAACACCACCGACAACTCCGTGGCAGTGTACGACCAGCAGACCCTCAAGCTCATCTGGACCAACGAGGGCGTGAAGGAAGACGACCCGAACTGGATTGAGCACCCCCGCTCCGTTCTGGTTGACCACGAGTCCGGTAAGGCATTCGTGACCGGTCGCTTCTTTGTCTCCGCTATTGACCTGAAGACCAAGCAGGTTGAGAAGATTCAGCTCGAGGGCGCGCCCGATAACGGCACCCGCTACGTGAGCATGAACCTGTTCCTCGATAACGGCAAGCTGTACGTGCCCGAGCGCACCGGCGGCAAGCTCTTCGTCGTGGATGCTAAGACCTTCAAGGTTGAGAAGACCATCCAGACTCAGGGTGAGGATTCCACCGTTGAGGTTCGCCCCTCCGACGTTGCTGTGGACCGCTCCCTGGGTGAAATCTACGTCTCCTCCCAGGGCGTGAAGGGCGTCAACTCCGGTATCTCTGTGTACGACCTGAACACCGGCGAGTTCAAGAAGTTCGTCAAGTTCGGCACCCAGGCGCTCGCACTGGAGCACGATGAGGATCGCGACCTGGTGTACGTGACTGACTTCGGCACCGGCAAGGTGGCTGTCTTCGACGGTCGTGCTGACGAGGTCATCGGCGAGGTTGAGATGAACGGTGCAGCCGCGAACGACGTGACCCTGCTCAAGGACGGCTCCGTGCTGGTTCTCGACAAGAAGGACCGCGACGAGAAGGTGACCCTGCCCTACGTGCTCAATGGCACCACCGGCGAGATCACTACCGCCAGCGAGTACACCACCCTGCCCACCAAGGACCGCCAGGGTAATGACGTTCCCGCATCGGTTCAGCAGCTGAAGGCTAACTCGATTCTGAAGTTCAAGGTTGGTGTGAAGGACACCGACGCGAGCGCGGCTCCGGTGGCTATCACCCCGACTTCGCTTCAGTTTGCGGGTTACCCGACGGTGACCGGCGTGAAGGCTGAGGAGTCGAAGCCGGCTGATTCGAAGGCCGAGGATAAGAAGGCAGAAGACGCTAAGTCTGAGAACACCGCAGAGGCTAAGGAGCAGACCTCCAAGGACCAGACTTCCAAAGATCAGGCATCTCAGTCTGACTCCAAGTCTGACGCTCAGACCGGCGCGCAGGACTCCAAGTCTGATTCCAAGTCCGCTCCGGATGCTGTGAAGGCTGATAAGTCTGGTTCGGCTGTGAAGAATGGCGGTTCCGATTCTTCTACCGGTGGTTCTTCGGTAGCTAAGAGCGATGCTGGTTCTTCGCAGGCTGGTTCTTCGCGTGGCGCTTTGGCGAACACCGGTGCTAACGCTGTGATGCCGCTGGTTGCTTTCGCTTCTGTGGCTCTGATTGCGGGTGCTGCTCTGGTGGTGCGCCGCCGCAAGGCATAAAGCGTAGCGTTTGGTTTTCGGGCTGAAATGCTCGATGTAACGCGTGAGAAGGCGGGTATTTTCTCTTTCGGATTCTTCGAATCTGGGGAGGGGTACCCGCCTTTTGCGTGCCTGCTAGGGCTAATGCTCGGCGGGTGGTTTTAGATCATATTTATATATGTGCACTTGCCTGTAAAAATATAGGTTTTGAATGTCGAAAAAATGTGTGGCCAGCGGTGAATATTACTGGCGCGCCTCACCTAAACTTTTACATTAATGTGTAAATATAAAAGCATCACAATACCCCTCGTGACCGGGGTTTTTGCCCGTAAGGGCAAGGAAAAACCCCGGAAGCAGCTCAACTTTCACGTGATACTGAAGGTGAATTAGGGGCTCACTCATAAAAACACATAACACACCCACGTCGCTGCTTGTATTTTCCTGAGAAAACACTGAGGATTAGAAGGTAGGTAAATTTATGCGTTACCTGCATTTCTGCTTTTCGTGCCGTCGAATATGTCACCGCATATTCACGGGTGTCTCGTTAGCATTCGCATGCGGCATGTGAGCACTTCCGTTACACATTTGAAGGACACACATTGAACCTCACTCCCTCCTCGGGTAAAGCATTGAAGGGGCTCGCTGTCGGCTCCCTCGCGCTCGCAATCTCCGGCGCAGCCATGATTCCTGCCTCCTTCGCAGCACCGAATACCGCAAACCAGGCCGCTTCCCCCAGTGCGTCGGCTCCTTCCACCGCATCGCTGAGCCGCGTCGTTGACACCTCCGCATCTGTTGCGCAGATTACCCAGGGTCTGCCCGGTCAGTACCAGGTTGCCTATTCCAAGGCGAACAATAAGATCTGGATGGTCGGCGTGGGTGCGCGCGGCGACCTCGCCTCCACCATTGCTCGTGTCAATGCTGACACTCTTCAGATTGAAGAAGTGGCAGTGCTTCCCTTCGAGCTGGATAAGAACGGCGAATTTGGCTACATTTCCGCGTACGGCATCACTGTTGATGACGTGACCGGCACCGTGTGGGTTACTAACACCACCGACAACTCCCTGTCTGTGTTCGATCAGAACACCATGGAGCAGATTTGGACTAACCACGGCATTTCCGAGAGTGACCCGAACTGGATTGAGCACCCCCGATCCGTGCTGGTGGATCACAACTCCGGTAAGGTTTTTGTGACCGGCCGCTACTACGTGTCCGCTATCGACATGAAGACCTACGAGGTTACCAAGCTGCAGCTGGAAGGCGCACCCAATGGTGGCACTCGCTATATCGGCATGAACATGACCGTTGACGGCGACAAGCTGTACGTGCCCGAGCGCACCGGCGGCAAGGTCTTCGTCATCAACACCCACACTTTCGAGACTGAGCAGGTTATCCAGACCCGCGCTGAGGATTCCACCGTTGAGGTTCGCCCCTCGGATGTCACCGTTGACCACTCTGAGAACGAATTGTACGTCTCCTCCCAGGGTGTGAATGGCGTGAACTCCGGTATCTCCGTCTACGATCTGACCACCGGCGAGTTCAAGAAGTTCGTCAAGTTCGGCACCCAGGCGCTGTCCATGGAGAACGACGAGGACCGCGACCTGGTGTACGTGACCGACTTCGGCACCGGCAAGATAGCTATCTTCGATGCCAAGACCGACCGCGTGATCGGTGAGGTTGAGATGAACGGCGGTAAGGCTAACGACCTGACCGTCACCGAAGACGGCTCCGTCATCGCAGTGGATAAGCAGGACATCGCCAACACCACCGCGGCTGTACCCTACGTGCTGAATGCGAAGACCGGTGACGGCTCCCTGACCGACACCTACACCTCCAAGGCGACCGTTGACCGTGACGGCAAGGCTGTTCCCTCCTCGCAGCAGAAGCTGGTTCCGAACTCCATCGTGAAGTTCTACGCTGAGGTTTCCGAGGGTGAGTTCACCTCCACCGCGACCATTAACCCCACTAAGGTTCCCTTCCAGGGCTACCCGAAGCAGGCTACCGCGGTGCTGATTGGCCCCACCCTGAACTTCGCTGAGGGTACCGTCGATATTACCCGCCCCTACACCTTCCACGTGTCCGGCTACGACTTTGAGAAGCCCCCGGCAGAAGGTATCCGCCTGTTCCTCGTCAAGGAAGGCGAATGGGAGATCGGCAATGACAAGCTGACCGATAGCGAACTGGCAAACATCCAGAAGGTGTCCACTGTCGTTCCGGCGAGCGCGTTCGTCTACAACGCACGCACCGGCAAGTACTCCTTTGATGCAACCCTGCGTGTTCCCCCGAACACCATGCAGTACAGCCAGGGCTACCTGCTCGGCACCGTCACTGCTGGTTCGGACGTGGCGACCAACCGCGAGTATGATTCGGTTGTTCCGCTGATCGTTAATGACGCGAAGGATGCTGGCAACGCAGATAACCGCGATGAGGCTGAGGAGCCGGCATTCCCTGCCGCTACCTCGGCGTCGCCTTCTGCTTCCGCATCTGCACCTGCAGCAGCAACGGAGGAGAAGCCCGCGGCTGAGCAGCCCGGTGCAGAGGCAGCTAACGACCATGTGGCAACCACTGCGAAGACCGCACCGCTGAAGAACTCTTCTTCGGTGAAGTCTGAGGACCAGGCTAAGGGCTCCGGCTCTGATTCTCAGGTGAGCGCTTCGGCGACCAAGTCTGCGCCTCAGAGCAAAGGCTCGCTGGCTAAGACTGGTGCTCAGAGCGTTCTGAGCCTGGCTGCTGTCGGTGCATTTGCACTGATTGCCGGTGCCACTGTGATGGTGCTTCGCCGCCGTAAGGCATAGTTTCTTGCTCTAGTTTGAGCGGATGCGCCCCGTACACTGTGCGGGGCGCATTTTTGTGTCTATTTGCAGGGGGGAGGAGCGCCTGGTGCAGCTGGAAAAGAGCCTGTGCGGTGAGTCTTGCACTCAGTGTAAAATATGTGACTCAATTCACCGCTTTTCGATTTGGTTGTTCCTGGGAAGCTCTGTATAGTTATATGTGTTGCCAGGGAGACCTGGTAAAAGAGATGTAAATCTCACGGCCCCATCGTATAGCGGCCTAGTACTCCGCCCTCTCACGGCGGCAACACCGGTTCAAATCCGGTTGGGGTCACACTAGGAAATAAGCCCTCAGTCTTCTGGCTGAGGGTTTATTTGTTTATCAGGCAAAACTGAGCCCAGATTCTATGGTGCCGCCGTGAGCCTCTCACGGCGCCGCTCCTTACGTCGCGACACTGCGGGGCATTATGGAATCCCTCGCGCGCTCGGCATCATGCCCCTCCGTCACCGTTGCAAACCGGTTGGGGTCACCACTAGGAAAAAGCCTTGATTCTTCGGAATCAGGGCTTTTTTGTTTATGTCTGCTTTTTCAAGAAAGAATAAACGCGAGAAGCCACATGTGTTTGAAACACATGTGGCTTCTCGGCGGTATAGGAGTTTACTGTGCCGACGCCTCAGCAGAAGCAGTGGTAGCCTCCGCCGAACCTGCAGCGGTCGCCTCCGCAGACGCAGCACCCTCAGCCGAAGCGCTCGGGCTCAGCGACGGAACCGGCGAAGCAGATGCAGTACCCGGAGCACGACGCACCATACGCCAAGTGCCGTCCTGGTAGTGCGCCACAATCTGACCAGCCACCGGCTTACCCGGGTACTTGAATACCTCGGTCAGCGGCTGCACACGATCATTGGTCTTGCTGTACACGCCAGCACCCTCAGCATCATCAATCACCATCTCGGATGCCCACGTGTAGTAGCCGGTGCGGGTGTCCTTAGTCGGGCGGTCAGCAGTCAGCGACAGGGTTATCGGACGCTCCGAACCAATAACCCAGCCACTCTCCGAAGCGTACATGCTCTGGAAGAACTCAGCCACAGTCGAGTAGTCGCCGGTGTGGTCAATGTTCGTGAATCGGGTGCCGTCACCGGTCAGCAGCAGGTAGTTCAGGGTAGCCTGCCAGTACGCGATGAACGCGTGCAGACCCTCAACACTGTTCTCACGCAACTTCGCCGGCTCTAGGGGGATTGGAACGTTGACAGCCTTGCGCTCCTTGGTGCCGGGTTCAAAAGTGCCGGTGGAGGAGTAATCGGAAAGAACGACCTCACCCTTGAAGCTGGGGCCAGGCTCAACGGTGGTGGTTGCCTCTGCGGTGGGGGAGGCGGATGCGGTAGCGCTCGCAGTTGAAGATTCGGTAGTGGATGCGCTCGCGGTCGCCGAAGATTCGGAGGACTTCGAGGAGCAAGCGGCAAGAAGCGCTGCGGTGCCCAGGCCCAGTGCGGTCAGGGCGGTGCGGCGGGTATACATGGTAGACATGGGGCTCTTTCTGAGGTGAATAAAGTATGTGCCGGTATTGAACTAATTCCAGAATATCGCAGGGGAGCGGCCAGCCCAATGTTGTGTGCGCCTCCATGGCTGTAAAAGCGGCGGTAGATGACGAAAAACACGGGTCCCAAGGCTCTCGCACGACTACGATATGACCGGGGATCTAAACGGAGGCGCCAGAGCTACTCGCACTTGAAGTGGGTGAGCTTGTTGTAAGTTTGGCTGGCTCATTCCTAACCGTCCAGGCGCCATCCTGATACTCCAAGATGAAAAAGAACTCATAATCACCGGGGCCGCTACTCAACGAGGTCATGGTGAGTTCCCTACCATCTGTGTAGTGGATCTTTGCTTCCTTGCTATAACGGCCAGCACTCAGCCAGCGGTACTGTTGTTCGTCAACCTTCTGCGGGGTGTCCTCGGTCAGCTCCGCTGAGAACGGTGCATCGGTGCCGTACACCCAGCCATTGTTATTCTCGTAAAATTCGACGAAAGGTTCGGCCTTGTAGATATCGTTTCGGTTCGTATCCACAACCTTAAAGGGTTCAATATCGCCGGAAATCATCAGGTAATTGAAAGAAGCCAACCAGAACCCAATGGCAGCGTACATACCCTCCGTTGTTTTGGCTTTCATATCTGCAGGAGGAATAGGCTTGGGTGGATTCTCTGCCTTCTTCGAGCTGGTTGCCGGAACGTAGGTGCCGCGCGATTCGTAGTTGTTAAACTTCAGTTCACCCTTGTAGGAGCGTTGCGCATCGGGCGTGCTCTGGTCGCTGAGCGGGCGGATATCGCTGGCGCAGGCGGTCAAGGAGGCGAGCGCGGCGGTGGCGGCGATGCCCAAGGCTGCGCGTCGGGTTACGAAGGTAGACATAAGGTACCCTTCAATAGATTATCGGTGTATCTATTTCAGGGTACCTTAGTACATTTGGGTATGTTTATGATTTTCTCGATGTCAAACCTTGGAAAATGCTACAAAAGATGCGTTAGCTAACGAAAAGTATCGCTTACTGGGGAAGGTGTCATCATCTTCCTATGCCGCCGCTTTCCTGTGCTGGTATTTTGCTACGCCGGTATCTTTCTGCGCCGCCGCATCCTAAACGTTGAGGCCAGAATCGCTTCCGCCCGAGGAACCGGGGGAAGTCGTCGAGGAACTCTTTGTCTCAACGGTGACCATCCACGCATCGTTTCGATATTCCAACACAAAAGTGATCTCATCGTTACTGGAATCACCGCTCGTCTCAGCCAGACGAATGTCCCTGTCCTCGGGTACGTAGTGGAGAACAGCATCCTTATGGCTACGGGCAATACCCTTCCAGCGGTACTGATCATCGTCAACCTTCTGCGGGGTCTCCTCGGTCAGCTCAGCCACGAGCGGAGTAGTGGTGCCGTACATCCACCCTTCACCCTTTGCATACAACTCTACGTATGCCTTCATCTTCTCCACGTAGATACCGTCCAAGTCTATGTCCTTGAGCGGTTCATTATCGCCGGTAACGGTCAGATAATTCATGGATGCGATCCAGTAGCCCAGTGCCGCATACATGCCCGAGGTCGTCTTCGACTTCATATTCTGGGGAGGGATGGGCATGGGCGGGTTCTCCGCCTTCTGCGTGGCGCTTGCGGGGCGGTACGTTCCAGTGGACTTGTAGCTATCGAACTTCAACTCGCCCTTGTAGGGGCGCATCGGGTCAACCACGCTCGGGTCCTCCAGCGGGCGGATATCGCTGGCGCAGGCAGTCAAGGAGGCGACCGCGGCGGCAGCGGCGATACCCAGGGCGGTGCGTCGAGTAACGAAAGCAGGCATGAGAACCCCCTAATAGTTTGTTCGTATGTTTTTAAGCGTACCCGAGCAGGTTCGTTGATACATTCAAAGCCTGCGCCTGCTCATCTGAGGAACAAATCAACGCGACCGAACGCCGGTCACACAGACAAAAGGGAAGCTCCCGCACGCAATCTCATCTACGTACGGGAGCTTCCCTAAGATCTCTTCCTCTAGATTCAAACCCCTAGATCCAAAAATGACCGCCCGTAAGAGGCGTTGGTGTTCTAGGCCTTAGACTCACTCTTAGAAGAAGCCAGATCGGAGGAATCCTCCTCGCTGACCATGAACCAGGCGCCGTCCTTGTAATCCATCGAAAAGTTAGTCGCCTCGCTCTTGGATGATCCCTCCTCGACCAGAGGAACGGGGTCCTGACCCTCAATGTGGACCTTCGCCTTGGAGTCCTGGATGAAGCGTCCGATCCAATCGTAGCGGTTGGGGCCGCCAGTGACCTTCTTCGGAGCATCGGTCAGAAGCTGAACGGTAACCGGTGCATCCGTGTCGTACACCCAGCCCTTGCCGGTGGAGTACACAAGAACAACATTGTTGTGGTCGTTCGCAAACTCGCCGGTAGGGTCAGCCTTCTTGAGCGGCTCGTAGTCGCCCGTCATGAACATGTAGTTGAAGCTTGCTACCCAGTAGCTGAGGAACTGGTACATGCCCTCGATGGTCGCCTCGTTCATCTTCTCGGGAACGACAGGCTTGGGCACGTTCTGCGCCTTCTTCTCAGCCGTGGCAGGAACGTACTCGCCGTTCTTCTCGTACTTGTCGAGCTTCACCGTGCCCTTGTACGACTTCTTAGCAGTCTCAGTTGCAGAAGCAGATGCCGAGGCGGATGCGCTTGCAGACTCAGAAGCGCTAGCGCTCGCCGAAGCCTCACCGGAGGCGGAGCTATCAGCCAGCGGGCGAATATCGCTAGCGCAGGCAGTGAGCGCCACGGCCGCACCGGCACCGGTAGCAGCAGCTAGTGCGGCACGTCGAGAAAGAAAAGTAGCCATGAAAAAATCCTTAAGTAGTGCGTATCAGAAGATGAAGAAATTTAGCTGTTGTTATCCAGGAGCATGCGCCACATGCCTTCTTTATATTCCATGATGAACTTCGTCGTGCGAGGAATCGTCTTTTCCTCCTCAACGATAGTCGCATCAGGCTCACCCTCAATGTGGTACTTAGCGGCAGGATCATAGGCGACGGTCACAAGCCACTCATAACGGTCGGGCTTATTAGCAACCGGCTGAAGCTCATTCTCCGCAATCTCAATCTTGTACGGCTGATCCGAACCGTAAATCCAACCCAGACCCGACTCATAGAGCCTAATCAGGGTTTTAGAGTTCTTCAAAAAAGCCTTCGCCGGATCCGCCTTCATCAGCGGCTCAACATCGCCGGTCAGAATCAGATAATTCTGGGAGGCCAGCCAATAACCCATCAGAGCGTAGGCGCCCTCGGGGCTGTTCTCCTTCATCTTCTCCGGGATAAGAGGCTTCGGCACGTTCTGCGCCGGCGCATCCGCACTCGCAGAAATGTAGGTGCCGCTCCGCTCATAGTTATTGAACTTAATCGGACCAACATACGAGCCGGGAGTGTGATCATCCGTGGGAGAAGGTGACGCCGAGGCGCTCGCAGAAGGGGAAGCCGCGCCAGAAGCAGCAGCAGAAGCCGAACCAGAGGAACCGCCAGAACCCTGCGACAGCGGACGAATATCGCTAGCACAAGCAGTCAGCGCCGCAAGAATACCGGTCGCGCCAACCCCCAGGAGAGTACGTCGAGTGAAGAAAGCAGTCATCGGAAGCCCTTCGTTGGAGCCAATACAGAACAAACAACGACGCCCAGCACCAGAGCAGGCGTAGATGCCCTGTAAAGACCTATCAGTACGTCAATGTATACACCTTTAAGGTTACCCGAGAGGCACCAAATAGCCCCGTGACCCCCTCGACTGTTCAGAAAATTAAGACCCCGCACCCAGCGTTTTACCAGGTGCGGGCTCTTACGACAGGAATCTTGTGGCAGCGATCTGCGGCAGAGATTTTATGGCAGCGGCCCTATGCGGCGCTAGACAGCTCCCACTTGCCATCCTTGTACTCTAGGCGGAACCTCGCCACCTTCTTCTTCGACTCATCAGCGCTCGTCGCCTTCTCAGGCTGACCCTTATAATGCCGCATCATCTTGGGATCCATGTAGGAATAGCCTTCCCAAATGAAGACAGTATTATTGCTGTTCGGTACCTCACGAGGAGCGTCCGTTAGCAACTCAACAATATACGGAGTTTCCGTACCGTACACCCAACCAACACCCGATGCATACAGCTTAATCGTGCCAGGATACTTCTCCCAGCCGTAGCCCTCATGGTAAACGACCTCAATCGGGCCCGGGTCACCCGTCATCATCAAATAGTTCAAGCTCGCCAGCCAGAAACTCAAGAAAGCATACGCACCATCAACGCTGTGCTCCTTCATATTCGCCGGAGGAACAGGCTTCGGCATATGCTCGGCCGGATTCGTAGCACTCGCCGGAACGTATTCGCCGGTCTTCTCAAAGCTATCAAACTTCATCGCACCCTTATAGGACTTACCCGAAGACGGAAGGCCCGAAGATGCAGAAGCGCCCGCAGAAGCTGAAGGAGACGCGCTCGCAGACGCCGATGCGGAGGCAGTTTCGGAGGCGGTCGCCGCCTCCGACGGAGAAGCCGAGCCGGTGCCGCCAGCCAGCGGGCGAATATCGCTCGCGCACGCGGTCAACGTAGAAAGCGCACCAGCAACAGCAACACCCAGGGCGGTACGTCGAGTGAAGAAAGTAGTCATCGGAAGTCCTTCGTCGGAACCTTCACCCCAAAGCTGTCAGCACGGGGCTCACAACCTGCAGGTAAAGACCGCATGTAGTACGTCAATGTATATACGTTAAGCGTACCCGAGGCACCCTCTGCCGACCCCGAACATCTACAGGGTTTCCCCCTGGGTGTTCCCTGGGATTCCGCAGAGTTCCGACAGGGTTCCGACAGATTTCTGGCAGCGCTTCGGCAGAACTTTGGCACAAAGAAACCCCGCCCACGGCGCATTACCGCAGGCGGGGGAGAAGCTCATCCCAAGCTGTTATGTCTTAGCTCGCTAAGACGAGAGTCCTAGACAGAAGAAGAGCTAGAGGAAGAACCGGAAGCCGCCGAAGAAGAGTCCTCATCGCCGGTGAGCATAAACCACTTACCGTCCTTGTACTCCACAGCAGCCTTCATCAGCTGACCGTTCGGGCTCGAGTCCGTCTTAAAGGGCCGGTCAGACTTGCCCACAATGTGAATCTTCGCGTCGGCGCTGTAGTTCATGTAACCCGGCCAGTTGTAACGGGTAGTGCTACCGGAAGCCTTCTGAGGCGAACCAGTAATCAGCTCAAGAGTAACCGGGGTATCCGTACCGTACATCCAGCCCAGGTTGTTCTCGTACATGAGCGCAAACTCTTCCAGGCTCTTAGCATACACATCTGCAGGGTCAGCCTTCTTCATCGGCTCAGTATCACCGGTCATCAACGCATAGTTGAAGCTCGCCAGCCAGTAACCAATGAACGCGTACAAGCCATCAACGTTCTGATCGTTCATGTTTCCCGGAACGAGAGGCTTCGGCACGTTCTGTGCCTTCTTCTCAGCCGTGGCAGGAATGTACTCGCCGTTCTTCTCGAAGTTATCGAACTTCACAAAGCCCTTGTAGGACTTGCTGGAAGAAGCAGAAGCGCTAGCCGAGGCGCTCGCGGATGCGCTTTCGGACGCACTCGCGGAAGCAGAGCTTGACGCCGAACCATCAGCCAGCGGGCGAATATCGCTGGCGCACGCCGTCAGCGCAGCCAGCACACCGGCACCGGTCGCACCCAGTGCCATGCGGCGGGACATGCCCGCAGAGAGGGGGGAAGGGCTCGTCATTATCAGCCTTTCAAAGGAAGTCAAAAAAGGAAATTGAGTGAGTCGACAATCCCATCATACCGGCAAGCACACAGTCGCCCCGCAGAAGCCGTCATATAGCGTCAATTACAAAGCTTTGCCTAACGCCGCCGCAAAGCATTACCGAGTCTCGGCAGAAAGAAACCCCGCCCACGGTGCATTACCGCGGGCGGGGAGAAGCCCATCTCAAGCTGTTATGTCTTCATTCAGTACGACGAGAATCTTATACAGAAGAAGAACTGGAGGAAGAGTCAGAAGCCTTCGAAGAAGAGTCCTCATCGCCGGTGAGCATAAACCACTTACCATCCTTGTACTCCACAGCAGCCTTCATCAGCTGGCCGTTCGGGCTAGAAGCCGTCTTAAAAGGTACGTCAGACTTACCCTCACGATGGATCTTCGCATCAGGGCTGTCGTTCATGTAACCCGGCCAGTTATAACGGGTAGTGCTACCGGAAACCTTCTGAGGCGAACCAGTAATCAGCTCAATAGTAACCGGGGTATCCACACCGTACATCCAACCCAGATCATTCTCGTACATGTACGCAAATTCCTGGAAATCCGTAACATACACATCTGCAGGGTCAGCCTTCTTCATCGGCTCAGTATCACCCGTCATTAGCGCATAGTTAAAGCTCGCCAGCCAGTAACCAATGAACGCGTACAAGCCATCAACGTTCTGCTCGTTCATGTTCTTCGGCACGAGGGGCTTGGGAACATTCTGCGCCTTCTTCTCAGCCGTGGCAGGAACGTACTCGCCGTTCTTCTCGAAGTTATCGAACTTCACAAAGCCCTTATAGGACTTGCTGGAAGAAGCAGAAGCACTAGCCGAGGCGCTCGCGGATGCGCTTTCGGACGCACTCGACGAAGCAGAAGGGGAGCTGGATGCGCTACCATCAGCCAGCGGGCGAATATCGCTGGCGCACGCAGTCAATGCAGCCAGCATACCGGCGCCGGTTGCACCCAGTGCCACGCGGCGGGACATACCAGCAGAAATGGGGGAAGGGCTCGTCATAATTAGCCTTTCAAAGTACGTCAACAAAGGAAAACGAGTGAGTTGACATCCCCATCATACCCTAAGTGTGCGAATGGTTATCAAATGTCGCTACTTATATCCTTTCGCGAAGAAAAACTTCAAAAGCTGCAATGAGTGCACTATGATGCCGAGGGGCTCGCAGATTCCGTGCTCTTATCAGCGTCCTTATCCTGCTGAGTGCTCATAAACCAAGCACCCTCCTTATACTCCACAACAATCCTCATCGCCTGGCCCTGAGAATCTTCCGCCCCGACCAGGGACTTATCGCGGTTATCGCCCTCCGTCAGATGCCTCTTCGCATTCTGATCCACCAGAGAACGAGCACGCCAGAAATAAAGAATACGGTCGCCCTCAATCTGCGTAGGAGTATCCGTCGTCAGGTACACGGACATCGGCTCACTCGTGTCATAAATCCAGCCGCGCCCCGTCTCATAGAGCTTAACCATCGGCTCAAGCTCCTTGGTGTAGTCAGCGCTAGGATTCGTCTTCTTCAGCGGCTCAATATCACCCGTCAACGCCAAATAGTTAAAGCTAGAAATCCAATAGCCAATCAGCGCATAAATACCGTCAATACTCAGTTCCTGCACCTTCTCCGGCATGATCGGTTTGGGCACGTTCTGTGCCTTCATCTCGGCAGTGGCAGGAACGTACTCGCCGGTCTTCTCAAAGTTATCGAACGTGACCTTACCCTGATACGACTTATTCGCAGACGGCAACGCCGGTGAAGCAGACGGGCTCACCGAAGCGCTCGCCGACTCAGCTTCAGCAATATCAACCGGCGGATGCACCGTACGCGCACACGCAGACAACACGGCGGCAAGACCAACACCGCCCACACCCAACACGGCGCGGCGGCTCAAAGCGACGGGCTTAGAAGAGGAGCTAGTCATCAGCAGTCTTTCGGTGAGGTCAACGGGCGAGGGTAACGGATGAGGGGAGTGAGTCGACACCCCCATCATACCGGGCGCACCTTACAGCAACCGTAAAGCGCAGACACACAACAATAGCCGGGCGCAGAAGAAGACACCCCGTAGCTGCCACAGGACAAAAGACGGCTACGGGGCGAACAACGTAATGCGCCTCAACTGGACCGGATGCACCGGCTAACAGAGCGACTAACAGAACAGCTAACGAAGCAGATGCGCAAAATTACGGCGCGCCTGAGCCACCTTCGGGCTCACCACAAACGCACAATAACCCTGCGCCGGATTCAACGCGTAATAATTCTGGTGATACTCCTCAGCCTCATAGAACACGCCCAAGGGCTTAATCTCCGTGACAATGGGGGAGGAGTACAGCTGCTGAGCACGCGCCACCGCACGCTCAAACGCCTCACGCTGCTGCTCATCCGCGTAGAAAAGCACCGAACGGTACTGCGAGCCGGTATCCGCACCCTGACGATCCCAGCTCGTCGGATCGTGGCTCGTGAAGAAAATATCCAACACCGTATCCAGGTCAATGACCTGCGGATCAAAGCTGAGCTTCAGCGCCTCCTGATGCCCGGTCGTGCCCGAACACACCGAACGATAATCAGGGTCGGCAGTATCGCCGCCCGTGTAGCCGCAGACGCTCGCCTCAACCCCGCGGAACTGGCGGTACACCGCATCCAGGCACCAGAAACAGCCGCCGGCAAGAACAACATCAGTCATGATTCCTCCTCGAATAGTGAGCTTCGAACTGATATAAAAATCCACACTACCTCAAGAACACCGTAGCGCCGCACAATATTCCTGAGCAGCCGCAGGCTTCGGCATAAACCGTCTGCAACCCCGCCACCTGCCACAATAGAGGTATGACTGAAAAACTAGAAACCCCCACCCTCGCAGAAGTCGTCGACGCCTTCCACACGCTCTTCCCGCCGCAGCTCGCCGCCGGATGGGACGCCTCCGGCCTCGTCGCCGGACGTGGCGCCGCTAAAGTGAGCACCGTCCTCTTCGCAGTAGACGCCCTCACCGCCACCGCCGAAGAAGCCGTAGCCGAAGGCGCGCAGCTGCTCATCACCCACCACCCGCTGCTGCTGCGCGGCGCAAAGTTCATCCCCGACAGCGACTACAAGGGCAACGTTCTGCACACCCTCATCGAAGGCGGATGCGGCCTGCTCGGCGCGCACACCAACGCAGATGCCGCCGTTGAAGGCGTGAACGAAGCACTCTGTGACGCTATCGGCCTGATTGATCGCGAACCGCTCACCGAAGCGCAAACCCAGGTACTCGACGAGCAGGAACACGCGGTAGGCACCGGCCGCCTCGGCACCCTGCCCGAAGAAATCACCCTCAAGGAACTGGCAGAACGCCTCGCTGCGGCGCTGCCCGCAACCGCCGGCGGCCTGCGCATCGCCGGACGCGCCGACCAGCCGATCCGCCGCGTCGCCCTCTGCGGTGGTGCCGGTGACTCTCTCTTCGATGCTGTGCGCGCCACCGACGCGCAGGTGTACATTACCGCCGACCTGCGCCACCACCCCGCCAGCGAATTCCGTGAAACCGCACGAGTTGACGGCAGTAACATCGCCCTGATTGACTGCTCCCACGCCGCCAGCGAATCCCTTTGGCTGCAGTCGGCGGCAAACCGCCTGCGTGCCCTGCTCGCCGAGCGCGGCTTCGCCATCGAAACGAAGCTGTCTGCACTCAATACCGACCCGTGGGACTTCACCGTCTCCACGGGCGTGGCAACCGGTCAGGATGCGCACTCGGCAAGCACCGAACCTGCCGCCGCATGGACCAGCCTGGCTGAAAAGTAAACGCTAAAAGTAGTCACCGAATAGCTACCAAGAAGCAGGCACAGTAAAGCCCGGCCTGCACCCCCTCCGTTGTGACGGGGCGCGGGCCGGGCTTCTTTATCGCCGGGACCCTGAATCACGGGGTACCCGGGCTAGAACCGGCTCGGTCTACTTAGTTAGCAATGCGATACAGGCCAGTAGTGATAGGGTTCATCACACGATGCCGGTAATAAAACAACATCCAGTCCAACTCAATGCGGGTCACAGCATGATTCGGCTCAAACATGCCGGTCTCGGGAGTAATAACATTCTGCTGGGTAGCCCACAGAATCTCACGGTAGAACGCGGAATCCGGCGTAACATCCGGGAAGGACGAAACACCCGATACTTCCGGTGAACCAGACGCACGGTAAATCATTGCGGCAACGGTTGCATTCGTGAGACCGTCCTCCGCGTGGAACTTTCCGTCAGGTCCGCCGAAAGTAACGCCCTTCTCGCGAGCCCAAATGTAGGCGGCGTAGTTCGGATCGTCCGTCCTCACATCCGGCCACGGAGAGACTTCAGGAAGGTCCACCTTGGGGCTGCCCTTCATCTCATAAAGGGCGGAAGCCAGCTCACCGCGGGTGGCGGGCTGATTCCGTTCTTCGTCGTTCAGCGATGTCGAAAAGTACATACGTTCCTCTACTGGCACGTAAGCATTCGTGAACCGCTGGACACCCTCAAACTTCAAATCCTGGTGCGCCAAAAGAACGCCGCGGTGCTCCGGGGCAAAACCCACCATCGGGGTGATGAGAGTCTTATCCGTCTTGCTGGGGTAACCGTAGTCGCTCCATGCCTCAATGACGTACTGTTTGGACGGATCCAGCGTGTTCGCTGGAATCTTGAGATTGACGAAAGCGAAGCCTCCCTCCAGGCTCGTCTCGTATTCATCATCGCCTTGGACGTAATGCTTCATCTCGCTCATGACCAGGATGGGGGAACCCGTGCCCTTCTCGCGAATGACGTACATCATGCCCTCAGCACCGGGGATGTCAGTCCCTACGAAGCCCTGACCCTGAATCAGCAGCTCCTGATCCTTCGTGGGGTCCTTCAAAGCGTCGTATTTCAACTTAGGTGCGAAGGTATCGAAGTGATAATCATTGGTGCTCAGACCGTGATGCGTCACAACGTTCTTGCGAGCCCAGATATCCTGAACGGTCGACTGCGGCTGGCCCTCGGGCTCGGCAAGGATGCCAACCTCGTAACGCACCTTGTCCAGAGTCATATCCGGAAAATACTCCGTGAGGGTATAGTAACTCGGCAAAGTATTAGCCTTAACCTTCAGCGGGGCGACAAAGGTGCCGTCATCGTCAATGGTGAAGTCCTTGCCCTCTTCAAACCGCAAGAGGGTATCGGTCACCTGATGGGCGTTGTAGGGGACGTTCTCCTCGGGTGCGATGTAGATGACTACCTTGCCGTGCTGCTTGCGCCACTCCTTGGTGAAGCCGGTGCCCAGAACCGTAATTTTACTGTCCTCACCGGTGTACAGGCCGTCGCCCTCTTGCTTGAAGACGTCACGGCCGTCCTGGTAGTAGTAATCCTCATAGACAACGGTGAAAGACGGCTCATCCGCGACATCCTGAGTTGCAGAGGCGGGGGTATTGGCAGTTGGTGCGTTAGTGACAGGCACGTTTGCGGTGGGCACTGCGTCCTGGGCGAGCACCGGGGTCAGCGGCAGAATCATCACGCCCGCCAGTGCGAGCGCGCTACAGTTCCGAGCCGCGCGGAGGAATGAAGACTTAGAGTTCGGAAGTGAAGACATAAGACATCCTTAGGGTCATTTCTCCGGGGCTGCGCGAGCTTAGCTGCAGGCTGAGAATCTACCGTCGAATCTGCGCACGCCCTATGAGAAAAGTGGTTGAAAATCCCCCTCGGTTTTGGGGATATCCTCACCCTATCAAAGCGTTGAACGATTGTCAGGAAACACTCAAGGAATACTTTAAGGTTTCGAGAAATCTCACACAGCGGTAGCTGTTAAAAGCTGAACCCCGCGCTCCCAAACAGAAAACCATTTGGGAGCACGGGGAATCAGAGAGCTATTTGATGCGCCACGCCGCACGCGCCCTCAAAGTAAAACCCGAGGGGGACGTGGGCGGTCTAAACGGCCTTACTTAGCGCGAGCCTGGAACGCCTCAATCAGAGTCTCCAGCTCACCCTGAGTCACCATATGCTGAGCATCAAAAGCGCCGCTAGCGTTCAGCACCACCTTGTTCTGCTGAGCCCACAGAATCTCACGGTAGAACGCCGAACCGGGAGCAACATCGCTGTAGGGGGAGTCGCCCTTAACCGCGGGCGAACCAGCCGCACGGTAAGTAAACGCCGCAACGGTAGCGTTCGAAATACCGGCATCTGCATGGAACTTGCCGTCCGACCAGCCGAAGGTAACGCCCTTTTCACGAGCCCACACGTAAGCGGGGAAGTTCGGGTCGTCAGTCTTCACATCCGGCCAGGGGGAGGTCTCGGGCAGGTTCACCTCGGGAGTGCCCGCCTGAATGTACAGGGCAGCTGCAAGCTCACCGCGGGTTGCGGGAGTCTTCAGCTTCTCATCGGAAGGAGCAGGCTTCTGATCGTCGTCCTTCTTGGGATCCTGAGCGTTGGGCAGGTTTGCATCCCTGTAACCATTCGTGCCGTTCAGATCCAGGTCCTGCCATGCGAGCAGGGTACCGCGGCCCTCAGTGGACTTGCCCACGACCGGTGCAATCAGCTCACCGTTCTCGCCGTAACCGTCATTAGCCCAAACCTCAATCACGTACTTCTTCGAAGCATCCAGAGTGTTCGCCGGAAGATTCACGTTACCGTACAGGTTGCCGTCACGGTACGCCGAAGACTCGGTGGGGTGGTCAAACTCGATAATGTCGCTGGTCGCCAGAACCGGGGTGTTCGAACCCTTCTCACGAACCACGAACTGAACACCCTTAACGGAGTGAATCTCACCGTAGAAGCCCTGAGCGCCAACGTTCAGATCCTGCGACTTTGCGGGATCAGCCACACCGTTGTAGCCCAGGCGCGGTGCGAACGGTTCCGGCTTCTCGCCCAGAGTGTTCAGAACCTGGGTGCTCACCACATTCTTGCTGGTCCACAGCTCCTGAGTGGTCAGCGGATTCTGACCCTTCTGCTCAGCAACCACGTGAATCTCGTAGCGGACATCGTACTTGGTGCCGCCGGTCGGGTCCTGGGCGTTGTCATCATCGACGAAGTAGTAGGCGGCAAGCTTGTACGCCTCAACCTTCAGGTCAGCCTCAAAAGTGCCATCTTCTGCAATGGTGAAGTCCTGACCCTCCACAAAGCGCAACATCTTCGAGGTCGGAATCTCGTAGCCGGACGGCGCGTAGTTAGCGGGGGCAATGTACAGCGCCACGGTACCGTGCTGAGCGCGCCACTCCTTGGTGTATCCGGTACCCTTCACATGGACGGTACCGCCCTCGGTCGTGACGAGGGAGGCGTTCACACCGTCGTATTTGTAACCGTCAGGGATGGAAACATTCAGGGTCGGGGTAGCCGCAGCAACCTGGTTAGCTGCCTGAGGGGTAGCGGCGGCAACGGCTGCATCAGCGGCAGGAGCCGCGTTCTGAGCCAGTGCCGGGGTCATCGGCAGAACCATAGCGCCAGCCAACGCCAACGCACCGCAACCCCGTGCTGCACGGAGGAAAGAAGACTTAGAGTTCGGAAGCGAGGACATAACACATCCTTAAAGTCGTTTCTCGCAGGGCTCTGCGGGCTCAACGGCGGGTAGGGAATTCGCCGTTGAATCTGCACACACCCTATGAGAAAAGTGGTTGAAAGCCCCGTCGGTTTCGGGGGTATTCTCACCCTATCAAAGGGTTGAATATATGTCAGGAAACACTCAAGGAATGCTTTAAGGTTCTGGAAAATCTCACACAGTGAGTAGCTGTTAAACGCTGAACCCCGTGCACCCGAACAGAAAACCTGCTTGGGAACACGGGGTTATTCGTGCAGCTAGACGATAAGCAGAGCCAGCTTAGCGAGCTAGCTTAACGAGACTGGAAAGCAGCCAGAACAGTCTCCAAATGGCCGCGAGTCAGCAGTTGCTTAGGAAGGAAATACTGACCATCGTACACGGTGGGCAAATTCTGGCTAGCCCACACGATCTCGCGGTAGAACGCAGAACCAGGCTTAACATCCACATAGGGGGAATCGCCCGTCACCGCAGGCGAACCAGCCGCGCGGTAAGTGAATGCCGCAACCGTAGCATTCGAAATGCCGGCATCAGCGTGGAACTT
>FLSD01223752.1_pt1 | contig 22449 bp, 19 predicted proteins | sample 1497351 | NCBI WGS metagenome assembly FLSD01 (sample SAMEA4031770, study PRJEB14383) | metagenome | biome: human; feature: oral; material: saliva | place: Philippines | collected 2014 | reverse complement strand
CCGCAGATACAACCGTACCCGCGGCACCCGCCGCCTTATGACCTCATACAGAAGGTAGAAGCTTAGGCTTCCGGCTTCATCAAGGGGAAGAGAATAGTCTCACGAATACCGGGCTGACGCACCACAGTACCCGGACGCTCCGGATTCTGATCGCCCGCCAGCAGCATAATCAGACGGTCAATACCCAGACCCAGGCCACCCATCGGGGGTGCACCGTGCTCCAGGGCGCGCAGGAAGTCCTCATCCAGCTCCATCGCCTCATCGTCACCGGCAGCAGCCAGCAGCGACTGAGCGGTCAGGCGCTCACGCTGAATCACCGGGTCAATCAGCTCGGAGAACGCGGTACCGCGCTCCATACCGCCAATAATCAGGTCCCACGCCTCAATCAGAGGCTCACCGGAACGGTGCGGACGAGCCAGCGGCTGAGCGCTCGGCGGGTAATCGTACACGAAGGTCGGGTTCACCAGGGTCGGCTCAACAATCTCACCGAAGAGCTCGGTCACCAGCTTCTCAGCGTCCCACTTCGGGTCGATGTCCACCTCGTGCTTCTCAGCAATCTCACGCAGAACGGAAGCGTCAGTCTCGGGGGTGATCTCAACGCCCACAGCCTCAGACAGGCCCGGGTACACGCCGACCCACTTCCACTCACCGAACAGGTCAATGGTGCCGTTCTCGGTCTCAACACGCTCGGTGCCGACAGCCTTCGCGCAGCTCTGGATAATCTCCTTCATGCGCTCAGCCATCACAAACTGGTCAGCGTACGTCTCGTAGCACTCCAGGGTGGTGAACTCGGGGCTGTGGGTCGAGTCCACGCCCTCGTTACGGAACACACGGCCAATCTCGTACACGCGGTCAATACCACCAACCACTGCACGCTTGAGCGACAGCTCAGTCGCAATACGCATGGTCATCGGCTGGTCAAAAGCGTTCAGGTGGGTGCGGAACGGGCGAGCCGTCGCACCACCGTGCACCAGCTGCAGAATAGGAGTCTCAACCTCAATGTAGCCGTGATCCTCCAGCACACGGCGGACGGTGCGGGTAATCAGGGCGCGCTTCTTCACCAGCTCGCGAGCCTCATCGCGAACCATCAGGTCCAGGTAACGCTGGCGAACGCGGGTTTCCTCGTTCAGGTCCTTGTGCAGAACCGGCATGGGGCGCAGCGCCTTCGACGCCATCTTCCAGTCGGTCACCATAATGGACAGCTCACCGCGGCGAGAAACAATCACGCGGCCGGTCACGAACACGTGGTCACCTAGGTCAACCAGAGACTTCCACTCAGCCAGGGACTCCTCGCCAACCTCAGCCAGCGACAGCATCGCCTGGATGCGCTTGCCCTCGGTACCACCCTGCAGGGTCGCAAAGCACAGCTTACCGGTGTTACGGACGAACACCACGCGGCCACCAACATGCACCACACGGTCAGTCTCGTCGCCAGCCTTCAGCTCCTCAGCAGCCAGCTTCGGATCGTACTCGGCGCGCAGATCCTCAATGTGGTTGGGCTCCACGCGGTTGCCCTCAGAATCCAGCAGACCCACCGGGTATGCCTCGCGACCCGACTCGATCAGCTTCGCACGCTTCTCCAGGCGAATCTGCATCTGCTCGGACATATCAGCAATCGCCGGTGCGGCAGTGTGCTCAGTGCTCACAGTGATACCTATCTGTGTAGTGTGTTGGGGACTCTTCTAAACGAACAAACGCTTAGCGCAGGTCCATGTTGTCAATCAGGCGGGTCGGGCCAACGAACGCAGCAACCAGTGCCAGCACTCGCTCCGACTCCTCAGTCGGCTCACCGAAAGTCATCGGGTCGACCAGTTCCAGGTAGTCAAGGCGTACACCCGGAGTGGAGTTGATACGCTCACGCGCACCGTCCAAATCAATCTCGTGGAAGCCACGGTTCAGCGAATTCTCACGCAGCATCGCCAGAGTGCGGGACAGCACCAGGGCAGACTCGCGCTCCTCATCCGACAGGTAGCCGTTACGCGAAGACAGCGCCAGGCCGTTATCGTCGCGAACAATCGACACAGGGCGCATGGTCACGTCGTGGTTGAAATCGCGCACCATACGCTGAATCAGGATGTACTGCTGAGCGTCCTTCTGACCGAAGTACGCATTCACCGGGTGGTTACCGGCTGCGGGGCGAATAATGTTGAAGAACTTATTGACCACGGTCAGCACGCCATCAAAGTGGCCCGGACGGGTCGCACCCTCAAACTTAGTGCCCAGCTCGCCGCTCGAAATGCGGATGAGCGGGTCGCCATCGGGGTACATCTCTTCAACCTCGGGGGCAAAAATAATGTCAACACCGGCGGCACCAGCCAGGGCAGCGTCTGCCTCCAGGGTGCGCGGGTATGCTTCGTAATCCTCGCCCGGGCCAAACTGCAGCGGGTTCACGAAAATGGAGGCGACCACTACATCGTTCTGTTCAGCGGCGCGACGCAACAGGGTTGCGTGGCCGTCGTGCAGGGCGCCCATGGTGGGCACGTAGCCCAGGGATGCGTTCTTGTACTGAACTGCGGTGCCGTTCTGCTCCGCCTCCTGACGGGCTGCCCGGTCCAGTTCCTCCTGCGCTGCGGCAAGAGATTCGGTGATTGCAGTGCGGAAATCCGCAATGGTGGTCACGACTCGGGGCATCGAAGTCTCAGTCATGACGAGAACTCCTTGTTTTCGGGGGCTGAATCATCAATATCGCCGGGGTGGTTGCGGTCCGAAGACTCACCCAGCAGATCCTCAATTCGTCCCAGTTGTTCATCGTTTAACAAACCTCTATTATGCGCTCTTTTTGCGGTTGCGTGTGCCAGAGCGGCATAAGAGTCTGTAATATCACCTGTTTTTTCATGCTCTGAGTACTCATTCAGAGCCTGAAGGTGAGCCTTTACGGTGCCTGCGTCTCCACGTGCCACGGGCCCGGTGAGAGCACCTTCGCCGCTGGCGAGCGCATTGTCCACGGCGGCTCGCACGAGCGGCCCCATGTAGCGTGCCGGGTCCTCAATACCGATGGAGGCGAGCATCTGCTGGGACTGGCCCAGGATGGTCACGAGGTGGTTCGCGGCGTGCGCTAAAGCTGCGTGGTAGAGCGCCCGGTCAGCCTCGGCAACGTGCACGGGTTCGCCGCCCATTTCCACCACGAGTGCCTGAGCAATCGGGATGAACGGCGCAGGCCCGGTCACGGCGAAGCAGGTGCCGTTCAGACGCTGCAGGTCCACGGACATGCCGGTAAAGGTCATGGCGGGGTGAATCGCCAAACCGATAGCACCCAGCGCGGTCGCCGGTGCGAGAACCTCGGTGCCGTGACGACCGGAGGTGTGCACCAGAATCTGACCGGCGGTAATACTTCCCGAAGATGCCAGGTAGGTGACAAGGCCCGGCAGCTCATCATCGGGAACCGCGAGAATCAGCAATTCGCTACGCTCAGCAATCTGCTCCACCGGCAGCAGCGGCACATCGGGAAGCAGCATCGCGGCGCGCTCCTGAGAAGCCTCAGAGACCGCGTGAACACCCACAATAGTGTGCTCGCAGGCGCGCAAAGCCGCACCGAGGACGGATCCGACCCTCCCGGCGGAAATAATTCCAATGCCCAAACGCGCAGGTTTTGAATGCTGTATCACGGCTTTAAGTATATTCTCCCTTTCACGCCAACCTTTCACGCCGGCTCTGCCGTCAATGTCACGAAGAACACCGGCGGCAGGGCGCGTTCTGTAGTTTTGCTGGCGGGAACGCTCAGCTGGCGGATGAGCTAAACCGGCGGGTTAGCGCGCCCCGTACCCGTTCGCGCTGTAATCATTCGCCCCGTACCCATTCGTACCGGGCACAGAACCCAGCGCGGGTTCCGGTACGCGGTAGTCCGGCACACGATAGTAGGGCTCAATACCCTCCAGCCGAACCGTCATTAACCACACCAGATCCTCGCAGACGCGCGGCGGTAGGTGCATCATGAGCGTGCGCACCGGGCCGGGCACCGTACCGAAATGCACACTCGCGCATCCGAAGGCACGCTGCAGCGGGCCCTGACCTCGGCTCACGCTCAGCACACGGCTGACCGGAACAATCGACAGCGTACGGATAAAGTAGCCGCCGCGAATCAGCAGCAGGTCACCCCGCGTATGCTCGCCAACGCTCGAACGCGCCGCATCAGAATCGATGCGGGTGGTCGCCCGCACCGAACCGGCAGTGTAACCGACCGTGGTCACGCCGTTACGCTTCCAGGTGAGCAGGTCCATCCAGCGCGCCGAAGAGGGCGTCACAATCATTGCCGGGACCTGCGGCTTCTGACTCTTCAGCGAACCGTCGGCGGTATCCAGCAGCACCTGCGACTGTGCCTCATCCAGGGCGGGTAGCAGCAGACGCAACACCATCAGCGTCTCCTGCTTGTTGCCCACCGGCAGGGCAATATTGCGGGTCACCAGCTTCTGGTTGTCGTTCTTCTCAATACCGATACCGGCAATAGTCATCTTGATGCGGTACCAGCCGAACGCACGCCACAGGATGGACTGCTCCACAGCCAGCGCCTGAATACGCTCAACCATCACGTTCTGAGTGTGCGTGCCGGTGAAACCGTACCGCAGGGTCACGCCGCCCTGACCACCGAGGGTGATTTTGAAGTTCGCGGCACCGTCAAAACGTGTCCAGAGGGCAACCACGTAACCAACCATGGGCGCGAAAGTGCCGGGCAGCATTGCCACGAAAATGAGGAACGGGCTCTCACCAGCCATGATCGCGGCGAAGACAGCGGCACCGACCATGAGGGCTACGGCGGGCACCAGCCACACCAGGTGCTCCAGCATGATGGAGGCAATTAGACGCACATTCGAAATGCGGAAAATCGGCGGCTGCGAGGGGTCGGCGGGGGTAGGTAACGGCATACGACCGCGAGCGCCGCGGCGGGATGCAGTGGGTTGCTGGGGTACAGACTGCTGGGTGCCGTCTTGATGGGGCACAGAGTGCTCGGGTACAAACTGGTCGGGTGCGGGCTGCTGGAGAACAGGTTGCTGGGTGTTATCCTGCACCGGCGCACCATAGGACGCCTCGAACGGCTGGTGCAGCTGATCCGCATCCGGCATGCGCTCCGCTGAAATCTGCATGCTACCGGGCAGCATGTCAACCGGGCGGCCAGCCGCCTCCGAACGCAGCAGGTTAATACTCGCCATCGCGGTGTGGCGCAGAACCTCCGCCTTGCGGGCAGACACATACTTGATGTGCAGCGCCTCCGAAGAGCCGTCAGCCACCTCAAAACGAAGCTCCGACAGACCCAGCAGGCGCGCCACCAGAGGACGCGAAATGTCCACGCTCTGCACGCTCTCCAGGCGAATCGTGCGGTTCTTCTTGAACAGGAAACCGCTACGGCGGTGAATCGCCAAATCGTCCAGGCTGTAGCGGGTAAACCACCAGTCAATCGAGCCGCCAACCAGAATCAGCATGAGCACGGCGAAGCCGATGAGCTGCGAATACGTCGCGCTGAAATAGCTGCTGTTCTCGTCGAATGCCTGCGTCAGGCGCGCACCCCACTCGTTCGGCGGGGTGGTCAGAATATTCAGGATAATGCTCTGGAAGAAGCCGAACGCCAGCAGAATAATGAACCAGAGGTTCATGATGAACGTGCGAATATCGGCGCGCCACCACTTCTGCTCCTGCGGCGCCTGAGGGGCAGGAGGCTGCGGCGCGGGGTTGCTTGGGACCGGGGTACTCATTAGAGTGCCGCCATTCGCTCATCGGCGCGGCGCACCAGATCCGCGCGCAGCTCCTCCGCCACGTTCAGCGGAATACCGAACAGCACCATCGTGCCGGTGGTCGTACCCGCGGTGCGCACCGTCAGGCGGGCAACACCGCACATGCGCTCCAGCGGACCCGAATCCACATCAACATACTGGATGCGACCGTACGGCATGGAGCTCATGGAACGGAACACGATACCGCGGCGAGCCATCAGGTGATTCGACTCCAGCGCGTAGCCGAGCGCGCGAGTGCGGCGCGGAGTGGTCAGAAGCCACCACAGACCCCACAGGCCAAACACCGCGATCACCGCCAGACCGACGATGCGGAGCGCCTCCGGGCCGCCGAAGAACGCGCCCGCACAATACAGGGCAGCGCCCGCAAGAATCGGGAACGCCAAAGCAGAAATAGTGTGAACAAAACGAACCGTCAGGTAGCTGGAGGCGGCGGGCACCCACTGCGGCTCCGGCACGGATTGCGGGGGCACAGGCTGGGAGCTTACCGGCTGAGAAGGTGCCGACTGCGGCGCGTTCGGGTAGGCGGCAGCGGGCGGAACCTGCTGACCGTACTGGGCTTGCTGGTCATACTGGGCTTGCTGTCCATACTGCGCCTGCTGGTCATACTGGGCACCAGGCTGACCGTAAGGCTGCTGGTACTGCCCGTACTGGTTCTGCTGAACAGGCTGGTTCTGCACAGGCTGGCCCTGACCATATTGACCATACTGACCCTGCTGGGCGTCCTGCCCGTACCGACCATTCGGCGAATAACTATTCTGGTTAGGAGCCGACATAGGTTCCTCCCTCTCGCGGCTTGACAGCATCGGAAGAGGAGGCCGCATCCTCATCATCCTCCGGCGGAATACGACAACAATGCTGAGCCCACAGGCCAGCAATCAGCAGGGCAACACTGCCCACACAATTAACAAGAACCTCCCAAAAGACCACCGAAAAACCGCGTGTAGACACCATCGCCAGGTGGTAGCCAAGAATCGCACCGCACCAGCCCGTCAACAGGGCACCGGTCATGATGGCCCCCTGCGCATACGCCACCGCACGCGCCGCAAGAATCGGGCCCATATGCGGCGCCTTCTCACGCGTCTGAATGCGACGATAACGAGCCACCTGCACACCCAGCCACACGGCACCCGCCGCAACCAGCAGGCACACCGCGCCGAGCATCCACGAAAAATTCAGCTCGCTAAAACCGGCGCCAATCATCACGGAATTCACCATAAGAGCGACAGCGGCAGCGCACACCGCCGCCACAATAATCGCCCGATAGCTCAGGGGCTTCATGGTGTTTCCTTTCGGTAGGTTCTTCTACCTTCCAGAGTGCCACATTTAAGGCTGATTAGGTACCTGCATCTCACGCATATAGCTAATAGCGTCTTCATCCGCCTCAACCAGCGTGCGGGACAGCTCCGCAACGTTCACGACCTCGCGGCTCAGCGGCGCAGGAACCTCATCCGGCCGCTCCCCCGAAGGCTTAGCACGCCGGGTGACCGTCAGGCACGCCTGTGGGTCCATCTGCGCCCACGGCACCAGCACAAAAGCACGCTCCTGCGCCCGCGGATGCGGCAGAGTCAGCACCGGATCCTCAGAGATCACGCCGTCATAGTCAATCACATCAATATCGAGGGTGCGCGGGCCCCAACGCACCAGGCGCTCACGGTGATGCGCCGCCTCCACCGCGTTACACAGCTTCAGCAGCTCGTAGGCGCCCAGGTCAGTTGCCACCTCAATGACCGCGTTCACGAAATCAGGCTGCCCCGCCGGACCACCCACCGGGGCGGTACGGTACAGCCCGGAGGCGCGCACCAGCTGCACACCACCTGCCACCAGATCGGCGACGGCACGCTCTAAGGTGTCTTCGCTTTCGCCCAGGTTCGAGCCCAACGCCAGCACCGCGCGGTGTGCATATTCTGCCGTATCCGCCACTAGCGGCCGCCCTCAGCGGCACGTTCGCGGAACACGCTCACCGCAACGTTACCGAACGGCAGCTCAATCGGCGCCTGCGGCTTCGACACGGTAATCTCCACCGCCTCCACAAGCTCAAACATCGCGAGGACACCCTCGGCAATGTTCACCGCGAGAGTCTCAATCAAATCCAGCGAACCGTTCGTCACGTGGCGGTGAATCAGGTCAACCACGAGCGCATAGTTCGTGGTCTTCGTCAGGTCATCCGTGGCGGCTGCGGCGGAAAAATCACTGTACAGGGTCGCGTCCACGACGAAGGGCTGGCCGTCGCGCTTCTCAAAGTCAAGCACGCCGTGGTAGCCCTTGGCGGTAATGCCGGTGAGGGTGATGCGGTCGTGGCGTGCGTAATCTGCCTGAGTCATTGGGGTCTCCTAAAAGTATTCGGGTAATCGGCGGTTGCGGGCGGCTTTAGCTAACGGGCTCTAGCTAACAGCGTCTTAGCTAACAGAGCGCAGCGCGGAGGCGACCGTCACCGCATCCACGCTGGCGGGCACGTCATGCACACGCACCGCCCACACGCCGCGCACCGCCACCAGGGCGGTCACCGCCGCAGAAGCTGCCGCACGATGATCAGCCGGGCGCGGCTCCGAGAGCGACTGCCACAGTTCGCGTTCAGCCTCACCGGCATCGGTTGCGGTGAAGCCGCTCGCGTTCAGGCGCTCAGCCAGCGCCATATCCGCCGCGGTCAGGGCGTTGGCGATAAAACGCTTGCGGGAACCGGCAATGAGCAGACGGTGGCCCAGGCCCTGCAGCTCGTCAATGGCGGCGAGCAGCTCCCAGTCCTGCATACCGCCCTTCGCAAAGCCCAGACCCGGGTCAAGAATCAGGTTCTGCGGCAGCACACCGGCGGCGAGGAAACGCTCGCGCAGGCCGGTCAGCTCCTCCACCACCTCGGTGACGACGCCGCGCGGGTACTCCGCCAGGCTGTTCATGGTTTGGGAGGTGCCGCGGGCGTGCATGAGGATGTACGGCACCTGCAGTTCGGCGGCGGTTTCAATCATTTCATCGCTCACGTTCAGGCCGGACACGTCGTTGATGATGTGCGCACCCGCGGCGATGGCGGCGCGGGCGGTCTGGGGGTTCATGGTGTCCACGCTGATGGTGGTGCCCATCTGCGCGACTGCCTCGATGACGGGCAGGATGCGGCGCTGCTCCTTCTCCACGCTGATGCGCACGGCACCGGGGCGGGTGGATTCGCCGCCAATGTCGATAATGGAGGCGCCCTCGGCGATCATGCGGGCGGCGTGGGCGATGGCGTCGGTGGCGGCATAGTGCTGTCCGCCGTCGCTGAAAGAGTCGGGGGTGACGTTGAGGATGCCCATCACGAGGGTGCGTTCGGCGGCGAGCGCGTCGCAGGGCAGGGGGGCTACACGGGTGGTGTGTGTGGATTCAGTCATAAATTTATCGTACCGAATCTGGGGTGCGGTGGAGTTTGGCGCAGTGATTGGGTGGGCTATTGAGGCAGCGCTGTGGGCGGTTCGGGTGACACGGCACGCAATATTTGCATTGCAGATACTTATTTAAGGGTATGCTGGGAGGGTACGCATACCGCGCCGGGTGCGTTCCCGGTCGGCGGCGCGCACCCACACATACATACTCTAGGAAGTGACTCGTTGTGAATATGAAGACTGGAGCTTGGATCCTCTCCCTGGTGGCTCTTGCCGCGCTAGTGACTATTGTGCTTGCTGAAGGTGCTCCCGCGGTGCGCTGGATTGCTTTCGGCACCGCGACCGGTTGCGGTTTCATTGCCGTGGGCTTGATCGTGACGCTTGCCCTGGGTTGGGATGATCCGAGCGAATCGAAGGATAGCCTGCAGCGTTAGCGGCGAGGCTTTTCTAGCTTCTGCGGTGCGGCAGTGCTGACGCTGCCGCGGCTGCGGAAGGTACCGGCTCAGAACACAATCTCAGAGCACTTTGGCAATGCGAAAAGGGGCGGAGGTTTTCACCTCCGCCCCTTTCAGCGTGTCTATAAGCTGTGAAGATTTTAGCTCCACAAACGGGTTTCTTCCCAGCCTTGCGGCATGCCCATAGCCCGCGATACATCAACCCCAGGAACGGAAATATCAGGACGTTCCTTCAGAATCTGCGTCAGAGATTCCGTATCCCCAATTCTGCCCTGGTCCATCAGATATTTGAGGAGAGTGAGCATTCCGAAAGTCTTGCACATCTTATGGTTCTCTTCAGCCTGCGGCACACCAAATAGGTCAACAACCTCACGGATTTCAGGACTTTCAACTCTTCCACCTCTCAACACGCGCGGTAAGCGAGGCTCTGGGTGCAGCTTATTGTAGAACCTACTTTGATGCGCACAAATATTGCGCATTACCCGCAGCGAGTTAATCCAGGTTTCCAATTGGGGGTCAGTACAGCCCAAGGCTTTCGCGATATCTCGCCGGATATTTGCCGGAGAGACCAAATACAGATTCTGTAGAGCCCCCAAATCTAGAACTTCCACCACAACCCACACGGGCAACTTCCCGCCGTATTGTTCACGGTGATGCTTCACGAATTCCTCTTCAGAAGTACGAATAAGCTGTTCACTTTTTCTTGTAAACCTGTTCCAAGCAGTGCGCCTTTTACTACCTTGAAGGTCGCACCGGGTTTCATCCTCGTATATGAGTGGATCCACTTCCCCCAGTAAATTCCCTAGGCGGGACCGCAAATACACCTCAAACTGCGAGAAATACGAAAACGCAATAGACCGAAGATTACGGTCATATTCATACAGGGCCACGATATCTTCAAAGACGGTTCCGGGCACGAAAGTATCCGAGCGCTGCCCGCTTCCCACAGGTCGCCGGAACGAATAGTAGTAACCACTCAGTCGGTAGTAACTAACACGTTCAAGGACGTGAACGGCATGTTCTTGAGAACCTACGAGCATACCTCGCTGCCGCAAGATTCCAACCTGCTGTTCATATGTTTTAAATGGTTTTACGATTGAAGACATGCACTATCCATCACTTGATATCGTTTCATCATTGGAACTCTTTAATAATATCAATATAAGGATATTAAGGGTATAACTACACGACATGTAAGCCATCTCTGCCTTGCTAAGGTCATCGTTTAAAAACGATGACCGGCTCCAGACCCCTGATGGGCGGAACCGGCCGCGGTTATTTTCACTCCTGAGGAGGAGCGAAACAGTCATGTATTCATGAACAACGGTACGTGAAGAGCACTGTACGTAGCGTTGATAAAAAGAAGACCGGTCCTGTACTCCCGAAGGAGTGGTGCCGGTACTAGTGGTACTACTTTACAGCTGATGACGCTCTTTACGCAAGGGCTCCCGTCATACAGCCCAACACATGCGACCACACAGCACAGGGGCAGGATTCCTTAGAATCCTGCCCCTGCCGTATAGCTATATGCTCATCCCGAACGCTTAGCGCTGCGAGAAGATCAGGCTCATCGCCTCCGCACGGGTTGCGCCGTTCATCAGCGCACCGCGCACCGCACTGGTCACGGTCTTCGCACCCGGCTTACGCACACCGCGCATCGACATGCACATGTGCTCAGCCTCAATCACCACAATCGCGCCGCGCGGGTTCAGGTGCTCCTCCAGAGCCTCCACCACCTGCGTGGTCAGACGCTCCTGCACCTGCGGGCGGCGAGCGTACATATCCACCACGCGGGCGAGCTTGCTCAGGCCGGTCACCTTACCGTCCGGGCCGGGAATGTAACCCACATGCGCCACACCGTGGAAAGGCACCAGATGGTGCTCACAGGTCGAGTAGAACGGGATGTCCTTCACCAGCACCATCTCAGAGTGGGCAATGTCGAAGGTCGTACCCAGAATCTCGCCGGCGTCCTGGTGCAGGCCCGAGAAGAACTCCGCGTAGGCGCGCGCCACACGAGCCGGGGTCTGCTGCAGGCCGTCACGGTCCGGGTCCTCACCAATCGCGAGCAGAATCTCGCGGACGGCAGCCTCAATACGCGGCTGGTCGACGGCGTTCTTAGCCTCGCTCATTCTCTGCTCCATTCTGGTTTGGAGTGCCGTTCTCCGAGCGCTGTGCCGGAGGCACCGGGTAGTTCGGGTACTGCTGGGTGGGCATTGCGACGGTCGGGTCGGCGTCCGGGTTGGTGAGGGGCGCCTGAGGCGGCAGCGGCTGCGTAGGTGCTACCGGAACGGTAGGTGCCGTAGCAGGAGCTGCCGGTGCCGCAGGAGTTTCAGCCTTTTCGGATTCCTTCGCCAACTCGCTCGGTGCCTTCACCGGCGGGATGTCGGTACGCTCACGGGTTGACTTGGAGTACCAGTGCTCACGCTCGGGGCGCTTGCGAACATCCTTGAAGATTTCGGCAATCTCGTTCTCGAGCAGGGTTTCCTTCTCGAGCAGGGCGAACGCCAGGCGGTCCAGAATATCGCGGTTTTCCAGCAGAATCTGGAATGCCTCATCGTGTGCCTGCTCCAGCAGGGCGCGAATCTCGGCGTCGACCTTTGCCGCGGTTTCGTCGGAGTAGTTGCGTGCCGAAGCGCCGCCACCACCGAGGAACGGTTCGGTGTCTTCGCCGCCGAGCTTCACAGAACCAATCACGGCGCTCATGCCGTAGTCGGTGACCATCTTGCGGGCGGTGTCGGTCGCCTTCTGAATGTCATTCGACGCACCGGTGGACGGGTCGTGGAAGACGATTTCCTCAGCCGCACGGCCACCCATTGCGTACGCCATCTGGTCGAGCAGTTCGTGGCGGGTCGTGGAGTACTTGTCGTCCTGCGGCATGACCATGGTGTAACCCAGGGCGCGGCCGCGCGGAAGAATCGTAATCTTGGTGACCGGCGCGGAGTTACGCAGTGCCGCCGCGACCAGGGCGTGACCGCCCTCGTGGTATGCGGTGACCTTACGCTCGTGCTCGTTCATGATGCGCGAAGAACGCTGCGGACCAGCCATGACGCGGTCAATCGCCTCGTCGATAGCGCGGTCGTCAATCACGTTGCCGTTATCGCGGGCGGTCAGCAGAGCCGCCTCGTTCATGACGTTCGCCAGGTCGGCACCGGTGAAGCCGGGGGTGCGCTTAGCGACCTGAGCCAGGTCAACAGTGTTAGCGATCGGCTTGCCTGCCGCGTGAACGCGCAGGATGTGTTCACGGCCCTGCATGTCGGGGGCGTCCACACCAATCTGGCGGTCAAAACGGCCGGGACGCAGCAGCGCCGGGTCCAGAACGTCGGGTCGGTTCGTTGCCGCAATGACGATGACGTTCGAGTTGCCGTCGAAGCCGTCCATCTCAACCAGCAGCTGGTTCAGGGTCTGCTCACGCTCGTCATTACCGCCGCCCATGCCGACACCGCGGCGGCGGCCAACAGCGTCAATCTCGTCAACGAAGACGATGGCGGCGGGGTCGCTCTTCGCTTCCTTGAACAGGTCGCGCACACGGGAGGCACCCACACCCACGAACATCTCAACGAAGTCAGAGCCAGAAATCGAGTAGAAGGGCACGCCAGCCTCGCCCGCCACAGCCTTGGCGAGCAGGGTCTTACCGGTGCCGGGAGGGCCGTACAGCAGCACGCCCTTGGGGATCTTTGCGCCCAGGCGGGTGAACTTCTCGGGTTCAGCCAGGAACTCGCGGACCTCTTCCAGTTCGGCGAGCGCCTCGTCCACACCGGCGACGTCACTGAAGCGGACATCCGGCTTGTCCTTGGTGAACTTCTTCGCGCGGGACTTGGAGAAGCTCATCACGGAGGAGCCGCCTCCGACTCGTCCCATCAGGAACCAGAAGAGCACACCAAAGAGCAGAATCGGCAACAGCAGGGACACCAGAGAGCCCAGGAAGCTGTGCTCAACCGGCTGGTCCGTGTAGCTTTCCAGCTCGGCGGATTCCGTTGCCTTAATAACTTCGTCGCCGCGGGGCTGCACGTAGTAGAAGTGCACCGACTTACCGTAGTTGTCGTTGCCCTTCTTGTAGTCTTCTTTAAGCTGCAGCTCGACGCGCTGGTCGCCGTCGTAGATCTTTGCGCTCTTGACCTGGTGGTCGTTGAGCATCTGAAGACCCACGTTGGTGTCCACCTGACGTGAGGGCTGAGTGAAGAATGAGGCCATGAGGAAACCCAGCATGATTACGAGAGCTGCGCCCGGCCAGAACCAGGGGCCGTTAATCAGCTTCTTCAGGAAGCCCTCCGAGCCTTTCTGCGGAGTATTGGGGGTTTGCGCCAATGCTTTGTCCTTACGTTGCGGCTGTAACCCGTTGGGGTGCGGCATGCCAGCCGGAACACCCAACGATGCAACCTTAAATGTACCCTACCTCGGCGAGCGGCTAGGTACCGGGCCTCTCTATTTCACCTGCGGGCTAAAGGGTTGTAGCACTCGGCGGGGGTGAAAGTGCATTTTCTTTATCGTGTACCCGCGGCGGGTACAGCGACGCCCCGCTCCCCCACAAGCGTGAGGAGGCGGGGCGTCACCACCTACAGCATGGTTGCTGAGGTGAAAGGCTTAGGAGTAAACGTGCGGGTGCAGGGTTGCGACGCAGTCCAGGTTGCGGTACTTCTCAGCGAAGTCCAGGCCGTAACCAACAACGAACTCGGGTTCGATGTCCCAGCCGACGTACTTGACCTCAACGTCAGCCTTGACGACCTTGGGCTTGCGCAGCAGGGTGCAAATCTCAACGGAAGCTGCACCGCGAGAAATCAGGTTCTGCTGCAGCCATGCCAGGGTCAGACCGGAGTCGATGATGTCTTCAACGATTAGGACGTTGCGGCCCACCAGGTCGGTGTCCAGGTCCTTGAGGATACGCACAACACCGGAGGACTTGGTGCCGGAACCGTACGAGGAAACAGCCATCCAGTCCATGGTGTAGTGGCCCTTGAGAGCACGGGAAAGGTCAGCCATGATCATGATGGCGCCCTTGAGAACACCCACCAACAGCACGTCCTTACCGGCGTAGTCTTCGTCGATGCGCGCCGCCAGTTCGGCGACCTTCGCGTTAATCTCTTCCTTGCTGAAGAGAACGTTCTTAATATCGTCCTGCACGTCGATAGCCTGCACGATGTATTCCTTCGTATCTTTAGACGCTCTGCGCCTCCGCCGGGGGCCCCGGGTGCGGGGTTTCATGCCTTCCCACGGCGGATAATGTGGATGGTGTTCGCCTTAAGTATGGCTTAAAACGGCGCCGCGGCGCACCTCACCGCGCAGATAGTATGTGCTGAGGATGCTTCCGCGGGCACCTAGTTAGGGTCGAGTTGGCACTAATACGAGCACGTCCAGGCGTTCACCGGTTGCCGGGTGCACAATTTTGCGGCGACGGTACGCGCTCACGTGACCGGGCATCTGAACGGGCCCAGCTACCGCGTATTCGGCGGTGAAAGAATCCAGCGCCTGCAGTCGCTCGAAGCCGGGGTTCTCTCCCCCGGCGGCCTTGCAGGCGGCCGCAAGCACACGCAAACGCAGCGCCGGATGCAGCGCCGCCACCTGCGCGCGATCCAACAGCACGGCGTCCTCACGTTCGATGCCGCGCACGGTGGTTCCGGCGGGTAGGAGCGCCTGCTTGTAGGCTGCCTGTGCCTGCTCGTCGAGGTATTCGGCATCGGGGCCAGCTACGGAGGCGGTGCGCGCCAGGGAGCGGGCGACGTCTCCGCCGAGGTGCTCCTCCAGGTAGGGCAGCACGCTGTGGCGGATGCGGGCACGCATGAGGGACTGGTCGGTGTTGGTCGGGTCGATCCAGGGGGTGAGGGTTTCGGCGTCGCAGATGTCGAGCATGTCGGTGCGGCGCAGGCCGAGGAAGGGCCGCAGGTAGGTGACGCCCTCTTCGACGCGCACGGGTGGCATACCGGCAAGGGAGCGTGTGCCGGAGCCGCGGCTTAGGCCGAGCAGCACGGTTTCTGCCTGGTCGTCGAGGGTGTGGCCGAGTAGTACGGCGCGGGCGCCGGTCGCCTCGACGGCTTGGGTGAAGGCGCTGTAGCGGGCGGTGCGTGCCGCCATTTCGGGGCCCATGTTGCCGGCGGGAACCTGCACTTTTTCGGTGATGACGGGGTGAAGTCCCAGGTCGGTGAGGGTCTGCGCGGTCTGCGCGGCGACTGCGGCGGAGTTTTCTTGTAGGTCGTGGTCGACGATGATGGCGCCTACGCGTACGTCGCCGCGGCGGGCGAAGTGCGCGGCGATGGCTGCCAGTGCGAGGGAGTCGGGGCCGCCACTGCAGGCGACCAGGAGCAGGGGCAGGTCTGCAGCATCCGGGGTGGATGCGGTGCGGGAGCGTCCGGTGGCTTTGATGCTTCCGGCGCCGAGGAGCTTTTCGAGGGCGGCGGCGAGGTGGCGGCGGGCAGTGCCGACGGCGGGGTGCAGGCGTCCTGCGCGTCCATTCTGCATGGTGGTTCCTTTATATAGGCGTGCGGGAGGGGTTAGGTGAGGGGGTTGGCAATAGTCAGCTCGATGCCGAGCTCTTGGGCGACCTTGAGGACCGCACCAATTGACGGGCCGGGCAGCCCACGCTCAATATCGCGGATCGTTTTATCGCTGAGCCCAACCATCCACGCCAACTCCATTTGGGTGATTTTTTCGTACTTGCGGACGGCACGAACCTGGGCACCAAATTCCTGCGCGAACACCGTTGCGTCGAATGCCATGGGGGTTTCCTCCTCACCGCTACAGAACCTCACGTTATACGAACTATTCTTCGTAATATGCCCATATTAGCACCTCAAGAGGCTCTCTGAGGCTGTTTTCCGAAGAATAGTTCGGTTACGCACACCCTTCCTGGACGCGCCCTTCCCGGAACCCCCAAACACAGCCAAGGAACACAACAAAAGGGGGCGTGCCCACCGCCTCCAGCACGCACGAAAACTCGCACAAACCAGACACGGGGAACACGCCCCCTAAAAACCGGGTGCACCTAACGGTGCGGTAGCTTAGTGGCCCTCAGCTGCGAAACGGTCGATAGCCTCCTGGACCATCTTCTCAGCAGCAGCCAGGTCTTCCCAGCCCTCGCCCTTAACCCACTTGCCGGGCTCCAGGTCCTTGTAACGCTCGAAGAAGTGCTGAATCTCAGCCTTCAGCTGCTCGGGAACATCAGCCAGGGACTTGATGTGGTCGTAACGCTTGTCGGTGGGAACGCACAGAACCTTAGCGTCGCCGCCAGCCTCATCGGTCATGTTGAACACTGCGACTGGGCGAGCCTCAACCAGCACGCCGGGAACAACGTCAACGTCCAGGATCAGCATTGCGTCCAGCGGGTCGCCGTCCTCACCCAGGGTGTTCTCGAAGTAGCCGTAAGCAGTGGGGTACTGCATGGAGGTGAACAGCACGCGGTCCAGGCGCAGGCGGCCGGTCTCGTGGTCCACTTCGTACTTCACGCGGGAACCGCGGGGAATTTCAATAGTGACGTCGAGTTCCATCGGAACCTTCTTTCTCGTGAGTTAGAGTCACTTTCGCGGCGACTTCGGCGCGCAAGGTGCGAAAGTTAGGTGTTGAACTCACCCATTGTAACCCGTTCGCGCACACCGAAACCGCGTATTCGGCACCAAAACCAGCGTAATTTACTACGCTCACACCACCGCTAACGTTCCGCCCAGTCCCGCGCCCGCCAGCACACCCCGCCACCGTGCCAGGCAGTTCAGATGGGGTTCGTGAGGGGCGGCAGGAGCGCGGCATGAGCATTCCAGCACCGGCGCGTAAATTCGATAGGCACCCCATCCGCCCGCTATGCTCAAAAGATGCCTTCCAACAAGCACAACACCCAGACCACCACCCTCACCCGCCGCGCCGCCCTCACCCTCGGCGGCATGTTCCTGCTGACCGCCTGCGGATCCGCCGCAACCGAACAAAAACGCCCCGAAGGTTCCGCAAGCCCCACCGGTAGCGCAACCGGCACCGCCGAGGCGACCGCCTCCGCAACCCCGAGCGCCACTCCGAGCCCGACCCTCGCCCCCGCACTGCCCGAAGCGGAACAGGAACAGCTACGCAACGCCCTCACCGCGCTCTTCGCGGACGGCACCTACCCGCAGTACAGCCTGCTCGTCACCGGCATGGACGGCAACCTGCCCAGCCTCAAGGCGACCACCGCACCCGCCGACCTGTACGCCGCCAACGCCGACACCGCGCGCGTACCCGCCTCCACCTTTAAAGTGCTGACCCTGTTCGCGCTCAACCACTACGCAAACCTGCAGGCGCGCCTGCGCACCCGCGTCACCCACGACGCCGCCGGACTGTACCTCATGGCGGGCGGCGACACCCTGCTCGGTGCGGGCGCCTCCAATCCGAAGCAGATTGTGGGACGCGCAGGCCTGACCACCCTCGCCGAACAGACCATTAAGGCACTGAACGAGGGCGAAAAGCCGACCGCGGCACTGCCCGTCTACCTGGACGGCACCTTCTTTAGCGGCCCCAGCGTGAACCCCGGCTGGGATGCTGCCGACGTGGCGTCCGGCCAGATCACGCCCATTCACCCGATTGCGCTCGAATCGCACACGGTGCCGGGCAAGTCAACCGCAAGCAACCCGGTACGCCCGGATGATGCGGCGGTTGCCGCCCAGCAGGCGTTCGTGGATGCACTCAACACCGCCGGTAAGGGGTCCGGCCTGAGCTTCACCCTCGCGGAGCGCCGCACCGCCCCCGCGGAAGCGGTCGAAATCGCCGCGGTCGAGTCGGCAACCCTGCTGGAGCAGGCGCAGCACATGATGCTCGAATCCGATAACGCCCTGGCTGAGGTGCTTGGCCGTTGCGCCGCCATCGCCGCCGGTAAGGAAGGCAGCGGCGAGGCAGCACAGCAGACCGTGCGCCAGGCGCTCGTGGATGCCGGCGCGAACATTGAAAACCTGGTGCAGGCGGACGTGTGCGGTATGTCCCTGACGGATCGCGTGACCGCCCGAACCCTCGTGCAGGTTATTGCGCTCATGAACGCCGACGAGCACACCGAACAGCTCATGAGCACGTTCCCGGTGGCGGGCGTGAGCGGTACTCTGACCGATCGTTTTGGTGCGGCGAACGCCGTGCACGCACGCACTTTTGTGCAGGCGAAGACCGGCACCTTGTACACGGTGTCTTCGCTGTGCGGTGTGGCGACCCGACCCGACGGCACCCGCCTGATTTTCGCAATTATTCTGAACGACCTGGGCGGTTCGGATGCGCTACCCGCCGCGAAGGAACGCGTGGACGCGGCGGCGGCGGCGATTGCGAACCGCTCGACCGCGCCGAGTGGCTCTAGTGCTTCTAGTGCGCCGGAATCTACTGTGAAAGCTACTGCGGAAGCATCAAAGACCCCCTAAATCATCCTGTGCAGGTTGATTTTCTGTAGTGTTTCACGTGAAACCTAAAAATCAACCTCTCGGGAAAGGGGCGGCGCGGGGTGCCGATAGGCTCCTCAACCGGGCTCACGCCCACTCCCTGCGACGGGGTTTTATGCCCGCCTTGTTTCTCTCTCCTCCAGCAGAAAAGTCACCATGAACCTTACCTTCACCCTCGCTGATCTGACCACCACCTCCGTCTGCGAGCTGCGGCTCTACACCGAGCTTCGGGAGCGTGCGCAGAAGCAGTCTGCACACCCGACCGCCGAGAAGTCCGAGCGCGCCCGCGAGGCATACCGCGAGTGCCTGCGAGTGCTGACCGAAGGTGGCATGGTCGGCAGTGGAATGGTCGGCGGCGAGCACGCGGGCGGCACAGCGCGCCCGGTACCCCTGGTGGCGACCTCCGCGGCGGGGCTGACCTACACGGTGGAGCTCGACCGTCTGGAGCGCCCGACTGTGGACGGTGCCGCGCGCATCATCTGCACCCCGCACCTGGGTGAGGCGGCGCATCGGGCACTGTTGCGCGGTGCCCTGGCGGCGCATCTGCTGACCGCCGGTGCCACCGAGAGCACCACCGAGAGTGCCAAGAATGCGGTGCGCATCGACCTCTGCCTGGACCACGGCGCGGATGAGTACGGCGCGGAACCCGATTCGGAGCATACTGAGCACCCCTCCCCCGCTGGTCAACCTCACAGGGTTGATTCGGCGCGTATTTTGCCGCTGATTCGCCTGCAGGAGCAGCGCCTCCTGCTGCTCACCGAGGCGCTAAACGAGGGTGTGGAACCGGCGGAACTTGCCGAGCGCATCCCGTATTTTCTGACCTGCGGCGAGTGCCCGGCGTGCCTGAACGCATACCTGAACACAGCGGCATCTCTTGCCCTCGCGACCGACGCCCCGGAACTCGTCACCGAAGACGCTACTGAAGACCCCGCCGAGGACCGGGAGACTGAGAAGCATCCGGCCATGTACCGGGTGCCCGCCGCGGTCGAGAACGACAGCGAACAGTACCGCCTGCAATGCCTGCTGGATGCCCAGCTCGCCTCCCTCGAAGAGCACGCGGCGGAGCACGGCTGGGGTGCCGGTGAGCTTGAGACGGCGATGCTGTTGTCCATGACGAATTATCACCGCCGTGAGCGTGCCCCGTTCTGGCGTGAACACATCCGCCGCCTGGAGGACGGCCCGGCCGCGTGGGTCGCGAGCCGCGATTACGCGTACCTTGATCGGGTGCAGGTGCTTTCGGCGGAGCATGCGCATGCTCTTCTGAACACCCCCGCAGACCTGGAGGCGCTCGCCGCCGCCATGAAGGAGCCCACCGAGGTTGAGGACGCCCCGGGCTGGTATCGTGTGCGCGGCGCGCAGGTGCGCCTGTTGCGTGCGCGAATTGAGGCTGACCCGAGCCTGGTGATTGCGCCCTCTGACCGCGCGGTTTTTTGTGCGTATGAGGCGGGGTTGAGCCCGCAGATTGCGCTGGACCGCATGGAGTCGCAGCTGAATTATTTCCGTGCGTCGAATCCGGGCGAGCGTGTGCCCGCGGAGTTGGCGGCGACGGGTTTCTTTGGCATGCGCGTGCTGGCGGTGGCGCAGGGCGGTTTCCGTGCTGGAGCTGAGGGTTCTGCGGACCCCGAAGAGGCTGCCGCTGAGTCGGCTGCCGCAGAGTCTACTGGCGAGTCGACCGGCGAGTTCTTGGAGGTGCTTCTGCAGGAGCGTATCCGCGTGAAGGATGAGCCGCACGGTGCCCTGCCTTCGGGTATTGGTCCCGGCGATCCGGTGTCTGCGGCGACGATTGAGGCGGCTCTGCAGGCCGATGTGCACGGACTGCTTTTCGACGGTGCGCTGATGCCTAACCTCCCCGTATCTGGTGAAGATTCCGTGCCCTCCGATGCCCCCGCCTCCCCCGGCACCCTGCCGAGTGTGCTCGATGCGGCGGCTTCCCTGACGGGGGTGGAGAGCGCCTCCGCGGATTTGTTGTTCCGCCGCGCGCCGCGCCTGAAGAAGAGCGCCTCGAACGCTAAAAATGCTGAAAATCTACCTCTTGAGGTTGATTTTTCCGCCTCTGACCTGCCTACGGTGGATGCCGTGCACGCAGCGGTTCGCGCCCTCGACCACTCCTATGTGGCGGTTCAGGGCCCTCCCGGCGCGGGTAAGACCTTCCTCGCTTCGCACGTGATTGCGCGCCTGGTGGCGGAGGGTGCGAAGGTGGGCGTGGTGGCTCAGTCGCATGCGGTGATTGAGAATCTCATGTTGGCGTGCTGCGCCCGTGATGGTTTTGACACCTCGCGTGCGGTGCGTCTGCGCGGTAAGTCGGTGACCCCGGACGCCCCGTGGTCTGAGGTGTCTGATTCTGAGCTGGTGGAGCTGATTTCTGGTGAGGGCGGTCTGCTGTTTGGCGGCACGGTGTGGGATTACGTGAGTGAGCGTCGCGTGCCTGCCGGGTCGCTGGATGTGCTGGTGGTTGATGAGGCTGGCCAGTTCTCTCTGACGAATACGGTGGCGGCGGCTCGTGCGGCGCGTTCGGTGCTGTTGTTGGGGGACCCGCAGCAGTTGCCGCAGGTGTCGACGGGTGTGCATCCGTACCCGGTGGATGTTTCGGCGTTGGGTTGGTTGTCCGACGGCGCGGCGGCGTTGGATCCGCGTTTTGGCTATTTCTTGGGTGAGTCGTGGCGTATGGATTCGGCGTTGTGCGAGCGGGTTTCGTGGCTGTCCTATGATGGCGCGTTGGCGAGCGCGGCGGCGACGGCTGGTCGTTCTCTGCAGGGTGTTGAGCCGGGTGTGGTGTCGTATCCGGTGGAGCATGCGGGCTGTTCGGTGCGTTCTGTGCAGGAGGCGCAGGCGGTTGTGGATTGCGTACGCGAGTTGTTGGGTCGTGAGTGGGTTCCGGCGGCCGGTGCTGATCCGCGCCCGTTGGCGGCTGAGGATTGTATTGTGGTGGCGGCGTATAACGCGCAGGTTGATTGTGTGCGTGAGGCGCTGGTTGCGGCTGGGTTGGCGGATTCTTCGGGTGCTGGGGTGCGTGTGGGTACGGTGGATAAGTTCCAGGGTCAGGAGGCTGCGGTGGTGTTGGTGTCGTTGGCGTCATCGCGGGTTGATTCTGAGCGCGGCGCGGGGTTTGTGCTGTCGCCGAATCGTCTGAATGTGGCGGTTTCGCGCGGTCAGTGGCGGGCGGTGTTGGTGCATTCGCCGTGGGTGGCGCGTTCGGTGCCGCAGGATGTTGAGGAGGTGCTAGCTCTGTCGGGCTTCGCGGGCCTGGTGGAGTAGCGCCTAGTGTAGCCCTTATTCTGTGCTCACCTACCGCTCCCCTCCCCCGCCCGCGGCCCCGCCGCATTGCGGGGGTTGCCTGGTGGTGGGCGTTTTTGGCGTGCCCGGAATCGGGTTTAGCTGAGGTTTAGTCAGGGTTTAGCCACCGAAGGTTTAGCCAGGTGAAACCACCAAGAATGAATTATAGTCAGACTAACCCTAATGTCAATGCTCAAAACGAGGAAAGTTTTTCAACCAGTACTCATGCATATGATTCACATCTCTTATAGAATCTAAAGTATCGCGCGACACACTATTTGTGCGGGGG
>FLSD01223737.1_pt1 | contig 23197 bp, 15 predicted proteins | sample 1497351 | NCBI WGS metagenome assembly FLSD01 (sample SAMEA4031770, study PRJEB14383) | metagenome | biome: human; feature: oral; material: saliva | place: Philippines | collected 2014 | reverse complement strand
GTGGTCTCCGCACCCGGCTACCGCGCCGATAAAACCGAGCAGGAAGCCCGCAAACTCAGCGAAGAAAACGGCGTCACCCGCCAGAAAGTCATCTTCGACCTGCACCGCGGGGAGAAAGGCTGGGAGATAGCCCGCGCCGAACCCGTCCCGGCATAGCTGACGCCGTATAGCTGACACTGTAGCAACGCGGACACAACAAAAGCGGCGGCCCCACCCACCGAAGTGGATGGAGCCGCCGCCTTTCTGCTCACCGTCCGGGAAAACCCGGAGAGCTACGCTCGGTTACCCATTAGGGCACCGCCACAAGGAAACTTCCTTGAATCTTTGCAGGTCTTAGAGGCCCAGCTCAGACTCGAAGTTTGCCTCCTCCAGGCGGGTCTTGAGGGTGTGCAGGAAGCGACCAGCGTCCGCACCGTCGACCACGCGGTGATCGTAGGTGAGGGACAGGTAGCACATGGAGCGGATAGCGATAACGTCGTTACCGTCAACATCCTTAACAACCATGGGGCGCTTCACGATAGAACCGGTACCGAGGATTGCAACGTTCGGCTGGTTGATGATCGGGGTGTCGAACAGTGCACCGAAGGAACCAATGTTGGTGATGGTGAAGGTCGAACCCGACAGCTCCTCGGGGGAGATGTCGCCGGTACGTGCGCGGCCACCCAGGTCGCCAATAGCCTTTGCCAGGCCAGCAATGCCCAGGTCAGAAGCGTTCTTGATGACGGGAACCAGCAGACCCTTGGGGGTGTCCACAGCAATAGCGATGTTCTCGGAGCCGTGGTAAGTGATCTGCTTGAAGTCCTCGGTCATGGAAGCGTTCAGAGCGGGGTGCTGCTGCAGAGCCTCAGCGGTTGCCTGGATGAAGAAGGGCAGGAAGGTCAGCTTAGCGCCCTCACGAGCAGCGAAGCCGTCCTTAGCCTTTGCACGCAGCTGAACGATGCGGGTCACGTCAACCTCGGTGACCTGGGTCAGCTGGGTGGAGATGTCCAGGGACTCACGCATACGCTTTGCAATAACCTGGCGGATACGTGCGGTCTTCTCGACGGTGCCACGCTTGGGGGAAACCTCGAAGGTGTGCGGTGCCTTTGCGGAACCAGCAGCCGGAGCAGCAGCTGCAGCGGGTGCAGCAGCGGCGGGAGCAGCGGAACCCTTAGCAGCGATAGCAGCCTGAACATCCTGCTTGCGGATGCGGCCACCAACACCGGTGCCCTTGACGGTGGACAGGTCGATGCCGTTGTCCTTAGCGAGCTTACGGACCAGCGGGGTCACGTATGCTTCGCCCTCAGCAGCTGCCGGAGCGGCAGGTGCAGCGGGAGCTGCAGGAGCTGCGGGTGCAGCCGGAGCAGCAGCGGGAGCTGCGGGAGCCTCAGCAACCGGAGCCGGTGCTGCGGGAGCAGCCGGTGCAACAGCAGCGGAAGCATCACCGATGATAGCCAGAACCTGGCCAACCTCTGCGTCCTCATCCTCGGGGATGCGGATCTCGAGCAGGGTACCTGCTACGGGGGAGGGAACCTCGGTGTCAACCTTGTCGGTGGAAACCTCAACCAGGGGCTCGTCAACCTCAACCTGCTCGCCAACTTCCTTCAGCCAGCGGGTAACGGTGCCCTCGGTGACGGACTCGCCCAGAGCGGGCAGCAGAACCTCGGTGCCTGCAGCAGCAGCTGCGGGAGCAGCAGCGGGTGCGGCGGGAGCAGCAGGAGCCTCAGCAACCGGAGCGGGAGCTGCGGGAGCCTCAGCAGCTGCGGGAGCAGCCGGAGCAGCAGCACCGGAACCGTCGCCAATGATAGCCAGAGCAGCGCCGACCTCGACGTCCTCGTCCTCGGGGACGAGAATCTGCTCAACAACGCCTGCTACGGGGGAGGGAACCTCGGTGTCAACCTTGTCGGTGGAAACCTCAACCAGGGGTGCGTCAACCTCAATGGTGTCGCCGACCTCAACGAGCCAGCGGGTAACGGTACCCTCGGTCACGGACTCGCCCAGTGCGGGCAGTACTACGGTGTGGGACATAATCTTTCCCGTTCTCCTTGTGAATGCTTGAACTAGAAAAATGTGAGCGGTGACCCGGATGCGCGCCGTATGCGTCGAAGCACATCGACGCGCATCCGGATAGGGGCGTTGTTCAGCGGATACGCCCGGCAACCGCGAACGACCAACGGTCGTCAATACTAAGCTGACGCGCTAACGCCAGTCAGCAAAATTTATGCGCTGTGCAGCGGGGTGCCGTTCAGGACCATTGCTGCCTCACCCAGGGACTCGTTCTGAGTCGGGTGTGCGTGGATGAACTTGGCGACGTCCTCGGGGAATGCTTCCCAAGCAACCCACATCTGAGCCTCACCAATCTGCTCACCCATGCGCTTACCAATAGCGTGAACACCAACGATGGGGCCGTCCTTCTGGCGGACAACCTTGACGATACCGGTGGCGCCCAGGATAGCGGACTTACCGTTACCAGCCAGGTTGTACTCAGCGGTCTCAACGTTCTCAGCGCCGAACTTCTCCTTAGCCTTGGGCTCGGAGTAACCAACGGATGCAATTTCGGGATCGCAGAAGGTGACCTTGGGGATGTTGATGTCTTCAACGACGGTGGGGTTCAGGCCAGCGATTTCCTCAGCAACGAAGATACCCTGCTGGTAACCGCGGTGAGCCAGCTGAACGCCGGGGACGATGTCGCCAACAGCGTAGATGTTGCCAACGCCGGTGTGCAGACGCTCGTTAGCCAGGACGAAGCCGCGATCCATGGGGATGCCCTGCTCCTCGTAGCCCATGTTTGCGGTGTTCGGGCCACGACCAACAGCGACCAGAACAATCTCTGCCTCGAAGACCTTGCCGTCAGCCAGGGTGACCTTAGCACCGTTAGCGTCCTGCTCAACCTTCTCGAAGAGGGTGCCGGTGTTGAACTTGATGCCGCGCTTCTTGAACGCACGCTCCAGAACCTTGATGATTGCCGGGTCCTCGTTGGGAACCAGGTTCGGCAGGCCCTCGATGATGGTGACGTCAACGCCCATAGCGTTCCACATGGATGCGAACTCGCAACCAATCACGCCGCCACCGAGCACGATAGCGCTCTTGGGCAGGTAGTCCATCTCCAGTGCCTCAGTGGAGGTCAGAACGCGACCCTCAATGGGCAGACCGAAGGTCTTGGAGACCGAGCCGGATGCCAGGATAATGTTCTTACCCTTGTACTCAACACCACCGACGGTGATGGTGTCCTGAGCGGTGAGCTTACCCTCGCCGGGGATAACCTCAATGCCCTTCATCTTCAGCAGGCCTGCAAGACCCTTGAACTTACCGGAGACGATGCCGTCCTTGTAATCGCGAACCTTGCCCATTTCGATGGACTGCAGAACAGTGTTAACGCCAACCTTGGACGCCTCGCGTGCCTCCTCAGCCAGCTCAGCAGCGTGCAGGTACGCCTTGGTGGGGATACAGCCGGTGTGCAGGCAGGTGCCGCCGACCTTTTCCTTCTCGATCAGGCCGACGGTGAAGCCTAGCTGGCGTGCGCGAATAGCTGCAGAGTAGCCAGCGGAACCGCCGCCGAGGATGAGGATGTCGAATTCTTGAGCCACGATATTGCTCCCTTGCATAGTTGTTGGGGCTAAAGACCCCTGCAATGAGTTCTTTACCAATTTATTGGTAGGTTTCCCAGCATGCGCGAAAGGCCCGCGACTCACAAAAAATCGCGCGCCCCTCCGCGTACGCAGAAAAACACTTAATACAACAATACCCCCGTTGGCGGTCGTTTAAGTTCACTCAGGGCGGTTTTAGCCGATTAATCACCCAAACAGCGCAAATTTTTCACCACTCAAGAAAAGAGGCGCGGCATAGAACGGCGCGGTGACAGGATCACCACAGCGGTCGCACAGAATGCATCCAAGAAAAGACGCAGAGGAGGGCTTCCCGGTAGAAATACCGAAAAGCCCTCCTCAAATCAGCTCTATGTTCAGCGCTACGCTGTGCGGCTGCGCATCAGCTAGGGGCACCAGCTAGGACGCGCGCCCAGCGAAACAGACTACTGAGCGTAGGACTGGATGAAGTTCACCAGGGTAGCGGTACCGAAGCCGGTACCCTCCTTCGGGGTGAAGCCGTAGGGTGCCTCCTCGTTGAACGCGGGGCCCGCAATATCCAGGTGAGCCCAGGGAATGCCCTCGCCCACGAACTCCTTCAGGAACAGGCCCGCAGTCAGCGCGCCACCGTAGCGGGAACCAATGTTCTTGATGTCAGCAACGGGGGACTCCAGGCTCTTACGCAGGTAGGACTCCAGCGGCATCGGCCAGTACGCCTCACCCGCAGCAGCGCCGGCTGCAATCACGCGGTCGCGAATCTCCTCGTCACCGAGCAGAGCCGCAGTGCGCAGACCCAGAGCAGCCATAGCGGCACCGGTCAGGGTCGCGATGTCCAGGATGACGTCCGGGTTCGACTCGGAAGCCAGAGCGATACCATCAGCCATGACCAGGCGGCCCTCAGCGTCAGTGTTCAGCACCTCAACGGTACGGCCATCACGCATGGTGATGATGTCTTCCGGGCGCAGTGCGTGACCGCCGGGCATGTTCTCAGCCAGGCACAGGTAACCGGTCACAGCAACCGGAACATCCAGCTCAGCGGAAGCAACCACAGCGTTCAGCACGGCAGCAGCACCCGCCATATCGCACTTCATGGTCATCATCGAAGCGGCAGGCTTCAGCGAGTTACCACCGGTATCGAAGGTAATGCCCTTACCGACCAGCGCAACGTGAGCCTTCGGGTTCTCCGGAACATACTTCACAACGGCAAGAACCGGCTTGCGGGGCGAACCCTGACCAACACCGGAAATGCCGCCGAAGCCCTCCTCAGCCAGGCGGTCGTGGTGGAACAGCTCAATCTCAATGTTCGAGTAATCCTCAGCGACCTCAGCAGCGAACTCAGCGAAAGTCTCCGGGTACAGGTGCGACGGAGGCAGGTTCACCAGACGGCGAGCGTCCTTAGCGGTCTCACCCAGAACCAGGGCGTGCACCAGAGCCTTTTCAGCCTCTTCCTGGTCAATCGAAGAAACAATCAGAATGGAATCGATCTCTTCCTGAACCGAATCCTTCGTCTTGAAACGCAGGCCCTCCTCAACGAAGTTACCCAGCACAGCGCCGTGAGCAATAGCCTCAATTTCCTCAACCGAAGAAACGCCGAAATCGAAAGCAATCTCCTCAGCGGAACCAACCAGCTGACGAGCCGCAGAACCGGCGGCGTAACGCAACGCGTCCAGACGCTCCTGACCCTCAGCAGCATCAGAGCCCAGACCCGCCAGCGCCACAATGCCGGCACCGGTGTCCTCAAGGCCGGGCAGGCGCAACAGCTGATCGGGTGCGCCCGAGGCGCCCAGCGCCTCCAGCAGCTCGTTAATACCCTCAACAGAGTCCTCAGACAGGGAGCTCGGCGCCAGGTACGCACCGTCCGAACCCTTCAGAACGCCCAGAACCAGAACGTCAGCTTCGAGCGCTTCAAGGTCGGTGCTGTGAATAGACAGAGACAGAGACATCGTTACTCCTTTGCGTGTGTCTTCTCAAAATAGTCGGGGCACATCCTCGCGCCCGAAAAACTCAACTGTAGGCCCTCGAAGAGTGAGGATGAATACCGCCGCGCAAAGCCGCGCGGACTACTGCTTCTACTCTACACGGATATGCAGGAGGGTGTGAGGTTCAGCTCTCACCCCGCACCGTTGGCGGAGCAAAAAACGCGCAAGAAGCCGAGCTGCAGCGTCTTAAGAACGTCGACGAGAGACTAAACACGTTCACCTACTGCGAGAAAAGCCCGCACACTGTCGAGACAGGCCAGTAGTGGCATAAAATGAAAGACTACGGAAAGCGTCAGATAACAGAAGACGCCCCTTCGCCCCAACACCTCGGGTGCCGGCAGAAAACACGAAGCCCAACCGAACACGGCGCGAACCAGACAGAAGTGAGGAGGCGTAATGCTCAACCCCGAAGATCTCTACTTAGCCAACACCAAAATATTGGACGACCCCAGGATGCACGGGCTGACCCTCGTCATCGCCCTCTCCAGCCCGCAAGACGCAGGCTCCACCGCAGGCCAGCTCGGGCAGGTGCTGCTCAGCGAACTCAAAAACATTGAAATCGTCGAGTTCGACAGCGACCAGCTGCACAACTACCGTGCCCGCCGCCCCTTTATCCGCTACGAAAAAGACCACTTCGAAAAGCCGCAATACCCGCAGCTGAAGCTCTACGCCGTAGAAGACAGCCTCGACAAGCCGTTCCTGCTACTCACCGGTGCCGAACCGGACCTGCAGTGGCAGCGCTTCGAAAAGGCGGTGCTGACCATCGTCCAACGGGTCAAGCCCTCCCTGGTCGTGCTGGTCTCCGCATTCCCCATGCCGGTGCCGCACACCCGCCCCTTCCCGGTTACCGCGCACGGCTCCCGCAAGGACCTGATTCGCGGCATCTCCCCGTGGAAGCCCAGCGCGGACGTGCACGCGACCGTCACCAACCTGCTGGAAGTGCTCTTCACCGAAAACGGAATCGACACCGTCGGCTTCGGCGTGAACATTCCCCAGTACATTTCGGAGGCGGACCTGCCGCAGGGCACCCTCACCGCCCTCGAACACGTGGGTATGGCCGCGCACCTCTCCCTACCCACCGAGAACCTGCGCGACGCCGCACGCCACGTGCACAGCCAGATTAACGACCAGGTCAAGCAGAACCCCGAAATCGGTCGCATGATTACGACCATGGAGGAGAACTACGACGAGAACTTCCGCTCCTCCGACATTGCGGTTCCCCTCTCACGACGCGACGCGCACAACGTGCCCAGCCGCGACGAGATTGGTGCGCTCTTCGAACGGTTCCTCGACGAACAATAAGGCGCGCGCAGGAGGGGAGTGGAGAGTTGCCCGTCGGGTAGTGCGTGACAGATTATGACGCGCCACCCCGCGCCGCTGTGGACAAACCCCACCGAACAAACGAACAATACGAATAAATCTGTGGAACCTTCGGATACATGAACCGAAGTATCCACAGATTTATTTGTTTAACCCCGCGCCCCGCACAAACCATGCCACCGTGAAGGCATGAACGCAAATAATATTTCCAACGGCAACATCTCCAACGGCAATACCCCCAACAGCGACCACATCCACGGCAGCTACGACACGCCCCCGCCCATCCGCAACGAATACGACGTGCTCAGCTGCGCTCTCCACCAGCACGGCTACTGGCCCGACCACTCACTCATCATCCTCACCGCAACCGACACCACCCTCGGCCCCAGCCTGCGCGTCAACCTACCCGACGAACCCTGCACCCACACCGAACGCGCCGACTTCCTACACGAAACCTTCGCCAAACTGCCCACCCGCCACAACGGCGAAACCCTCACCCGCTTCTACGCCATCATCATCGACGGCGACAACACCGTACGCCAACGCCAACTCCACCCCAACACCACACAGCTCGCCGCCATCGAAGAAATCCAACAGGACGTCGACACCCAGATCCCCATCAACGCGTGGCTGCACCTGCTCCACGACCCGCGCATCGTCAGCGAACTACGCTGCGAAGACGTCATCTACGCAGGCGGCGCCAGCATCTGGGCGCTCAACCCCGAACAGCAGACGCTCACCCTCCTCGCACCCATCGAAGAAATCCGCCACAGCAGCTACTACACCTGGCTCACCCGCCACGGCGACACCATCGCCGACACCGCCCAGCACAACTACGCCCACAGCCCCTGGGACACCGACCCCACCACCAATCCCGAAACCCGCCACGACTGGGAAAACGCCGTAGAACTCTGGGACCACACCCACATCACCCGCCACGAAGAAGCCCGCAAAGGCATCCGAACCATCTACCGCCAAGCCCAAATCGACCTCTGCTACTGGGACGCCGCCATCAACGCCGCCGCGCACCTGCTCACCACCCACCAGATCGATGATGCTGACGCACCCACGATCGGTGACGCGCTCCGCGAACTCATCCCCGCCGAAGTCGCCGGGCACCTACGCGCCTCCATCGCACCGGCAGCCCTCAACCCCATCACCGCCGAAATGCTCACCTACCTCGCCGGCTACGGACTCAACCACGCCCAAAAAGCGCTCGCCTACCTGCACTACTCCGCCCAATACACCTACCACGCCTTCGGAGGCGAATACCCCAGCATCAGCCCCAACCTCGCGCCGCTCGAACCGCCCCACTACGGCACCCGCATCACCCGCAAAACCTACATACCCGCCAGCTTCACCCACGCGTTCAGCACCGCCCCCGGCATCGAACAGGGGCACGTGCGCGCCGTGCCCGAAAAATGCGTGCAATGGCAAGACTGGATCCGCCGCACTCACCGCGCTATTCAAGAGAGCCGCAGCGGTCAACAGAACCGCGGCAACCAGCACGCCAACCTCAACGGCTGGGCGCTCGAAAACCTCACCCCCGCCGACCTCGCCAGCGCCGCCGAACTCAACACCATCAGCCGCAACCTGATCCCATACCTCGACGAACACCCCAACGACCACAACGCCAACACCAAACTCGAAAACCTCCAACAACGACTCGACGAAAACCTCACCAACAGCGAATACCTCACCGAACGCCACGCCGTCTACACCCACTACCTCAAAGCCCTCAAAGGAAAACTAGACAGCCCCCACTGTGCACGCCTCAACGCACTAGAACTACTCACCAGCCTGCTCACGTCCCACAGCACCGACGGAGAATACGCCGCACTACGCAACATCCAAGCCTGGGCCAACTGGTACAAGGGCTACAGCACCTACGCCCGCCTACTCCGCCAAGAAGCCCGCCGCCACACATTCGGAAAGGACCTCAACATCCTCGACGTACACCTCAACGCAGGCAACCTACCCGCCTGGATTAAACACACCATCTGCGGCGAACCCGGAACACACCGCCGACCCATCAGCACCCTCAAACCCCGAAAACCCTAAAACCCGGTCGGTAACGGTACCAACAAAACAAGGGGAGGGGGGGAGGGGCGCGCCACCCCGCACGCCCCTCCCACACGCCGCCCAACCCACACACAACCGCACCCACCCGAAACACCCCCAAACCCCCAAAACAGCGCGTCAAGTTGAAAGCAACCAAAAATCTGCAATACTTATATATTGACCCCGTACAGTCAATGCGCTATAACGCGCCCTCAAACCGCTCCACACAACGAGCAACGGAACCCTGCAAACCGCCCAACGCACGCGGAATAAAACCCGCCACCACAGCGTTAAACCGGACAAACGCAGCAAACACCCGACCGAGGACGCCAGCACAGACTTGACAGGGTCTTAGGTGTTTTGCAGACAAAGCACCCCACCACAAGCCAGAAAGGGTTCTAGTGGCACCTGCAACCAGCAAGAAGACCGCGACCGGCGACGCAACCGAAGAAACCGTCGCAAAAACCACCACCAAGACCACCCGCACCAAGAAGGCAACCACCAAAGCCGCAGCGGCAACCGAAGACACCACCGGCGCAACCGCCGAAACCGGTGCCGAAACCACTGCCGAAACCGCTGCCGAAACCAAGGCAGACAAGCCCAAGCGCACCCGCAAAACCACCACCACCAAAACCGCAACCAAGCGCAAGACCGGTGGCCGCCGCAAAAAGAGCGACGACGAATTCGACCTCGGACTCGACGAAGACCTCGAAACCACCAACGTCGAAGACGAAATCGACGAAGAAGACGAAGAAACCGTAGCCAAAAAAGAAGAAAAGAAGGCCGCAGAAGAAGTAGCAGCCAAAGGCTCCGGCTTCGTCCTCACCGCAAACGACGACGACGACGCACCCGCACAGCGCGTCGTCACCCCCGGCGCAACCGCCGACCCCGTCAAGGACTACCTCAAGCAAATCGGCAAAGTCTCCCTGCTCAACGCACAGCAGGAAGTCGACCTCGCCAAGCGCATTGAAGCAGGCCTCTACGCCGAACACAAACTCGCCGAAAACCCCGACCTGGATAAAGACCTCGAAAAAGCCCTGCGCTGGGTCGTCCACGACGGCAAGCGAGCCAAAAACCACCTGCTCGAAGCCAACCTGCGACTCGTCGTCTCCCTCGCCAAGCGCTACACCGGCCGCGGCATGCTCTTCCTCGACCTCATCCAGGAAGGCAACCTCGGCCTCATCCGCGCCGTCGAAAAGTTCGACTACTCCAAGGGCTTCAAGTTCTCCACCTACGCAACCTGGTGGATCCGCCAGGCCATCACCCGCGCAATGGCAGACCAGGCCCGCACCATCCGCATCCCCGTGCACATGGTAGAAGTCATCAACAAGCTCGCCCGCGTGCAGCGCCAGATGCTCCAGGACCTCGGCCGCGAACCCACCCCCGAAGAACTCGGCAAGGAACTCGACATGACCCCCGAAAAGGTCATCGAAGTCCAGAAATACGGCCGCGAACCCATCTCCCTGCACACCCCCCTCGGTGAAGACGGCGACTCCGAATTCGGCGACCTCATCGAAGACTCCGAAGCAGTCGTCCCCGCAGACGCAGTGTCCTTCACCCTTCTGCAGGAACAGCTCCACTCCGTGCTCGACACCCTCTCCGAGCGTGAAGCCGGCGTGGTCGCAATGCGTTTCGGCATGACCGACGGCCAGCCCAAGACCCTCGACGAAATCGGCAAGGTCTACGGCGTGACCCGCGAACGAATCCGCCAGATCGAGTCCAAGACCATGTCTAAGCTCCGTCACCCGTCGCGTTCGCAGGTACTGCGCGACTACCTGGACTAGTACTCCGACTACTACAGAAAAGGCTCTCCGACATACCGGAGAGCCTTTTCTGTGCCTATATGCAGTTTGTTGCGACGGCTCGCGGACGATGCTCGCGGGGGAGTGCCCCCTCTGCGGCGCTGGGGCGCCTTGAGGACGGAGCCCCCGCTACGCATGTCCACGGTGCCGTCAAAGTTCAGTTCCACAGAGGCTGAGTATGTCAGGTTGGCTCTGCGGACGATGCTCGTGGGGGAGTGCCCCCTCTGCGGCGCCCCAATAAGTGAATGGGTCAGCCGCCTTGAGGATGGAGACCCCGCCATTACGCATGTCCACTACGCCGTTAAGATTCAGTGCTGTTGAGGCTCAGCACCGCTACAGACGCAGCTGGTGCAGATAGCGTTCCGCCACCGCCTCCACCTGGTCCAAACCGCGCACACGACCCAGCGCCTCCGACCAAACATCAGCCTCACCGCCACCCACCGGGAAACCAGCCGCCGCCCACAACGCCGCCGTCATCGCACCCACCGAATCCGAATCCGAATCCACCGACACCGCACGGCACAACCCCTCAAACAAGGCACCACGCACCGTCGCGTCGTCAGCATCAACAGGCAGGCTCTTCACGGCATCCGCCGCACACCAGAGCGCCACACCCAACAGCTCAGGCGCCGTCCAACCCGTACCAAAATGCTCCGCCACAGCCACCGGAACCGGCACCACACCCCGCTCCAGCAACTCGATAGCACGACTCAGCGCCGCCGCCGTACGCGAAGCATCACCCGGAATCGAATCATCCGCCGCAACCGAAGCACACCACGACACCACACGACGCGCCGCCTCCAGCAACGCGTCAAACGAGCCGGACGGGGATGCCAGCAGGTCACGAACCAACAACGCATACGCAGCCGCCGAAGCCAACGCCTCCGGATGCCCATGCGTCAACGCCGCCGCACGCACCGCCAACAAAACCACCGTACGCTCCTGCGCCACCGGCAACACACCCAACGCCGCCGAACGCACCAACGCGCCACTACCCAACGCATCAGGATTCAACGACTTCGACACCAACTGCATCTCACCCGAACCCAACGCCCGCAACGTCGCCGCACCCGGACCACGACGAGCCGTCAACTCCGAAGACCCATCAATCTCACGATCCAACGAAAACGGCGCAGACTCCGGCAGAACCTCACCAATACCGCGGAACCACCGCAAATACGCCAACCACAGACACGCCAACTCATCCGCCGCCGCGCCCTCATTATTCCACTCCAAAACCTCCGTCAAAGCGTCCAGCGTGAAACACGTCAGCTGCGTATCATCGCTGATCAGCAGCTCACCAAACGCCGAATCCCACGGCTTAGGGTCGCACTCCGCAATCTGCTCAGCCGACAACAGCTCCAACGGATAACCCAGCGCATCACCCAACGCAGACGCACTCAACATGCCGCGCACCCTGCCCGCAAACTCAGCCGAAACCTCAGGTGCACGCGTGAACTCAACAGAAGAAAAACTCATAGGGCGATTATCCCACGGGTGGTTAGGAGGCGCGGGGGATGTACCGGGCGGCTTCGTGCTCATACTCGCGGGGGAGTGCCTCCTCTGCGGCGCTGGGGCGCCTTGAGGACGGAGCCCCCGCTCCGCGTGAGTGCCTGCGCCGCGGGTTGAGCACCTGCGCCGCTGTGGGGTCCGAACCGCAAATGACGAACTGTGAGGCGCAAAACAAGACGCAGTGCCATACTGAAACCATGAAGATTCTGCACACCTCCGACTGGCACCTCGGCCGCACCTTCCACCGCAGCCCCCTCACCCGCGAACACCAGCAGTTCATCGACGAACTGCTCAACTACGTGCACGCCGAAGGCATCGACACTCTCCTCATCAGCGGCGACGTCTACGACAGCACCATCCCCACCGCCGAAAGCACGACTCTGCTCGACCAGGCCCTCACCCGCCTCATGCGCGCCGGCGTGCAAGTCATCCTCAGCTCCGGCAACCACGACTCCTTCCGCCGCCTCAGTTACGGCGCCGCCTTCTTCGAAGCCTCCGGCGTGCACCTACGCACCACCCTCGAAGACGCCACCCGCCCCGTCGAACTCACCGACGGCACCCAGCGCGTACACGTCTACGCTATCCCCTACCTCGCGCCGCGCCTGCACGCCACCGCCCTCGGCGTAGACCCCACCCACCAGGCAGTCCTCGGTGCCGTCACCGACGCCATCCGCGCCGACGCCGCAGAACGTCACACCCGCGGCGAAGGCGCCGACCGCATCATCGTCATGAGCCACGCAACCGTCAGCGACACCGCCAGCAACGCAGACGCCACACCCCGCAGCGACTCCGAACGCGACATCAGCGTCGGCGGCATCGACTGGGTGCCCGCCTCCCTCTTCGACGGCTTCGACTACGTAGCCCTCGGCCACATCCACAAGCGCTACCCCGTCACCCACACCATCCGCTACAGCGGCTCACCCCTCGGCTTCTCATTCAGCGAAGAACACAACCGCAACGGCGCCTACCTCATCGAACTCGACCCCGGCGAAGAACCCACCATCAGCAGCCACGAATGGGCAACCCGCGTGCACATGAAAACCCTGCGCGGCACCATGGACCAGCTACTCAACAGCCCCGAACACACCCCCTACGAGCAGGGCTACTACTGCCGCATCGAACTCACCGACGAAACCCTACCCGTCGGCGCCGTCGACCGCCTGCGCAGCCGCTACGAAACCATCTCCCACTTCAGCTACCTCAGTACCCAACCCACCGCCGACAAACCTGCCGCCGCACCGCCCACCCGCGACGCCGACCCCGTCGACACCTTCGACCAATTCCACCAATACGTACGCAACCGCCCCCTCACCAGCGAAGAACGCGACGTCATCACCACCCTCAGCGACCACATCAAAAGCCACAAGGACAACGCATGATCCTGCACAACCTCGAATTCGAAGCCTTCATGGCATACCCCAAGCGCCAAGAAATCAACTTCGACACCCTCAACAACGCCGGCGTATTCCTACTCAACGGCCCCACCGGCGCCGGTAAAACCACCATCCTCGACGCCATCTGCTACGCCCTCTACGGCGAAACCAGCAGCGACCGCGAATCCGCCAAACTGCACTCCACCTATGCGGCACACAGCGGCACCAAACCGCGCGTGCTGCTCGACGTCACCCTCCACGGCAAGCGCCTGCGCATCGACCGCACCCCCGCCTACAACAAGCCCATCACCCGCGGCGCCCGCAAAGGCCAGATGCGCGAAGAAAGCGCCAAAGCAACCCTCGCCGAACTCGCCCCCGGCGCCGACCCCGCCGACGAAAAAGCCTGGACCCCCATCTCCAGCAGCGTCGCCGAAGTCAACCGCACCATCGCCGAACGCACCCACCTGACCAAAGAACAATTCCTCAAAGTCGTACTCCTGCCGCAGGGCCAGTTCGCGCAATTCCTCAAGTCCAAGCCCAAAGAACGCAAAGAACTGCTCAAAAAGATGTTCCCCGTCGAACACTACGAACAGCTCTTCGCCGCCCTCACCGAGGAAGCGAAAACCGCCCAGCAGGAAGTCGCCCAGGACGAAAACACCCAGCGCGGCTACCTTGAACGTGCCCGCGTAGAAATGCTCGCCTTGCAGGCGCTACTGGACGCTGCGGACCCGAACATTGAAGAGGCTGCGGAGGCGGAGGAGGAGACTTCCGAAACCTTCACCGCCGAGAACGTCACCGCCGAAACCCTCGACGCATGGGTCGCCGGCGGAGTAGAACACTCCCGCGAAACCTCCGCGCGCGAAAAGCAGGAACAGCAGCGCCTTACCGACGAAGCCGACAGGAACACCCGCCTGCTCGCCGAACGCGCCCAGCTGCAGGCCGATTGGCGCGAATACGAGCAGCTCTGCGAACGCCGCACCCGCCTGACCGAACGCGCCGATGAGCACAAGGCGCAGCGTGAAGAGCTGGCGCAGGCGCGTGCCGCAGCCCCCCTGCACGCACAGTACGCGCAGGTCCACGCCGAATCGCAGGCGCTCACCGCCCGCCAGCAGGAGCAGGAGGTGTGCGCCTCTGAGCTGGATGAGACCGGCCGCGCCCTGCTTGCGGCACTCCGCGACGAGGATACTTCGCCGGAGGTCACCTTCCCCGAAGAGACCACCTTCGCCGCGCTCCCTTCCCACAATCCCGCCGAACAGCAAACCCAGCTCGAGGCGCTCCTCGACACCCTGCGCGCCCTGCAGAAGAAGGACGCGCAGCTTACCGAAGAGGAAGCCGCCGCAGCCGCCCTGCTGAAGCAGGCCAACTCCCTCGAACAGGACAAGGCGCGTGCCGAAAAGACGCTGAGCGACCTCACCGCCCAAGCCGAGCAGCTTGCCGAAGAACTCGCAGGCTACAGCACTGCCGACGAGGAACGTACCCTCGCCGCGCATCTGGTCACCGAAGCGCAGCAGAAACACGACGCCGCCCAGCAGATGCAGCAGAAGCTGGACGCCGCCTCCGCCGCGGTCGCCGCAGCCCAGAAGCAGAGCAAGCGCACCGCCACCGCCGAGCAGAAGGCGCAGGAAAAGTGGCAGGCTTCGGCTCAGCAGGCGCTCGCCGCCACGGAGGAGTTCAAGAACCTGCAGGTACTGCGCCTCGCCCAGGCGTCCTCCCTGCTGGCGCGTGAGCTCAAGGACGGCGAACCCTGCGCGGTCTGCGGCTCGGTCGAGCACCCCGCCCCGGCGCAGATTGCCGAGGGCGAGCAGCTGGTTGAGCGTGCCGACCTGGACGCCGCCAAGGAGCGTGAAGACAAGGCCCACCAGCAGGCGCGCATCCACGAGCGGGCTAAGGACCGGGCGACTAAGGCGCACCAGGAAGCTTCCGAGGCGATTGCCGCCGCCCGCACCCAGTACGAGACCCTGGTGGCTCAGGGGGAGTGCGATGTTGAGCAGACTGCCGCCCAGCTGCAGCAGGCGCAGACCCGCCTCGCGCAGGCTCAGTCGCGTGTGACCGCGCGTGACGGCGTGCTGGTGAAGGTTGAGCGGGTGCGCGTTGAACAGCAGAAGGCTCAGGAGGCGCTACGCACCATCGAGGGCGCAGCGGTTGAGGCTCAGACTCGTCACCGTGACGCTGCGGCGCGCTGTGAGGCGGCTGCGGCTGAGTTGGCGCCTGCTCGTGTGGCGGTGGGTTTTGCCCAGCGTGTTGAGGCTGTGGAGGGCTACCGTGCGGCGCATCAGCGTCTTTCTCGTGCGGTGCTGCTGCTGGGGCAGGCGCGTGAGCGTCACGCTCTGGCGGCGGCGCAGGCTGAACGTCTGCTGGCTGAGTCTTCGTTTGAGAGCGCTGAGCTGGTGCAGGCGGCGGTGCGCACCCCCGAGCGTGTTGATGCTCTGGAGCAGACTGTTGCCGCGTATGAGGTGGAGCATGCCCGCCTCCTTGAGGGCTTTGGTCGTGAGGCGATTGTTGCGGTGGCGGCTCGTGCTGCCGCCGGTGAGCAGGCGCCGGATGATCTGCAGGGTGTGCGTGAGCAGGTTGAGCAGTTGCGTGCGGCGGCGCACCGTTTGACTCTTCGTGAGGGTGAGCGGGAGAGCGTGCTTCGTTCTTTGCAGGCGCTGCGTGCCGAGTATGCGGCGTTCCGTGCGCAGACGGCGCAGCGTTATGACCGTGCGCAGATGCTGGCTAACCTGGCGGCGGCTGCCCGCGGTGACACTCTGGGCGGTTATGAGCATCAGGTTGACCTGGTCAGCTATGTGCTGGGTGCCGAGTTTGAGCGTATTCTGCACTCGGCGTCGCTGCATCTGGACCGGATGAGTGAGGGCCGCTACGGCATGGTGTTCAGCGATCACCGTGCGAAGGGTAGCCGTTCCGGTGGCGGCCTGAACCTTGAGATTACTGACACGTGGACGGGCGAACCGCGTGAGGCGTCGTCGCTGTCCGGTGGTGAGTCGTTCTTGGCGTCGCTGTCGTTGGCGTTGGGTCTGGCTGAGGTTGTTCAGGCGAATAACGGCGGTATCGAGTTGGATACCCTCTTCATTGATGAGGGTTTTGGCACGCTGGATGCTGAGACCCTGGACATGGTGATGGGCACGATTGAGTCGCTACGTGATAGCGGTCGCACTATTGGCCTGATTTCGCATGTGGAGGAGATGAAGAACCGTATTCCCGCCCAGATTGTGGTGGAAAAGGGTCAGAACGGCTCGTCGGTGAGGGTAAACTCCTATTAGGCATAAATTCGTTTCCGGGCCTCTGTTGTAGCATGTCCGGCGGCTTATTCGTGAAAGATATGATGACCTCGACACCTCAGGACAGGGCACCGAATTCAACGTATCGTGTGGAACCTTCGGCTGATGCGCGCGCTAGCGCATCCGCGCCGGAGGTTCCTCCGCGCACCATGAAGGTGAGCCCCGCCTCCGATGCGCCGAATAAAATGCGTGCTTCGGGCACGGGCATTCCCACGGTTCCGGGCACCTCCCTGACGGATGTGGTGCGCAACAACGAGCACGTGTTGCAGGAGCTGCCGCCTCGCCCGATTCCGGCTGCGGAAGAGGTTAACATGAACACCTCACTGCCGGACATTATGCGTCAGCATTGGGCGTTGTTCCTGCGTAACGGTAAGGAGCAGCGCTACCATCTGCGCGGTGTACTCCGTGATGAGGGTTTTGCCCGTAATGTGTTGACGATTCTGTTCCACATTCCGGCGGCTTCTTCGGCATTTGCGCTGTATATTCTCTTGGCGAGCCACCTGGGTAGTGTGCATGATGGCGGCTATGCTGTGGCGGCGTTTGCTGGCGCGTATTCGGTGCAGATTATGCTCGGCCCGATGCTGGTGCGTGCCCTGGGTTTGAGGGCGTTGCTGGCGATTACGTCGCTGCTGAATATTGCTGCGGTGTCGAATATGCTGGTCATTGGTTGGCGTTTGACGGTTGATCCGAATAACGTGAGTACGACTTACCATGCGCTCTCGTGTGTGGCGATGGGTTTTACCACTCCGCCGTGGACGCCGTTCGCATTGGAGTCACTGTACCGCCGCAACTATAAGTACAGTGATATTCGCTTGTCGACGGCTGTTTCTTGGGGCACGACGGCGAACCTGTCGATGTACCCGCTGGCTGCTCTGCTGGTGTGGCTGGGCGATGCGTACATCACCCCGAATAATGAGTATGCAGGCTTCTGGATCACGATTATTTTGGATGCTTTGTTGTTCATTGTGGTTCTGTTTGCGCCGAAGTGGCTTCCGGATATTTCGCGTATTCGCATGTCTCCGCCGAAGAATCTGGTCCGCCCGAATAAGCAGACGGTGGTGCTGATCCTTGGTCTGGTGCTGCTGGGCGCGAGTATGGGCGCGGTCGGTTCGGGTCTGCTGGGCTTCTCGCTGATTCATGGTTCGATGAACCTGTTCATGGCGATGGTTGCGACCGGTACCGGCGCGATGGTGATTATGGCTTTCCCGGTGGTTCTGGGCGCCCGTTCGGTGAACCCGTGGCACGGTTGGCTGGTGAGCGGTATTCTGCTGATTATGGGTGCCCTGTATTTGCCGGCGAGTGATGATACGTCCACAATTTTCTATGCTTTGGTTTTCTGCGGTGCGGCGCTGGGCGTTGCATTTGGTGGCCATGAGCTGTGGCTGAACCGTTCGCTCAAGCATATTCCTGACTCGCAGGCGAGCTTCTTTACCCGTTCGATGCTGGGCGTTGGCATGGCGATGGGCAGCATGTGGGGCGGCTACATGGGTGATGCTCCGTATTACCGTAATGCGTTTATGGTTCCGGTGATTATTGCAACTCTGTATTTTGCGTTGGGTCATTTGTACGGCTACCTGTGGCGTGAGGAGCGTGAGGAGAAGCTGACTCCTTGGGATCAGTTGGAACGTAGTTAGCGCATGTTTAAAGGCGGATGCCCCGCCACCTTCTGTGGGTGGTGGGGCATCCGCCTTTGTGTACCGTGCTCGGTTTGTCGTGAGCCTCAGCGTTTGTCTTGAGCCTCAGCGTAAGAGACTCGGCGTGAGGCTACCGGTTTAGTGACCGCGCTTGATCCATGCCGGAAGCTCGGGTGCTTCCAGACCAATGCCGGTGCTGTCACCGTGGCCGGTGAGGACCGCGGTGGACTCGGGCAGGGTCAGCAGGCGGGTCGAGATCGACTCGATGATGGTGTCGAAGTCGCTGTAGGAGCGTCCGGTGGCGCCGGGGCCGCCGTTGAAGAGGGTGTCGCCGGAGAAGACGACGCCTTCGCTGTTCTCCCAGCTGAGGGTGGGCGCGTAGAAGCACACGGAGCCGGGGGAGTGGCCGGGGGTGGCGAGGACCTTCAGCTCGGTGTCGCCGATGCGCAGCACATCGCCGTCAGCCAGCTCACGGTCGAAGTCCCAGGAGGGGTACACCATTTCCCAGAGCACACGGTCCGCGGGGTTCAGGTAGACGGGTGCACCGAAGCGTTCTGCCGCCTCCTTGGCGCTGCGGATGTGGTCGTCGTGGGCGTGGGTCAGCAGAATCTTCTCCACGGTGCGGCCTGCGACGGTGCGGGAGATCTTGTCGACGTCGTGGGCGGGGTCAATGATGATCACGGAGGAGTCATTGCCGATAATCCAGACGTTGTTGTCGACGTCCCAGCATCCGCCGTCCAGCGAGAAGGTGCCGGAGGTGACGACTCGTTCAATGCGTTCGCTCACGCTACGCTCCTAGAGTTCCACGACCGAGCGCAGCACGCGGCCGGTCTTCATGGTTTCGAATGCTTCGTTGACATCTTCGAGGCCGATGCGCTCGGAGACGAAGCCGTCCAGGTCGAGGCGGCCGAGCAGGTACTGGTCCACGAATTCGGGGAAGTCGCGGGAGGGCAGGGTGTCGCCGTACCATGCGCTCTTGATGGAGCCGCCGCGGCCGAAGACCTCGTCCAGCGGGATGTCCCAGGTGGTGCCGGGTGCGGGCACGCCGACGAGGACGACGCGGCCAGCCAGGTCGCGTGCTTCGAAGGCCTGCTTGAAGGTGGGGGCGATGCCGACGGCGTCGATGACGAGGTCTGCGCCGAAGCCGCCGGTGAGTTCCTTAATGGCCTCGACGGGGTCGACCTTGGAGGAGTTCACGGTGTGGGTTGCGCCGTGCTCGCGTGCGCGTGCCAGCTTCTCTTCGTCGATGTCGACGGCGATGATGGTGGTTGCGCCACCGAGCTGTGCGCCTGCGATTGATGCGGTGCCGACGCCGCCGCAACCGATGACTGCGACGGACTCGCCGCGCTTGAGCTCACCGGTGTTCAGCACAGCACCCAGGCCTGCGGTGACGCCGCAGCCGAGCAGACCGATGGCTGCGTACTGTTCGGGGCTGATGTCAGCGGTGATCTTGGTGCACTGACCTGCTGCGACGAGGGTCTTCTCCGCGAAGGAGCCGATACCCAGTGCGGGGGTGAGCTCGGTGCCGTCCTCGAGGGTCATCTTCTGGGTTGCGTTGTGGGTTGCGAAGCAGTACTGCGGCTGGCCCTTGCGGCATGCGCGGCACTCGCCGCAGACGGCACGCCAGTTGAGGATGACCAGGTCGCCGGGGGCGATGTCAGTGACGTCATCGCCGACAGCCTCGACGATACCTGCGGACTCGTGGCCGAGCAGGTAGGGGAAGTCCTGGCCGACGCCGCCGGTGACGTAGTGGTGGTCGGTCTGGCAGACACCGCAGGTGAGGACCTTGACGAGTGCTTCGCCCTTGCCGGGGTCGGGTACGTTGATGGTGGTGACGGTGACGGGGGCGTCCTGAGTGAGGGCTACGACGGCCTTAACCTTGTGCATGCTGTTCCTTTGCTTGGGGATTGCGGTTGAGGTTCAACCGCAGATAAAGGTTTTTTGATACGTTCCCATTCTACGAGCAAAGGCGTACCTAACGCACGATAAAGCCGATAGTGAAGCGCCTACGCGAATTTGACGTTTTATGACGTTGCCGCATCTACCTCGGCGGCGAAGGCGAGCGCGCCGCGCCGGAACGCGCCCGAGGTTAGGGCGTTCACGTGGTCGCGGCCGGGCAGGGAGATGAAACGGTTGAGCGCGTTGTCCTCGCGTACCATGTCGTAGAGTTCCGCACCGTCGGCGGCGATGGTGTCCGCATCGCCGAGCACCACCGCAATGGGGACGCGCGGATGCGCACCGGGGTCACCCGCCGGCAGATCTGGGGATCCGGCACGCAGAGCGGGCACGTCGAAGAACGGCCCGAAGGGAATCCGCACGAACTTCAGCAGCGCCTCGGGCTGAATGGGGGAGTTGTCAATAATCGAGGTGAAGGAGGCAATCGCCTCGTCGGTGGAGTCCGCCGCGGGGGTTTCTGCGCTCGCGGAGGCGCTGGTGCCCTCGTGCGCTTCGAGCATGGCGCGCAGGGTGATGAGGTGGTCGTGCAGGGGCAGGCCGCCCAGGGTGAGGGATGCGACCGCCTCCGGGTGGGTGAGGGCGAGCTCCCAGCCGACGCGGGCGCCGAAGGAGAAACCGATCACGTGCGCACGGGGCTCCAGTTCAACGCCGAGGTCGTTCTCGGTGGCGACGGTGCGCAGCAGCTGGGCGAGCAGGTTGGTGTACAGGTGCATGGGTGTCAGCGGCTGACCCGCCGCATCGACAGCGGACACCGAATTGAACGGAATGGTGCGGCTGCGCACGCCCGTGTTGTTAGGGAGTTTGCAATCAACCGTGAACTGCGGGTCTTTGAGGTATTCGTCCGTGTGGTAGGGCAGGTCAACGATCAGCACGGGGTATCCGGCGCGCAAGTATTGGCGGATCCAGCCGGTGCCGCCGTAGAGCTGTTCGCCGCGGGTGGCGAAGCCGTGAATCATGAGGGCGGGGATGCGGCTTTTGAGCTGTTGCGGCTGGTAGAGGGTGTACTCGAGGTTGGGTAGGGTAACGCCGGGTACGGCAAAGGGCGCGGGAGAGAAATCAGCACTGGTCATATGTCTATCTTAGTGACCAGCGCAGGGTTTCTGTCCCACGCCCTTGAACGGTTGAGGCGATACGCGCTCAGCTGAGCTGCCGCTTAGTTCTTCTTCGCCGCGCTTACATTGTCGCCGTTCGGAGCGTCAGCACCCAGGTCGAAAAGCGCCTCCTGCTGCGAGTCGGCATTCGCCTCGGAATCGGTAGCTTCCGCCGTGGTGTCTGCCTTAGCCTGCTTTTGCTGCTGCTTGCCGTTTTGTTTCTCACCGTTGTCGAGGCGTTCCTTACCGTCGGCAATGAGAGTGCGAATACTGGTGGTGCTGGTGTCCACCGCCTTCTGCACGCGCGCGGCAATGGAGGGGCCCTTCGGCTTGGGGAGCATGCCCTGGCCTGCTGCCTGCTGCTGCAGTTCGCGTCCTGCAGACATGAGCCGCTCCTGGCGTGCCTTCAACGCACGGGAAGCGGACGTATGACGAGGCTGAATCTTCAGGTGACCGTCGTCGTCGTCGCCGGCAATGATTTGGCGCATGAGCATGATTTCGGCGTCCAGGTGCGCGCCGAAGAGGAGCATATTGTTCATAATCCAGATGAACAGCAGCATCACAATCACACCACCAATGAGGCCGTAGGTGGCGTTGTACTTGCTGAAATTATTGGCGTAGAGGGTGAACCCGAAAGCGCCCAGACCCATACCGGCCAGTGCCAGCGTCGCACCGGCGGAGAGCTTCCACGCCTTGAACCGGCGTACGTTCGGGGTGGCGGCGTAGAGCAGGGTGATCAGGCCGATGGCCATGAACAGAATCAGCACCCAGCGGCCGTTCAGCCAGACGAGCTTGATGAGCTCCATATTGACGGTTTCGGGTACGTACTGGCCAATCAAATCGAGGACGGTTACGCCCAGCAACATCATCAGAATCATGAGCACAGCCAGGATGATGAGCACAGTGGTGACGAGCACGTTGATGGGCTTGAGCATCCAGCCGGGTCGGCCTTCACGCACGCCGTAGACGCGGTTGAGCGCGCGGCCGAAGGAGCCGGTGTACCCGGAGGCGGACCAGAGGGCGCTGAGGATACCGGCCAGCAGCGCCAGGCCTGCGCCATGACCGCTGGTGAGCTGCCTAATCGGGTCTTCCAGAATGCCGTACATCTGGGTGGGTGCGTTGTCCTTTAGGAAAGCGAGGATGGCGTTGGCGCTGTCTTCGCCCTGACCAAAAATACCGAGCAGGGAGACGATGGCCAGCAGTGCCGGGAAGATGGACAGCACAGTGAAGTAGGTGAGGGCCGCCGCCATGTCGGTGCCGCCGTTGGCGGTGAACCTGAAGAGGGTGCGGCGCAGAATGTAGAGGATGCTGCCTTTGGGGAAGTCGCGTAGTTTAACGCTGACATACTTGGGAAGCGCGGGCTTCTGTTTGCGTGAGAAGAGTCCGCGGCGAGCTCCTGCCGGTGCCTCAGTTGCTGAGGTGTCCACGGAAGGGCTGGTGTGTGCAGCCAATGGGGCTCCTTGAATGAGTGGTGAAGATGTACACATGTGACTGCCTGCTCGCTCGGTTGAGAGAGTACGGGCGTGCAGAAGGGGCGGGGAGAACAATGAGCTGTCCTTCCCGCCCCTGCGGTGACATTATAGGGTTTTCGGACCCTCCCGTATTTTTCTGCGAGTGCAGATAGTTTA
>FLSD01223729.1_pt1 | contig 23203 bp, 15 predicted proteins | sample 1497351 | NCBI WGS metagenome assembly FLSD01 (sample SAMEA4031770, study PRJEB14383) | metagenome | biome: human; feature: oral; material: saliva | place: Philippines | collected 2014 | reverse complement strand
CGATAGGTTAGTGCCTTCACCGTGGGTCTTTAACCCGCAGTGAAGACACTAACCTATCGACGAAAAGGCTAAATCATAACCCATAACCGACCCTCACCTACCTGGCACAGCCGGAGATTCGGTCATGGGTTACGGATTTGTGCCATGGTTTAGTGTCTTTGGTCGTAGTTAAAAGCCATGGTCGAAGACGCTAAACCATGGCACAAATTCTGCACGGGTTACAGCCCCATAGCGAGAAGCCACATGTGTTTCGAGAAGCCACTTATGATGTGGCTTCTCGAAACACATGTGGCTTCTCAGTGCTTACCCTTGAGGAGGCGTAGGATCGGATTCTTCTAGGGCATCAGACTTCAGTGATTGAGCGTCTTTATTTCCATGAAGCTCAGAGGAGGAATCTTTATTCTTCTGCCCCAAATCAACGTTCAGACTTTCCTCTTTATAAGAACCCCAAGCTTTAAGAATATTAGGTTTAAAAATCGTTCTTACATAAATTCCGGGGGAAAAAATAGCACCAGACCTTATGCCATACCCTTCCTGCCCAGCACTTCCCTTCCCACAGGCAGTGGATATTTTCAGCCCAGGTATCATAAAACGATGCATACCGAAGCCCCTCCCTTCGATACCATTTTTCCCAATACTTATCAACCTTATGAAAGATAGGTTCACAATTATTGACATCATTAGATTTACGCCTATCCAATAAAACCTCAACCCTCGTTTTCCTAAGGAAATAGTTAGCTTCAAAGATTCCACTATATTGATTTGGGGCAAGATGACGAAACATAGGAAAAAGAAGGATGGGCATAACTAACAAAAAGATAACAGCAAATTTCCTATCTCCTGAACTACCACCCGAAATTATCACCGTCAAGATTGGGAATAAAGAAAGCATCAATAGGGGAATAAGCCACAGGATACCAGAAGCTTTTGGCTTTATATAAGAATCTACAGAAAGTTCAATTCCTCGATAAATATCCGGGTTATGAATTTCATATATTTTTGATTCCGGGATTTCCATTACAAGCTTTTGAGCCTGAATATTAGAACATTCAGAAATCACCTTCCGCTCCCACACAGCACGCTCAAGAGCAACTTTCCGAGAAGCTTCAATTTCCTGATACTCTTTCGAATCGGCTAGTGTACCCGTGTCCTTGACACCTTCTAGTTTTTTAAATACCTCTGATACTTCAAGCCAAGTCTTATAACGAGTCAGTTCAGGGGGAGTAGCTTGTTTTGACAGCTCCATCTGCTTGTCAATCTTTCGACCACTCCACCATGCAACGATAAGTGACCCAAGAAGACCAATTACAGAAGGTATCCATGTTCCCCACGGCAACGCGCTAGAGCTTTGTGTAGCTTCAGCTCCTTCGGATAACATCTCTGCTAATAACATTTGCTTCATCATCGGTGATTGTTCCTTTCCTACGTCTTTACTTCCCACATATCACAGAAGAATTTTCTTCCCTCTGAATTAATCCAACAATTTTACCCAAAGAAAACTATATATAACTTCAAAAGATTACCCACGACATAAACTTCCCAATAAATATAAACCCTCAATGTTCACCACCTAATAGATGAAAGTTAATTATCTGAAAACGAACTACTCCCTTCATTAATTATTTATCTCCGTGTTCAAATTTATAATCAGAGTAGATTTTTTCAACATCTAACATTAAATAATAAAAATACGGAATAAGCAAATAATTTGGTTCCTCACTCGGTTCACAACCTGAATTACAGATAGACTCCTTAAACTCTTGCAGCATACATGCTCGAATTTCACACTCGATAGAAATCTGCAAAATACGCTTAATTTTAAAGAAAAAAATGTATAGAAAAAATATAAGAACAGAATCAATCAAAACTATAGTAATAACTTCATTTCTCCAAACATGGTACTGCGGGTCCACAGTGAAAGCCTTCCACAAAAGATACCCAAAGACAAAAGCCACCGGTCCGATCAGGATTATTCTTAGTGCCCACACATTTAAACCGCTAGATCCATAGAAATCGACCCGCTCACGAGCTTTTTCTTGTCTCGAAAGGTATTTCATCCTGGACTTATATACCCCTTTATATACGTAATTAACATCCATGAATAAGAATACTGATTCCCAGACAAAAATTATAAATATCAGACAGAAATTCCAATCAACCCTAATATACTGAAAGGATAAAATTGACGAAACAAACCCTGAGACACACAAGATGAACAGCAACCCATAAACCCTTTTAAGGATGGACGTGTTCCAAAGAAATTTGCTGAGACTAGTTTTAAATCTGAACCCAGAGTATGAATACCGCGATGGGAGGATGGGATTTCTTCTCTGAGAATTACCAATAAACTTACCCTTAAGATTTTTTGTGAAGCGGTCTTTCTCTGGGTAGTTAAAAGCTTCTTCAGCCAAACAGTAAGCTTTTAAGACAGAGCGATTAGCGCGAACTATACCCTGGTTATATTTACGAATCTTAGAAACATTATGAATCAAAATATCTTTCTCGCTATATGTCAACATTAAAGCAGAAGAAATAGTAAACCATGCAAAGAATGCAAGAATCCATAGAGGCATTTCACCGTATCTCGATAAATCCATATCAGCTGGCACTATTAGCCTACCCCAATCAGGGCACTCTCTGGGTAGAAAGAGCCATTCTGGGGCAAATGATTCGCCTTTGAGATATCCAGCAAGAAGACCATGCCAAAAGCTGATTAAAAATGCCACAAAAATAATAAATCCCACAATTTTCACAAACTGTCGATATGCGGCTCGCCGTGCTTCAGTGTATACACCTTCAGCTCCATCTGCATACTTCCCAACACTTACATACAGGCTTAAAAGAATGCTTGCAATGGATAAAATAACGCCCACACGAAGATCAAATACGTAATATGGGATATTAAAATATACAGAAATTAGCCCATAAGGTAAACCAAAATTTCTATTAGGTGACAAAATAAACGTTGCTCCCATTATTACTAACGGAGAAAGATAAGCAAGCGAGATAAGGACGATTAGTACTCCCGGCATCAGAAATACGTTATTCCTAAGCATCTTTTTTCGTTTTTCTTCGTGTTCTTCGCCCCAGGTGTTGTTGACCTCGTCAATAACTTCTTGGATTTTCATCGGTGATTGTTCCTTTCCTACGTCGTTGTCGGCGGGATATACACGTTATATGCGGTGACCCCGCAGGCCGGCGCTCATTACGCACCAGTCTGCGGGGTTCACTTGCGGCTATTCGGCCACGTTACACAGCAGCTACTTACCCAGGAGGGTCTTCGGGTTGACCGGAGTACCCGTACCCTCCGCCAGGTGGTCAATACGCTTCAGGATCAGGCCCTCACGCAGTGCCCACGGGCACACGCGCATCGTCTCAATACCAAACGCCTCCATCGCCGCCTCCGCCGCGATAGCGCCCGCCAGCACCTGCGCCGCACGCGCCTTCGAAACACCCGGCAAATCGCCGCGCTCCTCCACAGTCATCGCCTCCATGCGACGAGTCCACAAACGCAAATCCTGCAAATGCATCTCACGCTTCACATACGGACCCTCCGAAGACGGCGCCGCACCACAAATACGCGCCAACGAACGGAACGTCTTCGACGTACCCACCGTCATATCCGGCGTGCCATACTGCAACAGATTCTCCGCGACCGGGGCAATCTGCTCACGCACATACTTACGCAGACGCTTCACCTGCTTCGGCTTCGGCGGCTGCTCATCAAAAAATTCACGAGTCAGACGGCCCGCACCCAACGGCACACTCATCGCCGCATCCGGTAGCGCATCCGTACCAATCGAGAACTCAAAAGAGCCACCACCAATATCAAAATCAAGGACGCGGCCGGCACCCCAACCCTGCCAGCGACGCACCGCAAAGTACGTAATCGCCGCCTCCTGGTCGCCCGAAATACCGTTCAGGCTCACGCCGGTCTGCTCACGCACCTGATGCAGCACCGCCGCACCATTACCCGCCTCACGGATAGCGCTCGTGGCAAACGCCAGCAGGTCCTCCGCCTCATTCTCGATAGCGAAATCGCGGGCGCTAGCCACGAAGCGGGTCAGCGCATCCGCACCCTCCTGCGAAATATTACCCTCAGCATCGAGGTACTGCACGAGCTGCAGCTGAATCTTGTGCGACGCGTACGGTTCGGGGCGCGCTCCAGGGCGGCCATCAATCAGCAGCAGGTGGACCGTATTCGATCCGACATCCAGAACTCCCAGGCGCACGATGCGCTCCCCTCCCCCGCCCCGTGGCGGGATATTATCCATGTGCGGTACCGCAGGTGCGGTGCCTCTTCCAGTCTGTCAGAGGCGCGGCTCACTCCGCAAACAGTCCGGGCGGATGCCCAGCATTAGCACAGCACGGGCACAAAAAACGCAGCTCGGGCGCAAAATTGCCCACCCGAACGCGCCGGGCACCCCGAGCACAAACGTTCCTCGGGCACGCAAAAGGCGCAGGAGGTGCCCCACCCCCACCCGGGGGTTCGGGACGCATCCTGCGCCTTCACACAGAAACGCTACTCGGCTGACAACTCGGCAGATTACTCGGCGGTCTTCTTCGCCGCGGTCTTACGAGTGGTCGTCTTCTTCGCGGTAGTAGACTTTGCGGTCGTCTTCTTCGCAGTAGTCTTCTTAGCAGTCGTCTTCTTCGCGGCGGTCTTACGCTTGACCGGGCCCTTCGCGCGCTTGTCAGCCAGCAACTGCACCGCACGCTCGTGGGTCAGCGACTCAACCGACTCCGCACGCGGAACCGTAATGTTCGTAATACCGTCGGTGATGTACGGGCCAAAGCGGCCGTCCTTCACCACAATCTTCTTCTCGCTGACCGGGTCCACGCCCAGCTCAGCCAGCGGGGGCTTAGCCGCCGCACGACCGCGCTGCTTCGGCTGGGAGTAAATCTCCAGTGCCTGCTCCAGCGTAATCGTGAAAATCTCCTCCTCGCTACCAATCGAGCGGGAGTCCGTGCCCTTCTTCAGGTACGGGCCAAAGCGGCCGTTCTGCACGGTAATTTCCACGCCCTCAGCGTCGGTACCGAGCACGCGCGGCAGGCTCAGCAACTGCAGTGCCTGCTCCAGGGTCACAGTCGCCAGGTCCATAGACTTGAACAGGGACGCGGTGCGCGGCTTGGCGGGCTTCGGCTTCTTCTTCGGCTTGGGCTTACCGTTCTTGTAGTATTCGGTCGGCTGCGCGTCCAGGTACGCCTGAATCTGCTCCTCGGTCATCTCTTCAATGACTTCGGTGACGTAGGGGCCGTAGCGGCCGTCGCGTGCCACAATCTGGTTGCCGGAGACCGGGTCCACGCCGAGCACGCGGCCGTCGGACTTGCCCTGTTCGAGCAGTTCGCGTGCCTTCGCTTCGGTCAGTTCGTCCGGTGCCAGGTCGGCGGGGACGTTCGCGCGGATCGGTTCGGTCAGTTCGCCGGTCTCGGTATCGAGGGTGCCTTCGGCTTCCAGGTAGGGGCCGAACTTGCCCACGCGTAGCACAATACCGTCCGCAATCGGGATGGAGTTGATGCTGCGGGCGTCAATCTCGCCGAGGTTGTCGACGATGGGCTTCAGGCCGCGCTTGGAGCCGCCGCCGAAGTAGAACTCGCCCAACCATTCGACGCGGGATTCTTCGCCGCGTGCGATGCGGTCGAGATCTTCTTCCATCTGCGCGGTGAACTCGTAGTTCACGTAGGGGCCGAAGCTGGATTCGAGCAGGCGCACCACGGAGAACGCGATCCAGGACGGGATCAGCGAACCAGAACGAACGTTCACGTATCCGCGGTCCATGATGGTCGAAATAACCGCCGCATAGGTGGACGGGCGGCCAATGCCCAGCTCGTCCAGGGTCTTCACGAGGGACGCCTCGGTGTAGCGCGGGGGCGGCAGGGTCTCGTGGCCGGCGGGTTCAATCGCCTCGGCGGTCAGCGCCTCGCCGGTGGTCAGGTTCGGCAGGCGCTTCTCAGCGTCCTTCGCCTCACGCTCAGCCACGCGGGATGCATCAACGCCCTCCTCGTAGGCTGCGAGGAAGCCGCGGAAGGTGATGACGGTACCGGATGCAGCGAACTCAGCGTCCTGGCCGTTAGATGCCACGGCGCCCAGGCGCACGGAGGCGGTGGAACCGGTCGCGTCAGCCATCTGGGAGGCGACGGTACGCTTCCAGATCAGCTCGTAGAGGCGGAACTCGTCGTTGGACAGGGCGCCGCGCACAGCGTCCGGGGTGCGGAAGGTGTCACCTGCGGGGCGGATTGCTTCGTGGGCTTCCTGAGCGTTCTTGCTCTTGGAGGTGTACACGCGCGGTGCGGAGGGCACGAACTCGGCACCGTACAGCTCGGATGCCTGGCGGCGTGCGGCGGAGATCGCCTGCTCGCTCAGCGCCACCGAGTCGGTACGCATGTAGGTGATGTAACCGTTTTCGTAGAGGCGCTGCGCCACCTGCATGGTCACGCGGGAGGAGAAACGCAGCTTACGTGCGGCTTCCTGCTGCAGGGTGGAGGTGGTGAACGGCGCTGCCGGGCGGCGCTTGTACGGCTTGGTCTCAACGGAGCGCACCGAGAACGCGGCGGACTGCAGAGCTGCGGCGAGCGCGCGGGCGGCTTCCTCGTTCAGGTGGGTGACCTTGGAGGTGTTGAGGGTGCCGTCGTCGGCGAAGTCCTTGCCGGTGGCGACACGGTTGCCGTCTACGGCGACCAGCTTGGCGTCGAAGCCTTCGGAGGATGCGGTCAGGAAGCGTCCGGACAGGTCCCAGTAGTTGGCGGCGACGAATGCCATGCGTTCGCGTTCGCGCTCGACCACGAGGCGGGTTGCGACAGACTGCACGCGACCTGCGGAGAGGCCGCGGCCGACCTTGCGCCAGAGCACGGGGGAGATTTCGTAGCCGTAGATTCGGTCGAGGATGCGGCGGGTTTCCTGCGCGTCGACCAGGTGCAGGTCGATGTCGCGCAGTTCGCCGAAGGCGCGCTGAATGGCTTCCCGGGTGATTTCGGGGAAGGTCATGCGGTAGACGGGTACCTTGGGCTTGAGGACTTCTTTGAGGTGCCATGCGATGGCTTCACCTTCGCGGTCACCATCGGTTGCCAGGTAGAGCGCGTCTACTTCTTTGAGTTTGCGCTTGAGTTCGGCGACCTTTTTCTTCTTGTCGGGGTTGACCACGTAGTAGGGTTCGAAGTTCTCTTCAACGTTGACAGCGAACTTGCCGACGGGGCTCTTTTTGAGGTTTTCGGGCAGTTCGGAGGGCTGCGGAAGGTCGCGGATATGGCCCATGGATGAGTCGACAAGGTAGTCCTCGCCGAGGTAGCTGCTAATGGTTTTGACCTTGGAGGGAGACTCCACAATCAGCAGGGCTTTTCCGTTCTTTGCCTGAGCGGGCACGGCACTCCTCTATCTGTGTGTTGAAAAGCTACGTATTCAACCATAACCTACGCTGGCGCTTGTGGGCGCCGGCGGGGCGTGGTGTATTCGGGGGTGATGTGAATAGTGGGGGTGTAATTTGTGTTGAGTTTATGTGGTGCGTTCGGTGCGTTTCATGCGGCGAGCGCGCGGTGACCCTGCGCGAGGCGAGCTGACCCGGTTCTTGTTGATGTGACCGGGCGTGTTGAGCTTGCACGAGTGCGCAGGGTACTCGGTACATCATACGGTACCGTAAGCGGTGGTGTGTGCACAGGGGGTGCGTGTGCGGGGTGGGTGTGTGGGGGCTGGGTCGCCCCGCACGGCGCCCTCCCCTGCGTTTCTAGCTGGTGAGGGTGTCCGAGTCGGGCTGGGTGCCGTCCAGGTATGCGGGCAGTAGCGGGTATTCGCGGCCGTACACGGTCTGCGGCACGATGCGCACCCACTGCATTTCGTGGGTTTCGGAGTCGGGCAAATCGAAGGTGCGCACGATTTGCGGGGTCATTTCCGGCGGCAGCCAGTGGGCGATACCGACCACGATGACGGAGCGGATGCCGTCTTCGAGGGTTTCGTCGATTTCGAAGGCGACGCGGCGGCTGACCACAACGGAGGAGAACTTATTGCCGCGGGTGGTGCGGATGTAGATTTCCTGCTTGTCGTCTTGGTTGGCGACGGCGTAGAGCACGGGCAGCACATCGACGTGCTGTCCGTCAGTGAGGATGAGGCGGCCGAGAGTGTTCGCGTGCAGACGCTCCCAGCACTTGTCGACGCTGATACTTTCATCGGGGTACAGGTTACTCATGGTTTCAGTGTATGCGATGGGGTGGGTGCTCTTGCGCAGATGACGGTTTTGGTCAGTGGGTGGGTCGGGTTTGGTCGGTGGGTGGGTCGGGCGGTCGGTTGTACCGGGTGCGTAGAATGGTGTGCATGACTATTTCTGCCGCCACTTTCGCTCCCGAGTACGCCGCCGTTGCGGATGCTCCCCGCAGCGATGATTACGCCCGCCTGACCCGCATCCGTGAACGCCTGCTGGCGTTGAACTACAGCTATGACGCTGTGCAGGGGCTGCTGGGTGTTGAGGCGGCTGAGGCGATGGCTCGTGATCAGGTGGTTCCGGGCCTGTGGCGTGTGGAGCACGTTCTGCGCGGCGATTACAGCGCAGAGGAGAAGAACCTGGCGCGTCTGCTGGCGTTTTTCCTGTTGGCGCGCCCGCTCACTGAGGCTGAGGCAGCCGAGGTTTTCTGCGACACCCTGGTCGACTTCGAGGATGCCGCGCTGATTGAGCGCGACGCTGCGGATTCTTCCCGCTGGACCGCGAGCGTTGACCTGCGCCCGCACGCCGCCGATGACGGCACCGAAATCTTTGTTGCCGCCGACCTGGGTGCGCATCAGCGGCCCGGCGTGCTGCGTAAGGATCACGTGCTCGGCATTGGTCACGCCTCCCTGACTCTGGCGCAGATTACCGAGCGCACCCCCGTCAAGCGTGCCCTTGATGTGGGCACCGGTTGCGGTATTCAGACCTTCCACCTGCTCGCTCACGCTGAGCACGTGACCGCCACCGATATTTCGGAGCGTGCCCTGGCGTTCACCCGTTTTAACCTGCTGCTGAACGCGCAGGCGCTGAACATTGATCCGCAGAACCCGCAGGCGCGCGTGAGCCTGCGCGAAGGTTCCCTGCTAGAGCCGGTCGCCGGTGAGCTTTTTGACCTGGTGGTGTCGAACCCGCCGTTCGTGATTACCCCGCGCGTTGCCGGTGAGAGCGCCGATGAGCAGTTCACCTACCGTGACGGCGGTCTGCCCGGTGACGAAATTGTGAGCACGATGGTGCGTCAGCTGCCGTCGGTGCTGGTGCCCGGTGGTCGCGCGCAGATGCTGGGTAACTGGGAGATTATTCGCGATTCTAAGGACCCGGAAGCACCGCGTCCGTGGGATGAGCGCCCGCGCGCCTGGGTTGCCGACGGCGGCGCGGAGGCGTGGTTTATTCAGCGTGAGGCGCTGAGCCCCGCCTCCTACGCGGAGACCTGGTTGAAGGATGCGAGCGAGAACCGCGACCGCAGCCACTACGAGCAGACCTACGTGGCGTATCTGAACGACTTCGCTTCCCGGAACGTTCATTCTATTGGTTTCGGCATGATTTGGCTTCGCCGCCCGACCGAGGCGACCGCGGCAGGCGTGACCGAGCCCCTGCAGCGTTTCGAGGAGATCACCTACCCGATTCAGCAGCCCATCGCCCGCGCCCTCACCGAGTCTGTGCGCCGTTACGACCGCCTCGCCGCCATGGACGATGAGGCGCTCCTCGCCGTGCACCTGGAGGTCGCCGAGGACGTCACCGAGGAACGCCACGGCCGCCCCGGCGCCGAGCACCCGAGCGTGATTTTGTTGCGTGCCGGTTCGGGTCTGTGCCGCACCCAGCTGCTGTCCACTGAGACGGCTGGTTTTGCGTCGGCGAGCGATGGTGAGCTTGCCGTGGGTCAGATTGTGGCGGCTCTTGCCATGCTGCTGTCCTGGCCCGAATACGGCGAGGCTGCCGCCGCGGCACGCGGTACGCAGGAGCAGCATCCGCGCGACACCCTGCTGCATGCGGTGCGTGAGCTGGTGCTCAAGAGCTTCCTGCACTTTAGTGACGAGCACGCGGGCGCAGAATCAGCTGGCGAAAATGCCGCCGAGGTACATGCGGCAGAAGAGCAGGGCTAAGCGTGTTCATCCGCTTTTTGAGGTAATTCCGGGGGCTATTGAGCCCTAGGAAAAGACGAAAGATTTCTAGATAGAAGGATTTCTAGACAGCAGGATTTCTCGTGAGCATAGTAATGCCCCGGCGGTAACCCTTGCGGGTGCCTGCCGGGGCATTACTATATGTATGGCTCAAGCATCTCAGCGCGTTATAGAGCACCGAAAACAGCTTGGCTCAGAATATTACTTGGTGGTCAGCGCGGGCTTGATCTCCTTGACGATGGCGTCGAGCATCTTCAAGTTGAAGTCCACACCCAGCTGGTTCGGAATAGTCAGCAGCACCGTGTCCGCCGCCTGAACCGCCTCATCACGAGCGAGCTCTTCAGCAATATCCGCCGGGTCACCAATGTAGCTACGGCCAAAGCGGGAGAAGGTGTTGTCAATAATGCCGGTGTAATCCTGCGAGTCCTCCGCGGCGCGGCGACCGAAGTAGCGTGCCGAGGTTTCGTCGATAACGGGCAGCACCGAACGGGACACCGAAACACGCGGAACACCCGAGTTACCCGCCTTCACCCACTCGGAGCGGAAGAGGCGAATCTGCTGCGCCTGCTGCTGATCGAAAGGAATGCCCTTATCTTCAAGCATCAGGGTTGAAGACATCAGGTTCAGGCCCTTCTGCGCAGTCCACACGGCGGTGCTATCGCTGCCTGCACCCCACCAGATGCGGTCGCGCAGACCCGGCGACTGCGGCTGAATGGGGGCGTACTTGCCCGCCATGCGAGCGCTGGGCGCCATGCCCTCGCCCTCAATTGCCTTGAGGAAAATGTCGAGGTGGCGGCGCGCCATACCGCCCTCGTCTTCGCCTTCTGCCGGGTAGTAGCCGAAGCTCTCAAAGCCGCGGATAACGGACTCGGGCGAGCCGCGGGAGACACCCAGCTGCAGTCGACCCGCAGCGATGAGATCTGCCATGGCGGCAAGCTCTGCCATGTAGAGCGGGTTTTCGTAGCGCATGTCGATCACGCCGGTGCCGAGCTCGATGCGTTCGGTCTTAGCGGCGATTGCGGAGAGCAGCGGGTAGGGGGTTGCCTGCTGCTGGTCGAAGTGGTGCACGCGGAAGAACGCGCCGTCCAGTCCGATGTCTTCGGCACCTACGGCGAGGTCGATTGCCTGGTGCAGGGATTCTGCGGCGGAGGGTACGCGCGAGCCGGGGACCTCAGCCCAGTGGCCAAAAGAGAGGAAGCCGAGCTTCTTCTCGTCGCCGCGCATGGGCTCGAGGTGGCTGATGCGGATGGATTCGTCGATCTGCGGGGTGCCGGAGTTATTAGGGGTGTTCATGGTTTTTTCCTTTGCGGGTTGTGCCCGGCCTCTTCTACTACCGGGCTGATGGTTTAAGTCTAAACCCAAATACTTTACATGTCAAGTATTTTGTTTCGGAATGTTACGCGAGAGTACCACTCCCCCGACCTCACGGCGCGCCCACCCGCTCGGAACACAAATACTGACGCAAAATACTGGCGCAAAATACTGGCGAAAATATAGGCGCAAAGTATGGGCGCAAAAGGGCACAGAAAAGCCCGGCGGCACGAACACATCGCACCACCGGGCACTTCTATTCAACAGCTAAAACTACAGCTGCAACGGCAGAAACAAACTACCCTAGGAACGCTTCGCCAGCGGAACCCACAGCTCCATGCGGTAATCAGCCGCCTGCATATCGCCGCGACCGTACACCTCAAGACCACCCACCGGGCGGTACTGCGGATTCTTCGCGAAGAACGCCTCCTCAAAGCTCGCAAAGCCAGCCGGAATGGACTCCGAAATCGGGCCGGTCACCTCAACCACCGCGTAGGTGCTCGCAGGTAGTTCCAGCACGCCCAGGCCGAGCTTCGCCGCGCTCGCCGGCTCCGACACCAGGAAACCCGCCGTGTAGCGGACCTGCCCCTTCGGGTTCGGCTGAGTGCACACGCCCAGGTACTGGGTCACGTTCAGAACATCCAGCATCGCCGGGGACGCCTTCTGATTCAGCTCATCCCACAGCGAGGAAAAGTCGCCGTCCAGGGGGAACACCTGCGAAACGCCGGCAACGACCATTGCAGGGTGCTCCTCGATGCGAGGTTCAGAAATCTGAACCACACCACCCTTAGCGGCTGCCATTAGGCGTTCGCCTCAGCTGCTTCGCGGTCCACCGAGCACTCGGGCACACAGCGGCGCTTCGCGTCATCAGCTGCACACTCGGGGCAGAGCAGAACCAGCTCGCGGCAGGATTCATTGGAGCAGTTCTCGAACTTGTTCGAGGGGGCGCCGCACTGTTCACACTTGCCGATGGTGACGGTGTCCGGAGTGAACTCCATGTGCATGCGCTTGTCGAAGACGTAGAGCGAGCCTTCCCAGAGTTCCTTGTCGCCGTACTTCTCGCCGTAACGCACGATGCCGCCGTCGATCTGGTAGATCTCCTTGAAGCCGCGGTTCTTCATGAGCGCGGAGAGAATCTCGCAGCGAATACCGCCGGTGCAATAGGTGATAACCGGCTTGTCCTTAATGTGGTCGTACTTGCCGGACTCGATCTCGCGGATGAAGTCGTGAGTGGTGCGCACGTCGGGAACGATAGCGTTCTTGAACTTGCCGATCTTCGCCTCGAACGCGTTACGGCCGTCGAAGAAGACCACTTCGTCGCCGCGCTCTTCAACAAGCTTGTTGACCTCTTCAGGCTTCAGATGCACGCCGCCGCCAACGACGCCGTTCTCGTCCACCTGCAGCTCGTCGGGAGCACCGAAAGCCACAATCTCGTCGCGAGCCTTCACGGACAGGCGGGGGAAGTCCTCCGCGCCACCCTCGGACCACTTGAACTCCATGTTCTTGAAGCCGGGGTACTTGCGGGTTTCCTTGGTGTACGCCTTGACCGCGTTAATTTCGCCGCCGAGGGTGCCGTTAATGCCGTGCTTGGAAATGAGGATGCGCCCGCGCAGGCCGAGCTTCTCACAGAGGGCACGCTGCCAGAGCATGACCGCCTGCGGGTCGGCGATGGGGGCGAACTGGTAATACAGAATAATCTTATTTTGAGCCACGAAACTATTTTATCGTCATATACGCCTAAAGCATGCAGATTTTTTGATATGTGCGCGCTGACTACGGGGTTGGCGGTGCAGGAGCGGCGTTGGGGCGGCGCGGGGCACAGATTTAGGACGGTACATGACCGGCGGCAGGTCGGGTTGTACCCCGCCGCTCTACAATGGAACCCATGCCGCACAGCACCCCTTCGCAGAACACCAACCAGCACCCCGAACAGCACCCCGCGCAGATGCAGGGGCAGTCTGCGGCGCGCCCAAAAACGCTACGCTACCGCGAGCTGCCCGCGAGCGCACAGCAGGTGCTGGCGCCCCTGCTGCCGGAGGCGGAACGCACCGGAATCCTGCCCGAGCAGGTGACCCATATTCACACCATTGCCGCCAGGGAGGCGAGCTACGCGCCGTGGCCGCAGTGGTTGCATCCGCGCGTGGTGGAGGCTTTCGAGTCGCTCGGTATTGCCGAGCCCTACGCCCACCAGGTGCAGGCGGCGGACGCCGCCCATGCGGGTCTTGATGCGGCGCTGGCGGCGAGTGCGGCGCGCTACGGCTGGCAGGCGGGGCGTATCGAGGGGGAGGCAAAGGCTCCCACGCCCGCCGAAGACGCGAAGGGTACCGGCAGCGGCGGGCACGTGATTGTGGCGACGGGTACCGCCTCGGGCAAGACCCTGAGCTACCTGATGCCCACCCTGGATGCTATTTACCGCGCATCCTGTGGCAAGCCGGTGAGCTCAACTTCCGCGTATTCCGGGGCGGAAAACCTCAATAATAGAGCGAACGTTCTCTACATTTCACCGGCGAAGGCACTCTCCGCAGACCAGCTCACCGCCCTCACCTCCTACAACCTGCCCGGGCTCCACGCGGCAAGCTACGACGGCGACACCCCCGTCGGTGAACGCCGCTGGATCCGCGAACACGCCAATTTCATCCTCACCACCCCGGACATGCTCAACTACTCAATCCTGAGCAACCACCGGCAGTGGGCGTCCTTCCTGCGCGGGCTGCGCTACGTGGTGCTCGACGAGGCGCACAGCTACCGCGGCGTTTTCGGTGCGAACATCGCCAACCTGTTGCGCCGTCTGCGCCGCGTCTGCGCGCTCTACCGCACCGTACCTGTGTTCTACGGCGCCTCCGCGACCAGCTCCAACCCGGTCGAGTCGTTCTCCAAGCTCATTGGCGTGCCGCAGCAGGCGGTCACCGCCATTACCGAGTCCACCTCCGCGCGCGGCGAAACCACCGTCGCGCTCTGGGAGCCCGAATTCATGCCACCAAATGCGCACGATCAGCTCGCCAAAGGTGCCCGCAGCACCCAGCAGCAGGCGATCCAGTCGAAAGCCGAGCAGGAGGCGCCGCGCCGCGTCTCCCCCGTGGAACAGGGAGCACAAATGCTCACCGACCTGGTGCTTTCCCACACCCGCTCGCTGGTTTTCGCCGGCTCACGCCGCAGCGTAGAAATCCTCTCGCAGAAGACCCAACGCTATCTCGACGAGGTGGAGGCGGGCCTCGCCCACCGCGTCGCCGCATACCGCGCCGGGTACACCCCCGAAGAGCGCCGCGAACTCGAACGCAAACTCCGCAACGGCGAACTGCTCGGCCTGGCGAGCACCTCCGCTCTGGAGCTGGGCATCGATATCTCCGGCCTGGACGCCGTACTCGTGGCGGGCTGGCCGGGTACCCGCGCCTCCTTCATGCAGCGCGTGGGCCGCGCGGGTCGAAGCGGTCAGGACGCGCTCGCCGTGCTCATTGCCGACGATAACCCGCTCGACACCTACCTGGTGCACCACCCGGAGGCAATTTTCGGGCAGGAAGTTGAGGCGACCGTATTCGACCCGACCAACCCGTACGTGCTCTCCCCGCAGCTGTGCGCCGCCGCGCAGGAGGCACCCATCCGCACCGAAGAGCTGAGCCTGTTCGGACCGCACACCGCCGCCCTGCTGGATCGGCTGGTGCAGCAGGGGTACCTGCGTCGCCGCCCGGACGGCTGGTACTGGACGCACGCCGAATCAGCCGCCGAACTGGTCGATATCCGCGGCACCGGCGGCGGCCCCTACCAGCTCATCGACGCCGAAGACGGCACCCTGGTCGGCACCATGGACGCCGCGCACGCCATGAGTCAGGGGCACCCGGGCGCAATCTACATTCACCAGAACGCACAGTACGTGGTCGAATCCCTCAGCGAGGGCGAGCGCGTGATTCTACTCAGCCGCGTCTACCCGGACTACTACACGCGCGCCATTGAGAGCACCGAGGTGCGTATTCTGGCGGAGCGTGCGCGGGTCAGTTACGGTGCGCAAAACAGCGTTGGGGAGGCGGTTCCCGGCGAGCCTGCACCCGAAATCTCCGCCCCCGAAACCGACGCGCAGCAGCTCGCCCCGCTCACCATGCACCGCGGGCAGGTTCAGGTCACCGACCAGGTCACCGGCTACCGGCGATTCTCCGTCTACGGCGGCGAATACCTGGGCGAAGATGCGCAACCCATGCCGCCGGAAGTGCTCATGACCGAGGCGGTCTGGTTCACCTTCGAGCCCAGCTACCTGTTCGGCGCGGGCGTGACCGAAGAGGACGGCCCCGGCACCCTGCACGCCGCCGAGCACGCCGCCATCGGACTGCTGCCGCTCATCGCCACCAGCGACCGCTGGGACTTGGGCGGACTCTCCACGATGCTTCACGTGGACACCGGCAGGCCCACCATTTTCGTCTACGACGCCGCACCCGGCGGCGCGGGCATTAGCGAGCGCGGCTTCAACGCGGTTCAGCAATGGCTGGGCGCCACCCTCGAAGCCATCGAAAGCTGCGGATGCGAAAACGGCTGCCCCTCCTGCGTGCACTCACCCAAGTGCGGCAACCGCAACGAGCCGCTCAGCAAGCACGGCGCGCGGGCGCTACTGACGGCAATGTTGCGGAGCATGGCGGAGGCGTAGGTTACTGCAGGAAGCGCCGAGTGCGCTGGGGCGTAGGCGTGCCGGGATGACAACTCCCGATGAGCGTAAATAGCCTAGTCGGCTGGATTTTCTGGCTCGGGTGGGCTTTCCTGCTCGGCAGGGTTTTCAGGCTCAGCTGGATTCTCTGGTTCGGAGGGTTCGGGAGCCGAGTCCCGCTCGGCTTCCAGTTCCTCCTCCAGCTCGGCAACCTCATCGGGGCTCAGCTCCTCCGCGCTACCCGCCGCAGCGTGCTCTTCTTCAGGATGCTCAGCCCCGGCGCGGGCACGCACCCTCGCAGGGCCCAGCGCACCCATGGGCCCTGCGACCGGGACGGCGACCGTCACCTCCACCGTTTCGGGGCGATCCGGGAACGTGCAGGATTCCAGGTGCGCGCCGTGACGTTCGGCAAGATCTGCCGCGACCGCGCACGGTTCCCCCTCGGTGAGCCCGCGGTAGGCGTCCGCCGCCGCAAGCGCACTCAAATCAGCGGCCGCGGAAGCCCTGCGGTTCGCAGACACCACCCCGATGAGCCCTGCAACCACCACGGTCACCACCAGTAGCGCGGCAATAATGGTGAGAGCGAGGACGGTGCCGCTGCCCTCTTCGGGGCATTGATTCTCGGAAGCTGTTTTCGGGGCGGGATGCATAGCGGCTCTACTCACCCTCATGACCCGCACCGTTTTCAGCATCGTTTTCGCCACCGCCTTCAACGCGGGCGTGAGCATCCGCCCGCAGCACCCAGCCGGTTGCCGAGCCGATCACGCCGGGGGCGGGGCGGCTCACCCGCACGTGCACCTGCCGGGCGCGCCCCTCCTCCGTCACAGCTGCATCGTCAGGAGAAACGGAAATCTGCACGCTCTGCGCCGGGTCGATGCGGCTGACGGCGGAGCGAATCTGCGCCTCGGAATCTCCGCGGGCGGCGGCTCGTGCAGCCGTTCGCGCGGACTCCTCCACTTTGAGCTGTGCAACGCCCGTGGAGGCGGCACCCAGGCAGAGGGCGAGCACCACCGTCACGGCGGGTAGGGCGACCGCAAATTCGGCGGTAATCGCACCCTCTTCTGCCGGGCTCTTGTGCGGGGTCGAGGGTACAGGTTCTACCCCGGCTTTCCCTGCGGAGCAAGTGCGCCGCAAGGCACCCAAATTCACATGAGCGTTCATTCTTTATTCCTCCTTTCTGGCTTGATTTTCCACAGAACTTAGCATCTAGCCCAAAACCCTGCGGTGGGCTTTCCTGAACCCCTGAGTAAGACCTTTAGAGCAGCCCCGTATTGCCCGCAATCGACAGGGCATTACGCACAATATCCAGGAGCATGGAACGCACCTCATCTGACTTGAGAATCAGCACCAGCAGGCCCGCAAAACCGACCGCCGCAAGCATCACAATGCCGTACTCCGCGGTGGAGGCGCCCTCCTCCGGATCGCCCGCCGGGGCGTACTCTTCGAGCACCTCCCCCTCAGCGGGCACATATTCGGCACAGCCGGGCGCGTGCTCACCCAGGCTACGGCAGGTGGTGCCGCATTCGTCCAGGGTGCAGCCCTCGGCGAGCGCGCGGGCGATGGTCAACGCCTGTTCGGGGTTCAGACGGTTCGTGTTCATATCAATCTCCATTTCGGTAGGGTCAATCCTGGGGCCGACGTGCTTCTGCTCAGCACCGCCGGACAGTTCAGCATCATTGAATAGCTCGGTCTCAGCAAAGAGCTCAGCATCAGTGAAAAGCTCGGGGCATTCTTCGCGCAACTGCTTCATGGTGGTTGCGATGGCAACGGACAGCGGCACGGGGCCCAGAATGGTCTGCGCTTCCGCACCGGGTGCGGCGGGCTGAATCTCACGCGGAGCACCGACCGGGGCATTGGCAGGAGCGCCGGCAGTGTGCAGGTCGTGGCGGATTGCTTCACAGAGGGTGTTCGTCATTGGTTTTCCTTTCGTTGTGCCCCGTTCGTTCGGGGCGGGGTGGGTGCTCATCCGCATTCACGGCAGATGGGCGAGGGTCTAAACTTTCGGCATTTCACCTAGTCAACAGCGTTTATGGGCACGATTCTTTAGCCGGTCAGCGTGGGCAGTAGTGAAATGAGGATGGGCACAATGCCCAGGCAAATAAAGGCGGGTAGAGAGCACAGCCCGAGGGGCACCACCAGCGCTACGGAGAGCTTTCCGGCGGCGCGTTCTGCCGCGCGGCGTTCGCTGAGGCGGTGCGCATCGGCGAGGGAGAGTAGCAGCGCGGTGCTCGGTGCGCCGCCCGTGTAGGCGGGGGCGAGTGCATCCCGCAGCTCGCCGAAGGTTCCCGCCGCGGATCCCGACCAGGCGTTCCCCCAGCCGCTACCCATCTGTAGGCGCTGGCAGACCGTGTGCAGGGGGCGACTATTGAGCGCCTCGGCGAGGGTGCCCAGAGCGGCGAGCGGTGCAAGCCCGGCGCGTAGTTGCGCGGCGAGTAGTTCCAGCACGAGGGCGGTATCAACGGGCGCGGTAATCGGCGCTTTTCCTGTCCCGGATTCTTCTGGCCTCGATTTTTCTGGCCTCGATTTTTCTACCCCGGCATTTACCGCCCTCACGCTCTCCATCTCCGCCCGATGCACGAGCGCGGCGGTCCAGCGACGCCCGGCGAAGGCGAGCCCCAGCCCGAGCATGCCGGTGAGCGCCCCGAGAAGGGATCCGGTCAGCACGCCCACGGGGTCACTTCCCATGAGCACACCCAACCCCAGGCCGAGCAGCGGCAGCCAGGAGAGGATCCTGCCGGTGGCGCGCGGGGCCGCGAGAGCGCTCTGCCTGCCCAGAAGCGCGTCGATGCGTTCTTCGGCATGTTCTGCGGCGCGTTCCAGGCTCGTGGCGAGCGGCGCACCGGCGCTCTCGCTCATGCGCAGGCTCAACTGCAGGTCGTGCAGACGCTCGCGGCTGTGCGGGCGCATCCGGGTGCTGTTTTCGAGCAGCTGCGCGCAGGCGAGGTGCGCGGGGGCACCCCAGGAGGTAACCGTGGCGAGAGCCTGCGTGAAGCGGCGAATATCTTCGGCGCACCGCTTCTGCCCGTAGTCTTCGGAGAGGGGCGAGGTTCCTCGTACCCGACGGGGGCGGGCGGTTTTCCGGGCGGTCTTCTTCGCGCGCGTTTTCGCCGCATCCGGCACCAGCTCGTTCTGTCCGAGCTGCCCGAACTGCGCAGATTGCCCGAGCTGCCCTATCTGCCCGGGGCCCGGGTTGGCGTGCACCGCCTCCTGGAGGGGAATGCCGGCGCGTAGATTCAGGGCGAGGGTGCGTAGCATGAGCGGCCACATGCGCATTTCCTCGGCGCTGGCGGGTCCGGCGAGGCGCTCAGCCCAGCGCTCAGCCCAGCGTTCGCGAAGGCTTCCGTTACTCTTCTCGTTATGCTTCATGCTTCCTCCTTTCACGTTTCCATTCCCCCATCACGGAGGGGCTAGTACCCAACGTCAGAACCCGTAGAAATACGCCTGACCTGCAGATACTCTTCGCTCCCCGCAACTGCGGGGTGCAGGCTGTAGACGCCCTCGATGCGGCGGCGTCCGTCCCGGTGTTCCAGGTGGATAATGCGCTCAAAAGCCGTCGCCGTATGTAGAGCGACCGTTCTACTATCCAGTCCGGCGAGCGCGCCCAGGGCGCACAAACGCAGGGGCACCGCCTGCGCACTATTGGCGTGCAGGGTCGTTCCGGCGCCGCGGTGACCGGTATTCATGGCGGTCAGCAGGTGTACGACCTCCGCGCCGCGGCATTCGCCGACCACGAGCCGATCCGGGCCCATACGCAGCGCCTGTACAATCAGCTCGCCCAGCCCGATTTCGCCGGCGCCTTCGGAGTTCGCGGCGCGGGTTTTGAGGGCAATGACCTGCTCATGCTGCGGCGCGAGTTCCGGGGTGTCTTCGAGCAGAATGAGACGCTCCTGCGGCGTGCATAGCCCCAGCAGGGCGTTGAGCAGGGTGGTTTTGCCGGTGCCGGTGCCGCCGCTGATGAGGAACCCGCGGCGTTCGGCAATCATGCGGCGCAGGTAGGCGGCGGTCGCCTCATCGCACAGCCCGGCGGCCTGTAGCTGCGCCAGGGTGGGGCGCTCGCGGGCGGGTAGGCGCACGGAGAGCCGAGTGCGTTCGCTCAGCGGCGGGATAATCGCGTGGATGCGCCTGCCGTGCTCATCGCTAATGTCAGCCGCCGGATGCGCGGCATCCAGCTGCCCGCCGTGCCTGCGGATGAGTCGCTCGGCGAGGTCACGCACACGCCGCTCGTTGCCGAGGCTCAGCGCCACGGGGCGGGTGGTTCCGTTGATTCCCACCCAAATATCGCAGGGCGAGTTCACGTAGATATCGGTGATGGTTCCGGCGCGTTGCCCCTCGTCAAGGAGCAGGTCGAGGGCGCCGAGGCCATAGAGTTCCGCTGCGAGGTAGCGCAGCGCGGTCTGCCGGTTGACGGGCACGTATTCCACGGTGGGGTAGCTCCAGGAGGCGGGCACGGTCAGCATCGTTTTGGGGCGGAATTTTCGGGGCTTCGCTACATTGGTTCCCTCTGCGCTCGCGCTCCCCGGGTGCCCGCCGTCGATGGCGCAGATTGCCTCGTCCACGGCGTTTTCGAGAATCTCTCGGAGGGGCTGGAATTCTTGGAGTAATCCACCGCCTGCGGCACTTGAAGTGTTTGTACCGCCCGCGGCTGCTACACCCTCCGCTGGCGGGCGCTCCCCCGCCTGCTCGACCCCGGCGCTGAATCCGTTGCCGAATCCGCCGCCAACCCCGGAGCTGAATCCGCCCAGAGCGATAGCGCTCATCTGCGGCGATCGCAGAATGAGTTCTCGGGCGTGCAGGGCGACGGCGCGGGCGCGATAGTCCTCGGGAATGAGCAGGGCGGGCAGCGAGTGCGCGCGGGTATCGGGCGCGTTCGCGGTTGGGCTCTGCATGGTTGGATTCTGCGTAGCGCAGGCCGGGGAACCGTTAGGGTTGGCGGTGTTGCTGGCGGGATTGCTGGTGGGGTTCATGGCGCGGTTCATGACTCTAGGAGAGCATTGTGCCCGCCTCGATTTTTAAGAGAATGAGCGTTCTGTGGATAACTCCTCACACACCCCGAAATATCCACGATGCACGCACCTCAAACGAACAAAACGCACGCATCCGACGCTTTTATGACAAACCACGGCGCGTACAGCCCTCTTGTTCCCGTCGTACTTTTCGCACGTATCCCGAGCCTGCTCCCTCTGTAATCCGCCCCGCCCCTTCCGCAAACCGCCCGCCTGCGACCACAAACCACGCGCCTTCGCACCCGGTCACCGATAATGGAAGAATGTACGTTCTGCTCAGTCCTGCCACCGGCGCGGGTATTACCGCCCAGACCGGCACCACCACGCACCCGGTCACCTCGGCTATCGCCGCGGGTGTGTCCTCGCGCGATGCCCAGCCGGTGACCTCGTGGGGTGCTTTTCATTTTTCGGCGCCGACTACTGAGCAGCTACAGGACCCGACCTTTATTCCGCGGATTATCCGCGCGGATCGGGTGAGCGCGGCGAATCTTCCGGCGTATGTGCGAGAGGTAGAGCGACAGGCGGCAGATTCGGCGCAGGCGCGTTTTCCGCGCTGGATTTGGGCTGATACCCGCCACATTGACCCGCTGCTTCTGCGCCGCGGGGTGCGGGTGCATCTGTGCCATGATTTGCGTCTGGTGCAGCGAATTTTGGTGACTGCCGCTACGCATCCGAGCGGTTTTGTGGAGTACAGCCCGGTGCTGGATCTTTCTGATCTGCGTGAGGCGGTTGAGCCTCAGGGGTACCTACCGGTGGCGCGGCAGATTCAGGGTCAGGAGGAGCTGTTCGGCGCTGATTTTTTGAGTGCGCCCGCCACCTCTTCCGCCGCCCCCGCCGCCCCCGCCGGTTCCCCGGCAGATTCTTCCCCCGAGTTCCTTGAGGCGGCGCCTCATGAGCCTTTTGCCCCGCAGTTGGCGGCGGGCCCGGTGACTCTGTTGCCGGAGCATCCGGTGGTGCGCGCGCTGATGCGTGAGTGGCTGGCGCAGGCGCGCGCTATCGGTGCGTCGAAGCACCCGGAGCGGTTGCGTCTTTTGGCGGCGGCTGAGTCTGCCGGTGCGTTGGTGGCGGCTGAGATTGGCTATTACGGCATCCCGTTTAATGTGCAGGCGCATCATGAGCACCTGTGCGAGTTGTTGGGTCCGCGCCCGGTGCCTGGGGAGCGTCCGCAGAAGATGCAGGAGTTGGCGGAGCAGATTCAGCGCATGCTGTTTATGCCGTCGTTGAACCCGGATTCGCCGCAGGATCTTTTGCGTGCTTTGCAGTCTGCGGGGGTTTCGGTGAAGTCTACTCGCTCGTGGGAGTTGAAGAGTTGGGCGGATGCGATTCCGGCTCAGCGGGAAAAGCGTTGGGCGCTGATTGACCCGATTCTGCGCTATAAGAAGCTGTACCGCATTTGGACTGCTAACGGCTGGACGTGGGCTGATACCTGGGTTTCTGAGGGTGCGTTCCGCCCGCATCTTGAGGTGGGCGGCGCCGCGACCGGGCGCTGGGGCGCTTCCGGCGGTGGTGCGCTGCAGTTACCCGCGGAGATTCGTCAGGCGGTGCAGGCACCGGAGGGTCAGGTGCTGACGGTGACGGACGGCTCGCAGATTGAGCCGCGTATTCTGGCGGCGTTGAGCCGTGATGAGGCGCTCGCTTCGGCGGGTCGTGGCGCTGACCTGTATGCGGGTATTGCCGAGTTGGCGCGTCTGAAGGGTGTGGGTTTGACGGAGCGTTCCCACGCGAAGGTGGGCATGCTGGCGATTATGTACGGCGGCCGCAGCGGTGAGATTGGTGCCCTATTGCCGCATGTGGCGGCGCTTTTTCCGCAGGCGATGGAGTTTACGGAGCGTGCGGCTCGTATTGGTGAGGCGGGCGGTCAGGTGACGACTTTTTTGGGTCGTACGTCCCCGCCGGTGGATGAGCGTTTCCGTGAGATTGTGGCTGATCGGTCTTCGCCGGCGGCTGAGTCGCGTGCGGTGTCGACGGCGCGTGCGCACGGGCGTATGACCCGCAATTTTATTGTGCAGGGTACGGCGGCGGAGTGGGCTCTGTGTTGGATGGGCGCGGTGCGTTCTCGTCTGTTGTCGGAGCGGATTTTTGGTATGCCGATGCGCACCTGCATTGTGTATTTTTTGCACGATGAGTTGCTACTCTGCGGCCCTGAGCTGGAGGCGGATCGCGTGGAGCGTATTG
>FLSD01223730.1_pt1 | contig 23223 bp, 16 predicted proteins | sample 1497351 | NCBI WGS metagenome assembly FLSD01 (sample SAMEA4031770, study PRJEB14383) | metagenome | biome: human; feature: oral; material: saliva | place: Philippines | collected 2014 | reverse complement strand
TGCCGGTCATCCTGTGGCTTGCGGGCGTAAGAACATAGAATGGAACCATGACTACTAACTCTGGAATCACTCAAGAATGGGTGGATGAAACCGTCAAGCCGGGCGACGATTTCTTCCGCCACGTCAACGGTAAGTGGCTTGCTACCCACGAAATCCCGGCGGACCGCCCCAAGGACGGCGGCCTGTACACCCTCCGCGATAACGCTGAGAAGCACGTGCGTGAGCTGGTGGAGAAGATTGCGAAGGAGCAGCCGGAGTCCCGTATTGGCGCGCTGTACAACTCCTTCATGGATGTTGAGAAGATTGAGGCGGACGGCCTGGGGCCGCTGCTGAAGGAAATCGCCCCGATCCTGAAGTCGGCAACCCCCACTCACCTGGCTGTGGCCCTGGCGTTGCTGTCTCGTGCGGGTCTGCCGCAGCTGTTCGCCTGGTACACCAGCAACGACCCGAAGGACCCGAAGAATTACACGTTCTTCCTGTACCAGTCGGGTCTGGGTCTGCCGGATGAGTCGTACTACCGTGAAGAGAAGCACGAGCAGGCGTGCGCGGCGTACGTTGAGCATATTGCCCGCATGTTTGAGCTGACCGGTCTGGCTGAGGGCTTCGGCCTGACTCCGGAGCAGGCGGCTCAGGTGGTGTTCACCCACGAGTCGGAGCTGGCTCGCCTGCACTGGAACGTTGTGGAGAACCGTGACGCTGAGGCGACCTACAACCCGTACCAGGCGACCGAGCTGGATGAGAAGTTCCCCGGTTTCCCGTTCTCCCAGTGGCTGCTGGCACTCGGTGCTGACCCGCAGACCCTGGGCCAGGTTATTGTGGCTCAGCCGTCCTTCTTTGAGGGTGCGGCGAAGCTGTTCACCTCCATCCCGCTGATGTGCTGGAAGCTGTGGGCTATGTGGACTGTTCTGCGTTCGCGTGCGCCGTTCATGTACGACGAGCTGGTTCAGGAAAGCTTCAACTTCTACGGCAAGACCCTCTCCGGTACCCAGCAGATTCGTGAGCGCTGGAAGCGCGGCGTGGGCGCCGTCGAGAAGGCTCTGGGTGAGGAAATCGGCCAGGAGTACGTGGCTGTGCACTTCCCGCCCTCACACAAGGAGAAGATGCTGGTTCTGGTCGGCAACCTCCTGGAGGCGTACCGCGAGTCTATCGAGTCGCTGGACTGGATGACTGAGGCAACCCGCGAGAAGGCGCTGGAGAAGCTGTCGAAGTTCGTCACCAAGATCGGTTACCCCGATAAGTGGCGTGATTTCTCCGCCCTGGAGCTGGTGCCCGGTGACCTGTTTGAGAACCTGCGCCGTACCGGTGCGTTTGATGCTGACTGGCTGATTGCCCGTAAGGGTCAGCCGGTGGATAAGTCGGAGTGGCTGATGACTCCGCAGACCGTGAACGCGTACTACATGCCGCCGGCGAATGAGATTGTGTTCCCGGCAGCGATTCTGCAGCCTCCGTACTTCAACCCGGAGGCTGACGATGCGGCGAACTACGGCAATATCGGCATGATTATTGGCCACGAGATTGGTCACGGTTTTGACGATCAGGGTTCCCGCTACGACGGTGACGGCAAGCTGGAGAGCTGGTGGACTGAGGAGGATTACGCGAAGTTCAAGGAGCGTACCGCAGCGCTGGTGGAGCAGTACAACGCGTACGTACCGGTGGGCCTGGACCCGAAGTTCCACGTGAACGGTGAGCTGACTCTGGGCGAGAACATTGGCGACCTGTCCGGCATGTCGATTGCGTTGAAGGCGTACCGTCTGGCGTTGAAGAAGCAGGGCATTGAGTCGCTGGCTGACGCGCCGGTGATTGACGGTATGACCGCTATTCAGCGTTTCTTCTTCTCGAATGCTCGCGGCTGGTGCACGAAGTCCCGCCCGCAGCACGCTGAGGTGATGATTTCGGTGGATCCGCATTCGCCGGATGAGTTCCGTGTGAACGGTGTGGTGCGCAATATTGATGAGTTCTATGAGGCGTTTGATGTCTCTGAGGGCGATGCACTGTACTTGGCTCCGGAGGAGCGCGTGCGCATCTGGTAGTACCCCGATAAGGGTATATGCTTTATTGCGTATATAAGAAAGGCGCCCGCCTCGTGGGATAAACCCACGGGGCGGGCGCCTTTTAGGTGTAGAAGCTATGCACTTCTAGGCTGTAGCTTTTAGGAAGCAGAAGCCGATGCTGAAGCTACTGCAGAAGCTGCGGCGGAAGAAGAGGAACGATCATTTATACCGCTCAGCTTCCACGCGCCGTTCTCGTACACACCGCGCAGGGTGCGCTCCACCTCGTCCTTACGTTTTGATTCAGAGGGGGCTTCTTGCACGCGGTCCTTGCTTGCAATGAACTCGCCGGGATCCATGGTCAGGCGGATATCCCAGTTGTAGGTGTCGCCGTCACGCTTAGGCTGCGCGGTAAGCATGGTGATGGTGACGGTCGGGTCACCCAGCCAGATCTTGCCCTGCTGCAAACCGGCACCCAAGGAACGTGCATCGGGTTCGAGGAATTTCTTCAACTCGGACGCCTCGAGTCCAGATTCACGCAGCGGATCGGTCTTACCGGTGCGCATGTAGTACTCAAGCGCCGCACCGAAGAACGCGATGGACTGGTAGAGACCCTCCACGCTGTTCTCGTTGGCGACGGCGGGCTTGACCGGCACGGGCACGTTCTTGGGCGGCTCGGTGCGGGTTGCCAGCTGGTAGTCAGCGGGCTTGGAGGTGTAGCCGTCCAGGACTGCAGCACCGGAGTAATCGGCGCGTGCGTTGTTAACTTCGGCGTCCGAGGTGGAAGCAGATGCGCTACCGGATGCAGATGCAGAGCCGCTGGTCGCCTGGGACTGCGAACCGCATGCTGCCAGCAGGGTTGCGCCACCGGCAGCAACAAACAGGCCGAGTGCGGATCGGCGAGTTACGTTCTTCATTGATTCTCTCTATCTACGGGGGTGGCGCCCGCCTCGTGGTTTTTATGCCACGGGGCGGGCGCCTCTCTGTTATAGAAGCTATACGCTTCTGGGCTACTGAACTTTAGGAAGCAGAAGCCGATGCAGAAGCCTCAGATTCAGACTTCATGCCAGTCAGCTTCCACGCACCGTTCTCGTAAACACCGCGCAGGGTACGCTCGACGACGTTCTCACGACCGCTTTCAGGAACCTCCAGAACCTTATCCTTGGATGCCATGAATTCACCACGGGTCACGGTGAAGCGGGTATTCCAGGTGTACGCCTTACCGTCACGGGTGGGCTGTGCGGTAAGCATGGTGATGGTGACAGTCGGGTCGTGCATCCAAACTTCGCCCTTGACCAGCTTTTCGCCAATGGTGCCATCTTCCGGCTCGAGCATTGACTTGATTTCGCTCTTGTCCATAGCGCTTTCACGCAGGGGTTCGGTCTTACCGGTGCGCATGTAGTATTCCATGGCTGCGCCGAAGAACGCGATGGACTGGTACAGGCCCTCCACGCTGTTCTCGTTGGCGACGGCGGGCTTGACCGGCACGGGCACGTTCTTGGGCGGCTCGGTGCGGGTTGCCAGCTGGTAGTCAGCGGGCTTGGAGGTGTAGCCGTCCAGGACTGCAGCACCGGAGTAATCGGCGCGTGCGTTGTTAACTTCGGCGTCCGAGGTGGAAGCAGATGCGCTACCGGATGCAGATGCAGAGCCGCTGGTCGCCTGGGACTGCGAACCGCATGCTGCCAGGAGGGTTGCGCCACCGGCAGCAACAAACAGGCCGAGTGCGGATCGGCGGGTTACGTTCTTCATTTTTCTCTCTATCTGTGGTGTGTTTTCCGCACCGTGGTGCGGGTGATGCCTGGGGCATCTAACGGGAAGACGGCACTACACGAATGTAGTGCCGTCTTACAGTATATGGTTTTACGACTGTATTTCTTTAGCCGCCGTAATAGTAGTAGTTGTAGGAGCTGCCGTAGTAGTCGCTGATGACGACGCGGCCGCGGCGGCCATAACGGTTGGAGTAGTAGCCGTTGTAGGGGTTGCGGCGCACGGTCGGGCGGTAGGTGGTTGCCTGTGCGGGGGTGAGCAGTGCGCCGAGGGCGGTTGCTGCGCCTGCGCCTGCGGCGGCGAGTGCTGCGCGGCGGGTGAGGCGTGAGGGCTTCTTGGTGGCCATGATGTGCCTTTCGGGGTTGGTGTTTCTGTGAAGTGACATGGTGTGTGCACGGCGCGCGGCTGTGCAGTGACCATTTCTTATTGTAAGCCTCAACGTTAATGTTTTTGCGCGCGGAGTGCACCTTTTAGTTGAGGGTTAGGGCGTGGGTGCTGGTCGGCGTTTTTTCGGCAGAAAAATTACAAAAATATTGGTTGAGAAACACGCCGGGCGCGCGCTCCACGTGGGCTATTTGCAGATGTGGGAGGGCTGCGGACGGAGAGCTGATTCAGCTGGGCTGATTCGCCTGCGGAGTGGTTGCCGAGTCTTCACCCGAGCATTGCATCGAGTTAACCTCCCATCCAGATAGGGTGCGATAGGCTAAGAATGTGCCCGCCACCACCGGGACGGGCGCGATTCACCAACCACCACACAAGGACGTACATACTATGAACGCTGTTGAAACAGGAACCCTTTGGGGACTTATCGTCGCCCTGATACCGGGCTACCGCATTAAGCTCGGCAAACCCACCCTGAGCAAGAGGCAGAAAAGGCCCATCGCGGCGTTTATTACCTTTTGGTTTTTTACCGTTCTTGGGTTTGTCGGTGTGCCGCTAATTTTCCTTTCGATAGGGGCATACGATGACCTTGCGGATGAGTCACAGGCGGGGTTGGTTATTGCCGCTCTTCTGATTGGTGTCTTAGGCATAGGTCTGCTGGGTGCTATCCCGCTGAACCACTGCTACGCCTTCTACCTCGAACTACGCGAGGACCGCGTGCAGTGGCGTAATTGGCGGTGGAAGGAACGCACTTTCACCTACCCCTCGATTACATTCGCCCACGTGGAAGAGAACATGAAGAACGGGTTCTTGCGTATTGGCAGCACCGAAATGGGTAAACGCACCTGCAGCTTCGACCCCTACCAGTTCGACGCGACCATCCTCATGGCGCAGGTGCTGTACCGTGACGATCATGGACGTTGGGCTGAGGAGGACGGCCTGGATGTGATGAGCGTGGTGGGGATGTACGGCTCTTCGCAAGATATTTATGCCCAGTTCTACGACTTGTGCGAGACGAAGTACGTTGTTGGTCAGACGAAGAGTGAGCGTCAGAAGCGCCGCCGTAGGGCTGCCCGTAATGAGGCGCGTGAGGAGGCACGCCGCGAAAAGGAATGAGTTAGTGAAGCTGTAAATTTCTACGCTGGGAAGAGGTGATTCACCGTGAAAAATAATGTTTCGAAGAAAAGGAATAGTTCAAAGAAAAAGAAGAATAAAATTACCCTCAAAGAGTATCTTCGCAGAAAAGCAAGAGACATTTGGTACGACCGTGTAGCCATCATATTTTGCGTAGGATTCCTCGCCGCACTTGGTTTCTTATATTTCATGACTCACTACAACCCGAACAATGACTCTGAAGTATGCACTATCGAATCAGTCGAAATCATTGAGCACGAGGACCCCTACGCAATCTCCGGTAAATTCGAAACGGAAGAGTGCGGAACAATCACAATGTGGCACGCTCCCGATGGGGAACGTATCTACCCCTACCTCCAGAACTTTGAGACGGGCAAGAAATATAGGGCGTACAAGTCCTTCGATATCCGAAACGATGAAACAGGATTCACTGCCATCCGCTTTGAGGAAGTTAAAGATTAGTACCTAGAAAGGTTTTTCTAATGGATTCATTGTCCCAAATTGCTAGGGTAACCCTCTCCATATTTGTCTGGGTTATTGCAGTATCCTTGCTCATTTTTTCATTCCTACTGGGAGCTATAGGTAACTGGCAGTGGTCTGCGTTCTTTATGCCCTTGATTCCACTCCTGATTAGCTATCTTGATTCCCAACGGGACGAAAGTATTCTTGGTGCAAAAAATGGTGGAGCTTTCCACTATTTCACCCTTATAGCTAACACCCTGTGTATTGCTATTCTACTTCTTTTAACCCTACTGGCTGCTGTCGGTGTGCTCTACATTGACTCTGCTCCATGGACGTCTGAGACTAATTTTGCGCCGTGGTTTTTGGCTGGCGCGCTGGTCAGCATTCGCCTCTTCGCGTTCAGTAATGCCGAGTCCAATAGCGATATCCCTAACCTGTCTCGTATGGTGCAGCTCAACCGGTATATTCACTGGGTAACTCTGGTATCAGCTATTGTCTTGGGTTTTATGTGTGTACTCATTCCCTTGGCTAACCTCATTGCCGCAGGTTATGATCCGGCAGCTCTGGCGGTTTCGCTTTTCCTAACTGCTGGGTTCCTGTACTTCGTGCGGGATGGTTTCTTCTATCTGCAAGGCCCGCATTTTGAGGAGGGCACGGCCGGGTATAACGTCTTGCGCGGCTATTGTGTCGGTATGGCGGGTCTAGCGGGGTGTATTGCGCTCGGGTACTTGGGCTATTCGCTGGTTCGCCTGGAGTGGTTGCCTGCATTGTTCTTCGCTGTGTCGGTGGCGATGAATGCGTGGTCGGTGAAAAAATACGTCACCGTGGGTGTCGCTATTCCTGAGAAGGAGGATGAGGAGGACCCGGAGGCTGAACCTGCAACCAGCTAAACCGTAGAACCCCGTGAGCTGAGGAACCTTGTGCACCAAAGCGTGCGGTCTAGGACGATTCGCACACCGGGGTATCCTTGGGAAAGGTACGCCACCTGCCGGTGGTGCACTTCCGGATATTCACCAACCACACGAAACGAGAACCCACCATGCGCACTTTCCTCATTATTTTCTGGGGTATCTTCGCTACGCTCACAACAGTGGCGACGATTTACGTCCTTATTAATTACGAAGTGCAGCGTTGGAAGGATAAGCAACGGCAACGTGAGGGTATTTATATCCGACGAGTTACTCGGCTCGAAGCTCTCATTGTGATATTTACCCCCGTTTTTCCGTGTGCTATGTTTGCAGGTCATATATTTTTTGACCCTGAATCAGCACGTATAACGATTGACATAACGGCCTTGTTAGTATCAATACCATTTGCTGCATACTTGCGGTATGTGCATGTTGCCTACGTGAAGACTTCCGCCGATGGCATCGAGCAGCGCATCTGGTTCTCCAACCCGACCCGTTACCCCTTCAACGCGATTAACCGCGTCGTGTACTACGAAAAGCCAGATATTGATGAACCGGATATGGTGGGTTTCTACGCCAAATCTGGCATCCAGATTGCCTTGTTTGATCCGATAACCCACAACAATTACCGGCTCTTGGCGATTGTGCGTTTCAGGATTGAGAACGAACGTTGGCCTGATATGGATAACCCGGACGATGTGGCGCAGGTGGACGCGCTTGATAAGAGAGGTATGACAATTTCTTATTTCAAGGGTTTAAAGAAAGTCACTGGCCTTGCCGACGTTGACATGTAACCAACCACCGCACTAGGACATTTCATGCTCAGAAAATTTCTTGCCGAAACCGTCACCAACGGCTCTATCGGACTCAACCGACCCAAAGGCTATATTCCTCTGGGTCAGCGGCAGAAAAAACCGCTACTGGCTGTTGTTTGCTTAGACTTTTTCACGCTTTTTGTGTGTTTTTTGGTGCCCCTCTGGATTTCAGAAACGCTTGAAGATTTCATATTTTTCCTCATCTTTGGAAGTATCGTAGGGTCCTGTTTTTGGCTTATGTCCATCCACACTCACTCTTTCTACATCCAGCAGAATGAGACCTCCGTAAAGTGGCGGAACTGGCGATTCAAAACCCGCGAGTTCGACTACAGCAGCATCACCAAAATACATATGCAGGTCAACGGCAAGGGCGGGCACCTACTCATCAGCAGTAGCCAGATGGGCCGCTACCGTCTGGGTTTCAGCCCCGTCTTCTTTGACGCCACCTACATCTACCACATGATCCTCTTCCGTGAGCGCTACGGCGTTTGGCCACCCAAGTACATCCCCGAGCTCTTCGTAGAGTTCGGTGATTACGAGGACATGGACGCCCTCATCAAGGTCATCTGCTACGCCCGCACGTACGAGATTGGTTCCCCCGAGGCTGGGGAGTACCGACAGATCCCGGAGCACCTGCAGCGCATCCTCGACCGTGCTGCGGCAGAGTCCAAATAGTTGAAAGGGAAATAGCATGAACGTTATCTCTGAAACCTTCAGAATCCTATGGCTAATCTTCCTATGGTGCGGCTTTAGCTTCATGATTCTTGTGTCGTTGTTATCGTTCATTTTTGGGGACTGGCAGTGGGGCGCACTGTTCTTGGTTGCAGGTCCTATAGGCCTCTCAGCCATAGATACGGTGCGTAGTAAAAGCTACGGCTATGAAGCAAACGGTGGCCTCTTCCACCACTTCTTTATCTTCGTTCACGCCATCAGCGCGGTGGGCTTGATTGTACTGACGGTTCTGACGGCTTTCGGTGTACTCCAGGGGGACCCGGCTCCGTGGACCCCTGAGACGAACTTTGCCTCCTGGTACATGGTTGGCGGGCTAATCATCGCCTTCGTCCACATCCAGCGCATCGAGCCTAACGAGGATATTCCTGACCTGCAGCGCATGGAGCAGATGAATAGGTATTCAACCCGTGTGGGTGTTATATCAGCGGCTATTTTCACGGTTCTGTGCCTCGTAGTTCCTCTAACCAGTTTCATGACTGCAGGCTATGACCCGGTAGCTCTGGCGGTTACGCTTTTCTTGGCCCCTGGGTTCTTGCGTATTGTGCGTGAGGGCCTCTTCTACCTGCAGGGCACCCGCCTTGAAGAAGGAACCGACAGGTATCGTACCTTGCGTGCCGCATGTATTGGCGTGGCTGGCCTGGCCGCGTGTATTGCGCTCGGGTACTTAGGCTATTCGCTGGTTCGCAAGGAGTGGTTGCCTGCGTTGTTCTTTGCGGCGTCGGTGGCGATGAATGCCTGGTCGGTGAAGAAGTACGTCACTGTGGGTATCGCTATTCCCGAGAAGGAGGATGAGGAGGACCCGGAGGCTGAACCTGTAGCTGGCTAAACCGCGGAACCCCGTGAGCTGAGAGATGAACTCAGCCGCGGGGTTTTCCGTGTCGAACAGAGTTCGGTAAGTGCACAAGGTTGAAACGAAATGAAAAATACCTTTAACTATCACCTCAAGGTTGAATTGAATATCCTGATGAGGCACCGACTAGGAGGAAAAAATATCAACCTTCCCATATTGGGCTGATAAAGTGGTACGGGGCTTTTTCTCTTTCCGGCTTTGCCCCCTGACCCTATCCACTCAGGTGGGCACTCTACAGTGGTGTTTCAGACTCGCCGCTGTTATGTGTCTGCACGGTATATAACTCAACGAAAAGATCATCATGACCAACCACACCACAGCGCGTCAGCGCCTACTCCGCTTCCCTTTGATTCTGGGTGTCACGACGGCACTCATTTTCTCGTCCTGCTCCACGGGCACGAACAATAACAGCACCCCCTCCGATAAGGGCACTGTTACCTCTCAGAGTCCCCGCCAGGTAGAGAACGCCACTAATGTTCTGCAGAACGTAAACGTTCAGATGGGCCGCAACGGCGAGGTCTCGTCGATTGAGTCGACCAACATTTACGTTAATGACAAGGATCGTACGAGCTCCACGAGCAATGTGCAGTTCAAGCCCAAGGACGTCGTCAATGACCTTCCTGTGCGTGTGAACCTGCAGTATTCTACTGAGCGCGGTAGCGGCACTAACCTGAATGATTTGAACGGCTATAGTGGCGAAATCACGATTAAGGTTACGGTTGAGAACCTGACGGTGAAGACCGAGGACGTCACCTATGACGCATCCGGTACTAGCCGTACTAGCCCTGCACCGGTTGGTACTCCGTTCTCTATTGCCGCTTCTACTGTTCTTTCTGGTTCTCCTACTCAGGTTATTACGACCCCTGATGCTGCTGATTCGTCGACGAATGGTGTGGTGAGCACCAATGATGAAGGTAAGGCTGTTGTCCAGTGGGGTGCTATTTCGGCGCCTCCTGTGACTGGTAGTTCTTCTTCTTTTGTGTTGAAGGTTAAGGCGAAGGATTTTAGTGCGCCTACCTTCAACATTTCGGTGCAGCCCGGTTTTGCTTCTGATTTGTCTGGCGCAGGAATCATTACTAACGGTTTCACCTCTCAGGATGCGTCTCAGGTAGCGCTTCTGCAGCGCACTATTGATACGGTCAACGAGGTTAATACGACGTTGACTAGCGCTAGTTCGCAGGTTGCTCAGGTGCGTCAGAGCCTGGATGATACGTCTGCAACTTTGGGTAAGGACACTGCCGAGCATCTGAAGACTCAGAATGAATCGTTGACGAAGACCATGCAGGGTCTGCAGGCGAATATTGAGAGCCTGCAGAAGGATCTTTCTGAGGCTTCGCGTACTAATAACTCTCAGCTGATTTCTCAGTTGGAGCGTACTGTTTCTGCTCTTCACTCAATGTTGGGTGATACGACGGCGCGCCCCAATGTGTCTGTTTCGCATAGCGGCGGTCGTTGCGTCGTGAATCGTGAGGAGGGTGCGAATAGCCGTAGCGTGTACGGTAATTTGGTTCAGCTGTCTGCTGTTCTGAATGCGTATGCGGAGGCAAGTTCGGATTGTCAGCAGGATCTTACGGCTTCGATTCGTGAGATTGTTGGCCCGGAGCACCCGACCGCTGAGACGTGCTCTTCTAACGGTTCGGTGACCTGCGCCCTGTTTGGTGCGTCGGTGACGGTGCAGAGTTCTTTGATTGCGCTGGTTACTACCGGTGAGAAGATTGTGGACCACCTGCAGCCGGAATATTTGAAGGGTGCGAATAACAACTATTCGGCGTTGAAGCGTCAGATGGATGAGCTTGTTGAGCAGGTGGAGAAGGACCCGTCTTCTCTTGATGGTGATGCTGTGCGTTCTTTGAGTGAGAAGGTTAGTGCGGCTCGTCAGAGTGTGAATCAGATGAAGGAAACGTCGAGTCGTCTGATTGAGAGCATCAAGAACGTTCATTCTCGTGCGGCTTCTGCTCGTGCGGAGCTGGTGGACGGTTCTGGTTCTATGAGCGCTCAGAATAAGGAACTGGCGGAGCAGCTTTGTGCTCTGTCTACTGAGCGTGGCGGTTCTCTGTCTGCTGAGCAGGTTGAGCATCTGCGTGGATACCTGACGGCTTCTTCTTGTGATGGTGGCGCGGCTTCGCCGTCTGCTGCCCCGTCCTCTGAGGCTCCTAGCCCTGCGCCGTCTGAATCTGCTTCTGAGGCTCCTTCTGAGGAGCCGTCGAAGAAGGTTGAGGCTCCTTCCGCAGCTCCCTCTTCTGAGGCGCCTTCCGCTGAGCCTACTGCTACGGAAGGTAATACTCGCGTCATTACGGTGGAGAACGCGAACGAGCGTACCTACACTTCGAACACCCCGGCAGCACGTACTCCGATGGATCAGCGTATTGCTGCCGCGGTAGCTGCGTGGGATGAGGTTCTTGCCGCTACTTCGATGGATGACCCCAAGGAGGGTCTGGCTCGCGACGCCAAGGACCTTAACGATGCTGTGAACGCGGTAGATGGTGCCCTGGGCGAGGTTGAGAAGACCCTGAACGATGCCGCAAACGCGCAGAACCAGGATGCGGAGAAGAAGGAAGAACCTGCTGATGAAGCTAAGGTTTCTCTGCGTGACCGTATCCATTCGGCTTCGGATGCCGTCAATGCTTTGGGTAAGAACCTTGAGGATATGACGAACATGCAGGCTGACCTCTCCACCGCTATTAAGGAAGCATTCAAGGAGTCTGCCGATGAGACTCGTGAGAGCCTGACGAACATGATTAGCGAGGAGATTCGTAAGGTTTCGAGTGACGGTTCTTCTAGCGCTTCGGCTGCTAAGGAGGCGTTCTCTGCTTCGATTGCTGGCATTACTGATACCGCGAATACTGTGGTTCAGGTGGCTGGTGAATCCATCGAGGTTCAGCACAAGGATATGAATGATCGTATTGAGGGTCTGCGTCAGTCTCTGGATTCGGTGACTGAGCGTTCTCTGGTTGCTCTGAGCACCCGCGCTGAGAACGCTACCCGAGATTTGGCTGGTGCATCCGTTCAGCTGAATAACGACCTGTCGAAGCTCATGCTTGATTTGGGTGATAGCAACGCTGAGGGTGCTGGCCTCTTGGGTGCGCTCAAGAGCAATAGCGCGAAGGCTGGTGCGGCTGATTACCAGCTTGCTTTGGCGATGCAGAATGCTCAGGGTTACACGAACCTCCGCTCTGAGGATATTGCTGCTCTGCAGAAGCGTCAGGCGCAGTTCAAGGCATCACTGCAGCGTCTGCGTTCGCTGCCGACCTTCCATCTGTCGAATGCTGGCAGTGCAGAGGTGAAGACGGTGTACACCTTCCAGATTGGTGATTAGCCGTGGGGTTTTCCCCTCATTTGGGCTCTGATTCAGGTCCTCACCGCCGCGAGGGCAGGCGGCTCACTCAGCGCACCGTGGTGTGGTGTGTCAGTCTGTGTGTGCTGTTTAGCCTTGCGGTGGTGGGGATCTGGTATGGCGTGCGCGCTGTGACTCCTCAGCCTTTGCCGCTCGGTACGGGTACGAACCCTGCGTCTGCGGTGACGGTTCAGCAGGCTATTTCTCTTCCTGCGTCTGGTCGTGAGCCTGTTATTGGTGTTGTCGCTACTTTTGGTGATGATGCTGAGGGGTCTGCGTGGCGTCTGAATGCTCAGGGTGCCCGTGTTGCGCAGTACCGTCTGGCTCTGGGTAATTCTTCTGTGAAGGTTCTTTATGCGAACGATAAGGGAACGGAGCAGGGTGCCCGTGAGGCGGTAGAGAAGCTCTCGTCTGAGGGCGCTTTGGGTATTGTGCTTGCCTCTCGGGGTGAGCATCTTCGGGGTGCTACGGCTGCCGCTAAGGAACGCAATGTTGCGGTGATTGAGGCGTATGACCGGGTAGATGCTGGCGATGGGGTGTGGAGTTTTGCTCTGGACCCTGAGCAGGAGAAGCAGGTCTATACGGCTGCTATTCGTTCGCTTGCCGGCGTATCCAGTGCGGGTTCTTCGCAGCAGCTTGATGGTGTGCGCACCATCCTGTTGGATGCGGGCGAGGGATCTGCACCTGACCTTCCCTATACGAATCGCGTTCAGGTTTCTGCTGATGAAGACAGCATGAAGGACACTCTCAAGGAGCTGACGCGTCTTCTGGGTGACAAGTCTTCGGGCTCTTCTCCTGTTCTGGTTTTGACGGGCTCGGCGTCGACTCAGGCGAAGGTACTTCGTTCTCTTCAGAGGGCGGGTATTACTTCTCCGGTGATTGCGGGTGAGGAAGCTTTGACGGAGCCTTTTATGCGTCTTCTTCTGGAGAACGGTGGTTCCCTGACTGACAATATTCGCGTTGTGGGGCGCATGCAGGCACGTGCTGCGGCGTTGAGTGCTGATGATGCCGGTCGTGCTTCTTCGGCATTTGTGTCAACGGTTGAGCGTATGAAGAACGATTCTTCGCTCAAGGATTTGTCAGGCGAACAGGCGTTCTCGAAATCGGCAGCGTGGGCGGATGCTCCCTCCCATAACGCACTCTTGGCTTTTGCGTATGCCACAAGCCAGGTTCGTGAATACACTCCTGAGGCAGTTCGACGGGTTCTAGGAACTCTCCGGCTGGACGCTAAAGATTCTACGGTCGCGTATCCGTTGGATTTTTCATCTTCTTACGCCGCCGGCGGGCAGGTGGGTCTTCTGTACCCGACCGCGGACGCTTCGATGATTCAGGGTGGGTCTTCCTCAACGGATGCGGTGAATCCGCCGGTGTGGATGCTTCGCACGTTCACCTCAGAATCTCGCGACTAGCTTTTCCGAGCAAAGCCTCATCCGTACAGAGCCAGCCCAACACACCCCGGCTTTCGGGGTTTCCCTCCTAGTCCGTTCACCAGCAGGGCTCACGATTTATCTATTTTGGAGAACACCTTATGCGCTTTTTCCTTGATCTTGAAGAGCATAACGGGAGCTATGAACTAGACTCCTGGCAGCCTGAGACGACCATCGCTGATCTCATCCAGGCGACCGGTGGCCCCTCCCTGCCTGCAGACGAGCCGCTGTATTGCGATAACCGCCCGGTGACGGCATCCTCCACCCTGGCAGAGGTCAAGCCGATGGAAGGTATGCGCATCTCTAGGGCACCACTCTCCTACCCTTCCCTGGTGCAGGGCTGGAGCGTCTGTTTGAGCGGCGGTTCGACGGTTACCCTGCCGCACCCTATCCCCTCTTCGCGTCCTCTGGTGGCGGGTCGTTCCCCGTACGCCGACATTGTGCTTCCCACGGCGAGCGCGTCGTGGGAGCATCTGCACCTGCAGGTGGTTCATGATGAGTCGACGAATACTCAGAAGGTGCGTATCACTGATCCGGGTTCTACGAACGGTAGTTTTGTGGACGGTCAGAAAATCCCTGAGGAGGGTCTGACTGTTTCTGAGAGCACAACTATCCATGTTGGTGATTGTATTCTGACCCTGCGGCCTGCTCCTCAGGAGAAGGCTGCGCCTCGCCCCGGTAGCGCCCCGAATGTGAGCGCGTCAGGTACTGCACCGTTTAACCGTCCGCCGCGTCAGGGCGCGTTGAGCGCCCCTGAGAAGGTGGAGGCGCCCACCCGCAAGAATATTTCTGACCCGCCAAAGTTCAATATTGCGATGGCGATAGGCCCGCTTATTATGGCGGCGGCAATGGTCGCCATTATGCAGGAGATTCGTTATGCTCTTTTCGCGATGCTCAGCCCCGTCCTGAGTATTGGCATGTGGGTGGAGCAGAAGCGTCGTCACGCTAAGGATAAGGTGAAGGAGCGTGTGCGTTTTGAGCAGGAAATGGAGAAGTTTAAGGAACGTATCGCTCTGAGTAACCGTGAGGAAATTGAGCGTCTTCACGACCTTGCCCCGGCACCGGATGCAGTTCTGCTGCGGGCGCTTCTTCCTGCAATGACGTTGTGGCGTCGCCGGAGCACCAGCCCTGACCTGTTGACTTTCCATGTGGGTACTGGGCATATTCATTGGGCTCCTGAGCTGACGAAGCCGAGTAATCCTGAGCCTGAGGTTCAGCATATTCTTGAGCACAATACCCTGTGGGATGCCCCGCTGGTTGCTGACCTGCGTGAGGGCGGTACTATCGGTATTGTGGGTCCGCGTGAGCAGTCTCTTGCCCTGGCACGTTGCCTAGTACTGCAGGCGGCGACCCATACGGGTCCTGCTGATATGACGATTGCGGTCTGCGCTGATTCGGCGCGCTCGCAGGACTGGGTGTGGACGTCGTGGCTTCCGCATATCCGCATGGCGCAGAACCAGCAGATGCGTTGGTTTGCTTCTGGTAAGGAGCAATCGAATCAGATGCTGCGTTCTCTTTACAACGACATTGAGTCTCTTCCGACCCGCGGCCTGTGCGTGGTCGTTGATTCGGACACCCTCACTGAGGGCCGTGAGTCGCCGGCACGCGACCTTTTGGCGTATGGCGATGAAGTGCGTCTGATGGCGAATAAGACTGCTGCTGCGGGCGCTCGCCGTGTTGCCGGTATTGTGTTGGCTTCTTCTGTTGATCGTCTTCCTGCGTCGTGTACTTCGGTCGTGGAGATTGGCGAGGAGGCTTCTATCACCTATTCGGAGCCTCGCCGCCGTTACACGGTGACTGAGGGTGTGCTCGCCGGTGTGAGCGCTGAGGATGCTCTTCATGTGGCGCGTACTTTGGCGCATCATGAGGACCCTGAGCGTCTGCTGTTGGGTGGCGGTTTGCCGCAGCTGGTGAAGCTGCCTGAGCTGGTTGGTTTGCCGACCCCTCCGGGTGCTGAGGATATTGAGGCGTTTTGGTCACAGGCTAATGGTTTCAGCACCGAGATTGGTGTGGGTGATTCTGGCGCGTTCACGCTGGACTTGGTGAAGGACGGCCCTCACGGTCTGGTGGGTGGTACCACTGGTTCGGGTAAGAGTGAGTTTTTGCGTTCGTTGGTGGCGGGTTTGGCTGCGCACCATGATCCGAGCCGTTTGAACTTTATTCTGGTTGACTTTAAGGGTGGTGCGGCGTTTAAGACGTGTGAGCGTCTGCCGCATACGATTGGTACTTTGAGCAACTTGGACGCTCAGCTGGCTCACCGCGCCATTGAGTCGTTGGAGGCGGAGATGGACCGTCGTCAGCGCCTGTTTGCGGCTGCTGGCGAGGGTGTGGACAACATTAAGGATTATTTGGCGACGAACCCGCCGGAGCCGATGCCTCGCCTGCTGCTGGTGATTGACGAGTTCGCGATGCTGGCAAAGGACTTCCCGGATGTCCTGTCGTCGCTGGTGAGCATCGGTGCGGTGGGTCGTACCCTGGGTGTGCACATGATTTTGGCTACTCAGCGTCCTGCCGGTGTGGTGAATGACGACATTCTGGCGAATACGAACTTGCGTGTGGCGTTGCGTGTGCAGAGCCGTGAGGATTCTTCGAACGTGATTGGTGTTCCGGATGCTTCGGAGATTTCGCGTTCGCAGATGGGCCGCGCCTATGTGAAGCTGGGTCAGAACGATATTTCGCCGGTGCAGACTGCCCTGGTGACGGGTCAGAGCGGCACTGAGGAGGTGACCTCTCTGGAGGTTCGTGCGACCGATAATATCGGTATTCCTCGTTCGGAGCGTGCCCGCCCGAAGGTGTCGTCGAGTGATGCGAATGACCTGGATCTGCTGATTGATGCTGTTGTGGCGGCTCATGCGGCTCGTGGTGCGGTTGCTCCTCGTAAGGTGTGGCCTGAGCCGTTGGGTTCGTATGTTGATTTGGCTGATTTTGGTGTGCGTGGCTTCCCGGACCCGGATCTTCCCACTGTGGGTGGCGTCCAGGACGGTGTTCTGATGTGCACTTTGGGTGATGAGCCTGAGCTGCAGCGTCAGGTGCCTATGGGCTGGAATATTGAGATGAGCAACCTGCTGTTGGTGGGTGTTGCCGGTAGTGGTACGACTACAACGATTCAGTCTGTAGTGTTGGGTTTGGCTCAGCATTATTCGCCGGAGGACATCGATATTGTTCTGGTGGATATGGGCGCTGATGGCTTGTTGCCGTTGGGTTCTTTGCCGCATGTTGTTTCTGCTGTGGGTACCGGTCAGGGCGCCAGGGAGCGTCAGGCTCGTTTCTTGCGTTTTGTGAAGTCGGAGCTTGATGCTCGCCGTGCTGATGCGTCACGCCGTAAGCCTCTTTTCATTGTTTTGGATGGTTTTGCGACGCTGCGTGATGAGTTCTCTGACGCTGTGAGCATGGATTTGTTGGCGAATTTCTACCGCGTGTATGCGGATGGTCCTGCGGTTGGTATTCACTGCGTGGTGTCGACCAGCCGTGCGAAGAATATCCCGTCGCAGATTCTTGATGCTTCGTTGCAGACGTGGTTCTTCCAGCTGAGCGATGTCCACGATTATTCCTCGCACGGTATTCGTGGCACGAATGTTCCGGCTGCGGTTCCTGGGCGTTGTGTTGATCCGAAGCGTCTGCGTCAGATGCAGGTGGCTACTCCCGCTGTCGGTGTGGAGGAGGCGGTCTCTATGATTCGTGAGCGCTTCCCGCAGGCTCCTGCTAAGCGTGATGTGATTGGTCAGCTGCCGTCGTGGGTTTCGTGGGAGAGCATGCCTGCCGCTGAGTTTTCTCCGAGCCTGTGGCGTATCCCTGTGGGTATTGCAGAGGCTACGTTGGAGGCGTGCGCTTTCGAGCTGTATGAGGGTGAGCACGCCATGGTTGCGGGTAATCCGCGTTCGGGTAAGTCTTCTCTGCTGGTTGCGTTTGCTCGTCTGGTTTCTCGGGCGAGGGCTGCGGCGGAGCAGTCGGTATCTGCCGCGTTGGCGTCTGGTGATGCCACCACGGCAGAGAACGCACGCATGGATGCCGCTGAGGTTCCGGAGGTTTGGGCTGTCTTCGATCAGCGTTCCGGTCTGGTGAATGCGCCGGAGGGCGTTTTTGACCGGGTGTTTGAGAGCAAGAACGCTTCTGCTCAGGTGCAGGCGGCTTTGCAGGATGCCGCGGGCCCGGTGCTGTTGCTGATTGATGACGGTGACCGTGTGGATGACCCGATGAACGTTTTTGATGCGATTGTGAAGGGTGACTTCCCGGACGTTCATATTATTGCTACGGGTAAGCCGACTGATTTGCGTCCTTTGTATAGCCATTGGACGAAGGCTATTCGTAAGTTCCGTACTGGTGCTGTGGTTCAGCCGAATGTTGATACGGATATGGACATGTTCGGCTCCATTCCGAGGCGCGCCCCGGTTCAGCTGAGTGTGGGTCGTGGCTATGCGTTCCTTGCCGGGTCGCCGGTTCTGGTGCAGCTGATGAGCCCTGAGGATTCTCAGCACCGTGGCGGGCTGTAGGGCTTGTTTGTCGTGTGGTGAGGTATCGTGTAACTTTACCGGCTATTTTGCTGTAGGGGTCGCCCCGTCTGGGGAGTCGCCCTGCTTGTTGTGAAGTTGATGTTAAGGAGTTAGCCCGTGACTGTACCTGCTGGTTCGCCGCAGTACTCCGGCTCGGAGCGTCGTGATGCTCATCCCGCCCCGCAGGCTGCTGGTCAGCCTGCGGGGGGCTTGGTTGCGGGCGCTCCCCTTGGCTCTTCGTATCGTTTGGTGCGCCGGGTGGGTTCCGGTGCGGTCGGTGAGGTGTGGGCTGCTACGATGAGCGGCTCGTGGGCTCTGTACGCGGCGAAGGTTTTGCGTCCGGAGCTTGCGGAGAACCCTGTGGTTCTTGAGTCTTTTGTGCGTGAGCGTTCGGTACTGTTGGCGCTGTCGCATCCTCATATTGTGCCGTTGACGGATATGGTGGTTGAGGGCGGCGTGCTGGCTCTGGTGATGGATTTTCAGCATGGCGGTTCGTTACGTCAGAAGCTGGATTCTGAGGGTCCGCTGCCGGTTCGTTTGGCGTTGAGTCTGATGGTGCAGGTTCTGAATGCGGCGGAGTTTGCTCACCGTCGGGGCGTGATGCATCTGGATATTAAGCCGGAGAATGTGCTGCTGAGCGGTGTTTTGGGGGAGTCTCTGGATCAGCAGGTTCGTGTGGCTGATTTCGGTATTGCTTCTTTTACTGGCTCTGCGGGTTCGGGGGCTTCTCGTTCGTTTTCTGGTACTCCGGGGTATATGGCTCCGGAGCGTTCTGCGCATGGTGTGGCTACTCCGGCGGTTGATGTTTATGCGTGCGCGGTGACTCTTCATGAGTTGTTGGTGGCGGCGCGTCCTCTTCCGGCTCGCGGTGGTGCGGTGCAGGTGTCGCCGCAGATTCCGGCTGAGGTGGCTGAGGTGCTTCACGGGATGTTGGCGGAGAACCCGGTTCAGCGTCCTGGTGCGGCTGAGGCTGCCGCTAAGTTGCGTCTTTTGGCTGAGGGTTTCGCGGCTGATACGGTGCTTCCTCGGTGGGTTGAGGTGTCTTCGGGTGCTGTGGGGTACACGCCTACGGTGGTTCATGGTGCTGAGCCTGCGGTTTCTGCGGTGTCCGGGCAGAATGTTACGGAGCTGTATGGTGCGGGTATGCCGTCGCTGGGTCAGGCGCAGAATGAGACGGTTATCCGCGCTCCTTTTGTGGTGGAGCAGCCGGTATATGTGCCTGATGAGGTTGTTGAGGAAGAGGAGCCTGCCCGTTCGCCGTTGCGCCGCCCGTTGGTGTGGGGCGCTATTCTGGGTTCTTTGATTCTTGTGGGTGTGCTCGCTTTTGTGGGTTTGAGCGGTTCTAAGGGTTCGTCTAAGACGGCTGAGTCGTGGTCTGCTTCGAGCCATAGTTCGGCGTCTTTACCGAGTGGTTTGGGTACCCGTATTGAGGGTACGTATAACCCGCGGGATAAGAGTGCCCGCCTGACTTTTGAGTTTTCCTCGCAGAAGTCGGCTCTTCGGGGCGATATTTTGCAGGTGCTTCCCGGTGTTGAGGGTGGTTCGTGTGCTTCGGTGACGTGGGATGCCGGTCAGGCGTCTTCTGGTGTGTCGAAGAATCAGTCGAGTGTGACTGCGGTGGATGTTCCGTGTTCGTGGAATCTGTCTGGGGTGAGTATCCCGGCTAATGGTGTGGTGCAGGTTCGGGCGAATGTGTCTGCTGAGTTTAAGGATTCGCGTGCTTTTGAGGAGTGGGTGAACCGTATTGATTCTGAGACGTCGAAGGCTATTTCTGACAGGGAGGTTCGTTCGACGGCGTACCCGATTCAGCGTTTGCGGTCGATTGAGTTGCGGGTCCCTTCTCGTGTGGTGAATCAGAGTGTTTTGCCAGTGACGGTGGTTCCGGTGTGGCCCAGTGGTGCGGATGAGCTGAACCCGTTGATGGTTTTGCCGCGTACGGGTGAGTTTTCGACGCTGGTTCAGGCGATTTCTCCGGATGCTCAGTTGATTAGTTTTTCGGATGGTTGTTCGGGGCATGTGTTGGTGTCTGAGGATCAGCGGGTGGTGACGGCGCTGTCGGTGACGTCTAAGTGCCGTGTGAACGCGCAGATTGGTAATTTCACGAACCTGTCCAGCAGCGACTTCGCGATTATCACCCGCTAACGGTGGCACGCAGAAAGCCCCTGAGCTGAGAAAACATCTCTCAGCCTAGGGGCTCTCTTTATTGGGTTGCTTTTGACTCAGCAGACACTTACCTTCTTCAAATTGTGTAGCCATGAAAAAATTTTCTTCATCAGCGCTACTATTCAGTTTTTGACTTTATATTTCTTCCATTTCTAAATTGTGCCGATGTAATCTATAGATATATAATCGCAAAATAATAAATACCCCATGGAGTCAATCCAAGCCATACCCATCACAAGAATAATATCCAGGAAATACACATCTATAAAATTTCAGAATCATTCATTCATCAATCTCTTCTAAGCGAAGAACATTGAAATCCGTATCCTTGTCCGATGTACTAGATGATTTATACGCTTTATATTTTTTTCCTATTTTAATTGTTTCCAGATAACTAGGAACTGTATACCCTTGAGGTGCGACTACCATCTGAAGTGTTCCACACTCTTTCGTTTCCAAAACACCAACAGGCGCAACATCATTATATCCCGCGACTGTCCCGCCTCGGTCAACTGTCTTTATCGATTTAATAGTGCATGTCTCGTAAGTATTTTTTATATTTACCCTAGTAGATACATACAAGAAAATCATGACCATAGCCAAGCAAATTATAAAAATAATGGGAAAACGGTCCTCCCACACCTTTTGCATAAAACTATGTAATAATTTTTTAATATTGCCTATAAACACCATTGTCACTTAACCCTTGCCATCAACTCAACCGGAAAGAGTCGTTCAAATGTTCGATCCAGAACTCCTGCAGGATTATTAAATGCATCAGCAGTTTGGAATGCGTACCATTGACCCTTGTCCCGATACATCTTCGCAGTCTCCGGACTCATCTTTACGGAAGACTTAATATATGACTTTGAAAAATCTTTAACCGCACCTTCTGTGACCTTTTCAAAGAACTTATCCCCTTCCAAAGGCTGTCCCTTAATCATTTGTTCAGGACCATACTGCATCGTTGTTTTCATAGCCCCCGTACCAGCATCAATTCCAGCACTATAGGCAGCATCAACAAAACGATTCCTTGTAAGCTCCTCAAATGGTGCATACCCCTTGATGTTAGCTCGTGTCTTCAATACGCCACCAGTAAGAGCACCAATTCCAGAAGCCCCAGCGCCAGAAATAAACATTCCGACGCCCCCCATAACGCTCTTATCCTTCACAGTATCGTCCATATAGTATGCCGTCACGTTATTAACACCGCCAGACAGCGTATCCTTTACAATATCCTCTACGACCCTCGACTCTTTCATAGCAGCACCCAGGTTCCTACCCTGTGTCGCCACAACGGTCTTTACCGTATTCCACTTCGACGCAAGAGCCCCTGCCTTAGCTGCCTCCCGTGCAACCCTAGCAGCCTTAGCAGCTTCAGCAGCCTTCTCTACCTTATTCATCTTTGATGCAACATCAGCAACTTTTTTCAAATTGCCCAGACCGCCTGTCACAGCACCCGTTATAGCACCGGTAATAGCTCCCTTCAAAGCTTCCTTACCAGCCTTAGACCAATCAACCTTTCCACCGGAAGCTTTCTGTTCAATTACTGACATGCCAGCACCCATCAAAGCACCTGATGCGGCACCAAACGCTGCACCGCCCAGAGGGCCCAAACCAGTACCAACAGCACCAATCACAGCGCCAGCAATGACCATGGCGCCGCCAGCCACGTACTCCAAGACATTCCTTACAGAGGCGGCAACAGCCTTTTGTTTCTCGAACTCCTCAATCGATACCGGCGACAAACCCCACGGATCCACCAACAAAACCGGATTACCACCCACCAACGAGAACCGGTCAGCACCCCAACCAGCACCCACCGGTGCGCTCAGGGGATCAGGCGCAGTAAAACGGCCCACACGCGAATCCACCACGCGAGCACCCAACACCTCAAAACCAGAAGAACCCAACACCACACCCGAAGCCGCAGACACACCAACCAGCGAATCCGGCAACACAGGCACACCACCAGCACCCTGAGCAGACGGCACAGCAGGCGCCACAACACCCAAAGACGCCCAACCATACGGATCCAACAGACCGGCACCAGAACCAGCACCAGGCACCAGCGAACCCACAGAAGGCAACGACGAGCCGCCCACACCCAGCACACGCGGAACGAACGAGTTCTCATCCCACACCAGCGGGTGCATCACCGAAGCATCAAAACCAGCCCCAGAACCAACAGCGGCACCAGCACCGGCGTGAGCACCGGTTAAGGGTACACCAAACTCAGGCACACCAGCAGACGCACCACCGGCAGCAAGCACACGACCATCAGCAGAAGCACACAGCAGCGAGAAGGACACAGCCGAATCCTCAGCAGAACCCCACGACGCCACCGAGCTCACAAACCCAGCCGCACCATAAGTCAGCAACGAGCCGGAACCATCCGAAGAAACCTGCAGAAGACGCGAATCATTACCGTCATACGAGAACACACTCGTCGAAACCGGCACCAAAGTAACGCCCTCAACCTCCACAGACTCCGGGCACTGCGGAAGCCACACCTGAGCATCCTCAACAACAGAAGCAAACTCAGCCAACTGGGAGTCGGTCTTCGCCTCATCCAGCACACCGTAGACACATACTGCACGAACGCGGGCACCCTCATCAGTGACCAGCACCTTCACCCAAGCATTCTCAGGCTGAGCGCTATCAAAGTACTCAACACGCACCAGCACACCAAACGCATCAACACCCCAGAAGACAATGAGGAAAGTGCGCATGGCGGGTTCTCGTTTCGTGTGGTTGGTGAATATCCGGAAG
>FLSD01223736.1_pt1 | contig 23332 bp, 16 predicted proteins | sample 1497351 | NCBI WGS metagenome assembly FLSD01 (sample SAMEA4031770, study PRJEB14383) | metagenome | biome: human; feature: oral; material: saliva | place: Philippines | collected 2014 | reverse complement strand
GTTCAAATATGGGAAAGTTGAAATGACCCCATTTTTCCCCGCAACGTACGCGGGCTCGTGAGAGGTAAAAGAGATGTCTGAATCCAAGTGGAAAGTCATTGGCGCCAGCGGCTTCGTTGGTTCCTCCATCGTCGCGCGTCTGAACGCAGAAGGTATCAGCGTCGACCCCATTGAGGCACCTCGACTCGCAACCCGAGCCCTTGACGTAGACAGCATCATCGACGAAGCAGACCAGCTTGAAGGCATCATCGACTCCCTCGCAGAAGCCTTCGCGGGCACACAGGTCGTCGTCAACGCAGCGGGCCTCGCCGCACCCAATATGCAGGATTTGCCCCCGCTCGTAGGCGCAAACGCGCTGCTTCCCGCAGTGATCGCAATCGCCGCACAGCGCACCGGCGTGCGCCGCGTCATCCACCTATCCTCCGCTGCGGTACAGGGCCCGCGCCTCGTGCTGGATGATTCCGAAGAGACCAACCCGTTCAGCGCGTACTCCTTCTCCAAGGCGCTCGGCGAAGAAGCACTGCTCGATCTGCAGGACTACTTCCTCGAAGAGCACCCCGACAGCGCACCCGAACTGTGCATTCTGCGCGCAACCAGCGTGCAGGGCCGCGGCCGACGCACCACCGAGCTCTTCGCCAAGATTGCGTCCTCCCCCTTCGCCTCCGTTGCGGGTGCAGGCACCGGCAAGTCCCCGGTCTCCAGCGTGCACGCCCTCGCAGAATTCGTGGTCATGCTCGGCACCTTCCCCGGCGAGCTACCCACCATCGTGCTGCAGCCCTGGGAAGGGGCAACCGTCGCCTCCGCAACGCTGGATGCAGGCCGCCGCAAGCCGCTGCACCTGCCCGAATGGCTCTGCCGCGCAGCTATCAAGGCTGGCTACACCGTCTCTGAGCTGATGAACGATAGGTTCTCCGGTTCCGTGCGCAAGGTCGAGGTCATGTGGTTCGGCCAGGGCATCGACGACTCCTGGGCACGCGAAAACAACCTTCTGCCCACCCCGCGCGTGCGTGAGGTACTGCGCAACGCCCACACCGCGCTGGGTAAGAAGAAGGACCGCCGCTTCGACAAGAACTAGGTAGCGCGCGTGCTCTCCTAAAGGTGCACCATCTGAGGCACGCCACCTACCAGCGCATAACCCAGAGCACTATAACGAAAGGGAACCCCCGATATATCTGAACAATATATCGGGGGTTCCCTATACGTTTTATGCTCGAGATTTTATACTCCGAGCTTTTACGCTCCGGGCTCTATAACGAGCAGAGGTTTAGAGGTGATCCTCCGGGGCATCCTTCTGCTCAGTCTTTGCCTCAGACTCGGTCTTTGCCTCAGACTCGGTCGTATCAGCTTCAGTCTTAGCGTCTTCAGCCTTAGCCTCGCTCTGAGCGGGGGTGCTCTTAGCGACAGTCTCAATCTTCGACTCACCGAAGACCAGCGCACGAGCAGTATCAGCAGACACAGGCGGGGTCTGCGGCTCATCCGCACGAACCGGCTTCGGAGTGTTGTCACGGTAGCCGCGCGCACGCTCCTGATCCACGCCGGTGCTGAAAGCAGAAGACAGTGCCGAAGTAGCGCCCAGCAGGGACGCAGCGACAGAGCCGGCAGCCGGTGCCGAAGCGCGACGAGCAGGTTCACCGCTCACATTATGGGTGCTGTCCCACTGCTCGTACGCCTCATCCAGGTCAGCCTGCTCTTCCAGAGCACGCTCAGAAGGAGCCGATTCAGAGGATACGGAAGAAGCAGACTCAGCTTCCTCAACCTTACGAGCCGCCTGCTCGTCAGCCTCAGCACGAGTCAGGATAGTCGGAACAACCTCGCGTAGCTCCTCCACCGAAATTGCGCCCTCACGAACCACCACGTAGGGGAAGGAGGTGCAATCCAGAATCGTGGACGGTGCCGGCTCACGCTCAGTCACCACAACCACGCCGTCCTCATTCGGCTCAGACTCATGCGGCTTAGGACGAGAGCCACCGTCAATCACCACGGCAACGTCCTCACCCAAAGAATCCAAGGCGGTCTGCGCGTCCAGTGCGGCTTCCTGGCCGGTCTTGTTCGCGCTCGAAACCGCCAGCGGACCGTGCTCAGTCAGCAGCTTCAGGGCGAACTCATCATCGGGAACACGCACGGCAACGGTACCGCGGGTCTCGCCCAAATCCCAGCTCAGCGACGGGTACGCGTGAAGAATAATAGTCAGCGCGCCGGGCCAGAAGCGACCACCCAGGTCGTAAATATCATCCGGAACGTCGTCGACCACGCCAGCGAGCGCGGCAAGATCAAAGATCAGCACGGGCGGCGGCATGGTGCGGTCGCGGCCCTTATCTGCCAGTAGCTTGGCAACGCCCTGATGCGAGAAAGCATCGGCGGCAATACCGTAGACGGTATCGGTGGGCATCACAATCGTGTCGTGCGCCTTCAGCGCCTCGCGGGCAGCCTCGATGGCCTCGCGGGTCTCAGTTTCAGTCGTTACGGGGTACAGCTTTGCAGTCACGGGTCTTATTCTCTCATGTTTTTCTGGATGCGGCGAGACACCGGCACCCACAACGCGCCATGTGGAAGCACTCTTCCGGGGGTTCGCCGTATTTCACTGGCTCTGTGCTGGCTACTGAGCTGACTACTGGGGCGGACGCGTTGCCTTCACGCAGCCCGGCACGGGCTAGGTGGTGCATTTACTAGTCTAAAGGCTCTAGTGGGCGCGGTTTATAACCGACGCTATGACGCGGACGATTATTCAGGTCACGCACCGGGTAGCAGCCCTCAAAGCCGACGCGTGCCAGGAGCTCGGCAACGGCTTCTTCCTGGGTCTCGTCGTGCTCCATGATGAACAGGCCGCCGGGAGTCAGAAGCTCGAAGGCGCGGGCGGCAATCGCGGAGGGCATCTGCATGCCGTCCTCTCCCCCGCCGTACAACGCCATGTCCGGGTCGTGCAGGGCGGCTTCCGGGTCGGCGGGTACGTTCGCCGGCGGAATGTACGGAGGGTTCGAGAGCACCGCGTCGAAGGTTCCGGCAAGTTCGGACAGGGCGGTGAGGGCATCCCCCTGCACCAGGTGCACGCCGAGCGGCTCCAGATTTTTACGGGTGTAGGGGATGGCATCTTCGGAGAGTTCCACCGCGAACACCTGGGCGTTCGGCAGTTCGCTCTTGATTGCCGCGGCGATAGCCCCGGAGCCGGTGCACAGGTCGACGATGCGCGGCGCGTTCGTTTTCTCGGTCAAGCGCAGGACCCCGAGTGCCTCCTCGACGAGTAGCTCCGTTTCGGGGCGGGGTACGAACACGCCCGGTCCGACTGCCAGTTCTAGGCGGTAGAAGGGAGCGGAGCCGGTGATGTGCTGCAGCGGTTCGCGGTTGGCGCGGCGGGCGACCAGTGCCTCATACTCTGCGACCTGGTCGGGGGTGAGCCGGTCCCCCATGAGCAGGGCCCGCTGTAGCTCGGCGCGAGAGCCGCCGTGGAGCAGGTGCGCGGCGAGGAGCTCGGCGTCCACGCGGGGGCTGGGCACCTGCGCCAGTGCCGCGGTGGCGCGCGTGAGCACCTGCGCGAGTTCTTCCCCGCGCGGGTCGTGCACATTCACCTTCATGAGCTCTCCTTACGCTCCCTTCTACCTCTAGAAATTATCCCCTTTTAGGAATTGCCCTCGGAGTCCTCCTCCGGCTCTTCCTCTGACTCTTCGGCGAGCGCGCTATCGCAAGCCCCCAGCACAGTGACCATGCCGAGTTCGGAAGGTCGGAGCCTCGGTAGCGAACTCGAGTCGTCCTGATCGCTCACGTGATCTTCTCGACGGAACTCGCCGCCGCGGCACGCAGGGCAACTAGAATCGCAGGATTCTTCACACTTCTCGCCGAAAACACCCACGCACTGATACTCCGGGGTCTCCTTGAGGAGCGCGATGCTCTCCCGAAGTAGCAGCTCAAAGGGGCTGGGTTCTTCCAGGTAGCTATAAATGTCATTCGCGTGGAATTCCATACGGTCGGCAATCACTCGGGTTGCCATGCAAACCAGCTTCAAGTATTCGTCAGAATACTTACCCTGGTCTTCATACTTCTCGAGCAGGTTGTTCCGCCAGCCCTTCTTCATGAAGAAGTCCACGGTATCCACCAGGCAGAGGATCAGGTGCGGCCCATTCCCCTCCAGGAATTCGGAAATAGCCGGCTTATTCAAGAAGTTCTTGTATGTACCGTTCGGCCACGCGCTCGATAGAGGGACTCGGGGATGTTCCCACCTCTTCAGATGACAGGACCATTCATCTTCAAGGTCGTTATACTCGGGCGATTCATACATTTTATCGAGCACACGTTCCACCTCAGCCGATACAGGGACTAGCTGACAGTCTACGTCAGCAAAGTTGGTGGTGCGTTCATAGGTGATTCCAGGCCAATTATGCACCGGCACTATACGACTCAGCTGCTCGTGCATATTGCTATGCATGTAGATACACCTACCGTCTTCAGGTACTACCACGTGCTGGTAAATGGCCTTCGGAATCCACGGAACGCCCCAGGAAAACACGTAACCACCTGCGTGGCACATAACCTCTCGGCGAGGATCTATAGAGGTTGCAATGGTTACTGCAGTCTCATTGACCGGCGGTCCTAGGTAAATAGCCTGAACGATATTGAATCCGCCTTCTTCAAAACGTCCCTCGGTATCGTGGTATCGAAGCCTAATCTTAAAAGGGTCGTGTTCTAGAATTGTGCCGCTATACACGAACCGACCGTCGCACTTAGTCACCCACGTATTACTCAGGTATGCATTATGCACCATCTTGGCGGTGAACTGGTCGCCATCTACGGTGTCCACTTCGAGGACCAGTAGCTCTGTACCGCCCGTGCTCTCATTAAAATCCACAATTCGGGCAAGGATTCCGTCACCCGGTTGAAGCTGAACAATAACATCCATGTTCTTTGTCCTTTCTCTATCTACGTATAACGTTACACAATATCTAGCGATTTCATCTCTGGGCTCGTCATTGTGTCCCCCCCGATGGGGAGGGGCACAATGACGAGCAACAGGATACTTGCAGGTAGCAGGCATCACCATAGCTCTCGGCACTTCCCAAAGGGCGGGCTATACCCGCCATAGAAGGAAGTATCCCGAGATTTTTCGCTGGGGACACCCGTGCATATATACTCTTTCGTTTCCTTGAGCCGGGCTACATTCTCCCGCAACAACGCCTCATAGGGAGTGGTATCCACAGTCTTCTCACGAAGGAGGTCTGCCAAAGCTTCCAACCGATCAGTCACCGCGCGGGTTGCATTCAACATCAGATCTGTTCGTTCCCCGGATTTTCGGTCCCAGAAATCGTCCGGTTCTTCAAAGGAATAGTAGGGATGGTCCTTACGGAAGAAATGCCCCGAATTCACCAGGTCAAGAAGAATATGAGGGGCAGAGTGTCCCACCAATTCGTCAGGATAGGGTTCCTCCCAGACTGAGGGGAACTCTGAATAAAACCAGCCAAGGTTGGGGTATCGTCTCCAATCCCATAGCTCAGGGTGACTTTCCTGCAGGCTAGCGTACTCAGCAGATTGCCTCAGAGAATCCAAAGCACTCGCTACTTCGACGGTGATAGGGAGAATCTGCGCAACTGCACCGGCAAAATTCCAAGTCTGTCGATGCCTGCACTCAGGCCAATGATCCACACGTAGTTTTTCGTGCAGAGGAGCATCCAAGTAGACGTAACTGTGGTTGTCCACCACAACCACGCCCTCATAGACAGCCTTTACGATGCGCGAGCCGCCCCAAGTAAGCACATCATCTCCTGAACGGCATACGATATTGCGATGGTACCCATCCTCCGTCAACAGAGTGACCCGGGTCTGCTTGACAGGTGCCCCGAGGTAAATCGCAGAATAACTCTCAAGCCTATCGGGTACTAATTCACCCGCCAAATCATAGTATTTGAGCTCGAGGCGGAGGGGATCGTCTTCGATAATCTTGCCAATAAAAACCTCGTATTCCTCGCCCCGTTTCCAGTCAAAATACAGCCGAGCCGAATTCAACAGCCTCGCAGAAAACAAAGAGCCCTCAACCGCGGCTACTTCCAAAACGAGTAGCTCCGTGCCGCCCTTGCCATCATTGGAATCGCTAACCTTGATAAGAAATCCGTCTCCCGGTTGAGGATCTACGATAATTCCCATGTCGTCTGCCCTTCTCTCCCAGCTTTCTCAGCTGCACACTCTGTAATTTTGTTCTCGTCCGCGTTCCCGCTCCCCGGGTCTCTCTCTCTCTCCCCCCCCCGATAGGAGAGAGGCATCATCCCCCCTGTACTGGAGGCAGTCGGAGGGGCAGCCACAACAGCCTGTCACGACCACCCCCTCCCCTACGCTATGCGTCTACGCGAATACCCCGTAGACGCTCCGCACTACTACCAGCGTTCCTCACCCCGATAGTTTGGGTCGCCTCCGCCACAGCGCCAGCAGGTGTCGTTGCAATCCTCGTTGCACTTTTCACCAGCAATTCCGGTTGCCTGGTATTCGTAGGTGTCCTTCAGGTAGGCTGCTTCCTCCCAAAGACAAACCTCAAACGGCGTAGTCTCCTCTGTCTTCTCTCCCAGCAAACCAGCCAGCGATTCCAGCCGGTCAGCCACCGCACGAGTTGTCCATCGCCTCATGTCACGCCACATATCTCGCTCCTCGTACCAGGACAGGTAAACATTCGCTGGTTCATCCGGGTGAACGATATCGGGGCAGGGAAGATCAGTGTACTTGTAGAAAAAGTACCCCGAATCCACAAGCGCCAACAGCATCTGAGGTGCCGTAGCATTCAGCAATTCGGAAGGATACGGCTCATCAGCCAGCTGCGGAAAATACCTGCGGAACCAGAAACTCCTAACGCTATGCACCCCTTCAAAAAGCTCCGGATAGCTCTCCTGAAGTTCCGCATATTCTTTTGAATACTTGAGAGCATCCAAAGAATCTGCCACCTCTGGAGTAATCGGCAGGATATAAGCCACCGCACCGCCAAAATTCCAGGTCTGCTGATGCCTAGCATCCGGCCAGTGATCGGAATTCAGCTTCCGCTGCAGATACCTACCGAGATAAACATAGTTATGGTCCTTCACCACAACCACGTTCTCGTAAACAGCCTTCACAATGCGCGGACCGTCAGAGGTCAGCACGTTATCTCCGGTCCTGCACACAATTTCTCGGCCGATTCCGTCCCTCGTCATCATTGTGACAGTAGTCTGGTCAAGGGGCGCCCCCAAATAGAACGCATACCTGAACGACATATAATCATCAAATTCCTTGCCTTCCCAGTCGTAACACTTCAACCAAATTTTCAGGGGATCATCTTCCCTCACCTCGCCGGTAAAGACGTACCGATTATCCCAATAATCGGCAGTCCGACCAAGACGAGAACGGTTCAGCAAGCGTGCCGAGAACTTCGAGCCCTCAACCGCAGCAACTTCCAAAACCACTAGTCCCCTGCCGTCCTTACCATCATTACCGTCGCGAAATTCGACGAGGATTCCATCACCCGGTTGAAGGTCAACAATAACGCCCATATTCTCTGCCTTTCGCTCAATAGCTAACCAAAAATCATCAGTATCGAAATATCAAAAATTACCGGTGCCGGACTACACTGCCCGGCACCCCTAAAGCGGCTTCCATCTTTTCTCTATTCGTTTTTCAAAGAACACCGCTACCGGGGCTACCACCCACGATAAACCCCGCCAACGCTAGCTACACCTGCAGTCTTAGCTACACTTCCAGGCTTAGCTACATCTACAGTCTAGGGTGAAGCTTTCAAACGCGCGCGGCGTTTGGTCATTCACCACTCTGCACCCGGCGATAGACGCAAAAAAGGCGCGCGAGTACAGCAATCAAGCTAAACTCACGCGCCTATACCGGTCTGCTAACGCAAACCCAAAGCCACTAACAAGCGGAAGTTATACAGAACTACTTCTGTACAGAGCTACTTCTGTACAGAGCTACTTCTGTACAGAGCTACTTCTGCTCCTGGCCCACCTGAGCGAGGCGGTGCGCCTCGTCCATCTCAATAGCGGACTGAACCACAGGCTCCAGGTCACCATTGAGCACAGCGTCCAGGTTGTACGCCTTGTAGCCGGTACGGTGATCCGCAATGCGGTTCTCCGGGAAGTTGTACGTACGGATACGCTCCGAACGGTCCATGGTACGCACCTGCGAAGCACGGTGTGCCGCGTTCTCAGCGTCAATCTGCTCCTGCTGGTGAGCCAACAGGCGCGCACGCAGAACGCGCATCGCAGCTTCACGGTTCTGCAGCTGAGACTTCTCATTCTGCATCGCCACCACAATACCGGTCGGAAGGTGAGTAATACGCACCGCCGAGTCAGTGGTGTTCACCGACTGACCACCGGGGCCCGAAGAACGGTACACGTCAATCTTCAGGTCGTTCTGGTTAATCTCGATTTCCTCGGGCTCATCCACTTCGGGGAACACCAGAACACCGGCAGCAGAAGTGTGGATACGGCCCTGAGACTCGGTCGCCGGAACACGCTGCACACGGTGCACGCCACCCTCATACTTCAGGTGCGCCCACACGCCCTCAGCAGGCTCATTCGAGGAGCCCTTAATAGCAATCTGGGCATCCTTGTAACCGCCAACATCGGTGCTGGTCGAAGAAATAATCTCAGTCTTCCAGCCCTTGTGCTCAGCGTAACGCATGTACATGCGCAGCAGGTCACCGGCGAACAGAGCCGCCTCGTCACCACCAGCACCAGCCTTCACCTCAAGAATGACGTTACGGCCATCATCCGGGTCACGCGGAATCAGCAGGCGGCGCAGCTTCTCCTGAGCAACCTCCAGCTCCTCCTCCAGACCGGGAATCTCCGCCGCGAAATCCGGATCCTCATCAGCCATCTCGCGAGCAGCCTCAAGGTCATCCTTCAGCGAAGTGTACTTGTTGTACGCAGTCACAATACCGGTCAGCTCCGCGTAACGGCGGCCCACACGGCGTGCCTTACCCTGGTTCGCCTGCACAGCGGGGTCGGCCAGCTGATTCTGCAGGTCAGCGTGCTCATCCAGCAGAACCTGAATAGATTCAAACATTCTGTTCTCTCTTCCATCTCCCGCACTTTACGCCGCACGGGCAGGCACTAGACATCTCACACCCCTCACAACGGGGATGCACAAAACGAACGGCTCACGCGCCCCACCCACATTCAGGAGGTGGGGCGCGTGAGATACGAGCCTTAGTCGACCAGACGCAGACCGTTCTTCTGAACCGTCAGAAGGAACTCCACGTTGCTTTCAGTCTTACGCAGCTGGTTGGTCAGAACGCCCAGAGCCTGCTCGGGTTCCATACCCGCCAGGGCACGGCGCAGACCCCACATAATCTTGATCTCATCCGGGGAGAGCAGGTTCTCCTCGCGGCGAGTACCAGAAGCGTTAATATCAACCGCCGGGAAGATACGCTTATCCGCCAGCTGACGGGACAGACGCAGCTCCATGTTACCGGTGCCCTTGAACTCTTCGAAGATCACTTCATCCATCTTCGAGCCGGTCTCAACCAGGGCGGTAGCCAGAATGGTCAGCGAGCCGCCCTCTTCAATGTTGCGAGCTGCACCGAAGAACTTCTTCGGCGGGTACAGTGCGGCAGAATCCACACCACCGGAGAGAATACGACCGGATGCGGGAGCCGCCAGGTTGTATGCGCGGCCCAGGCGGGTCATGGAGTCCAGCAGCACGACCACATCGTAGCCGAGCTCCACCATACGCTTCGCACGCTCAATAGCCAGCTCAGCCACAGTGGTGTGATCCTCAGCCGGGCGGTCGAAGGTCGAGGCAATAACCTCGCCCTTAACGGTGCGCTGCATATCGGTCACTTCTTCAGGACGCTCATCCACCAGGACCATCATCAGGTACACGTCCGGGTTGTTCACGGTAATCGCGTTCGCAATGGACTGCAGCATGAGGGTCTTACCCGCCTTCGGCGGAGACACAATCAGACCACGCTGGCCCTTACCAATCGGGGACACCAGGTCCACCACGCGGGTGCCCAGCTTCTTCGGGGTGGTCTCCAGGCGCAGACGCTCCTTGGGGTACAGCGGAGTCAGCTTCGAGAAGACGCGGCGGTTCGCTGCTTCCTCAACGCTCTGACCGTTAATCGCCTCAACCTGAACCAGCGCGTTGAAACGCTGACGGTTGTTCGACTCACCCTCACGCGGCACGCGAATCGCGCCGAGCACGTGGTCACCCTTACGCAGGTTGTACTTCTTCACCTGAGCCAGGGAGACGTACACGTCGTTGGTGCCGGGCAGGTAGCCGGTGGTACGCACGAAAGCGTAGTTATCGAGAATGTCCAGAACACCCGAAATCGGTGCCAACACATCGTCTTCGCTCAGGCGAGGCTCGTTCTCCTCGCGGCGGCGAGCCTGCTTCTCAGCACGCTCAGCCTGACGGTCACGCTTGGAACGGCGCTCAGTACGCTCGGTGCGCTCTGCGCGTTCTGCACGCTCAGCAGCCTTACGCTCGGCACGTTCACTACGCTCAGCCTGACGCTCACGCTTAGTGCGGCGCTCGGTACGCTCACCGTCCTGATCGCGGCGACGCTCACGAGTGCGGGTACGCTTCGAGCTCTTCTCACCATCGGGGGTGCCAAAAGTCATGTCCAGGGCAGCGTTCAGGCTGTCCAGGCTCGCGGTGCCGTCAGCGGTAGCAGCCTTCAGCTCAGCAGAGTTACCGGGCAGTTCAATCTGCTCCGAACGCTCGCCAATACGCTCAGCAGCCAGCTCAGCGCGCACATCCAGCGGAGGAAGCTCAGCGGGCTTCTCGTCCTTACGGGTGCGGGTGCGGCGGGTACGCTTCTCAGACTTCTCGTTCGCCTCAGTCTTCTCGGACTTCTCAGCCGATGCGTCCTCGCCCTCAGCGGCACGGCGAGCGCGCGCACGCTTCTGAGCGGGAGTCTCGTAACGGGAAGAACGGGTACGCTTCTCAGACTTTTCAGCCTTCTCAGCGCCCTCAGCGGGGGCTTCAGCAGCCTCAGCGTTTTCGGTCTTCTCTGCCTTTGCCTCAGTGTCCTTCTGGGCGCGAGTGCGGCGGGTACGGCGAGTCTTAGACTCTTCAGTCTTCTCAGCAGCGGGAGCCGGAGCAGATTCAGCGGCCTCAGCGGGTGCTTCAGACTTGGATGCTTCAGCCTTGGGCGCTTCAGACTTGGGCGCAGCAGGAGCGGCTACGGCGCCACCACGCTGATGCTCCTCAAGAGCCTGAACCAGCTCAGCCTTCTTCAACTTCAGATAGCCTCGGATACCAAGCTGCTGGGCGAGGACACGCAGCTGCGCGACCTTCAAGTTCGCAAGTTCCGGTGCGGCAGCTTCCGTACCGTACTCATCGGTGACAACAATATTCTTTGCCAACTACAATTCCTTTGGTTATAAGCCCTGAAAATCTTCAGAATAAAGATCGGGCGGGCGCTATAGCGCGGTCAAAGGCTTAGACACTGCCGAAAGAAAACAGCAGTCTGCACCTTCGACTCCCTCGAACCGCACTGGAGGCGATTCGCGTCTCTTACCGTACCCGCTGATTCAGACACAGCGAGCACACACGGAAGATAAGGCGCTCTATCACAAATGTGGGCAAGCCCAAACCATCATCTATACAAACCATCTACGAAAGATGAAGAGGATGGATTGGTCACTTTGAAAGGGCACCCGCCGCGAAACCGAACCCCCCAGAAAAGTCTTCCCCTATGCGTCAGAAATAAAGAAAGACGTGAATCCCAAAGGCACTCCCCCGAACCCTGCCGGCTCCCGCCCAGATACAAAAAGCATCTGAGGCATCAGGGGAAACGGAAGTACGTTACGAAGGATAGTATCGACGGTCTACATTGAACGACGGGCGAACCTCAACATAGGACGAACTAATAACGTCCTACTGAGTAACTATAACACCTTCAGTATCAATTTCAAGGGGAAGAACCCGCCAGTTCAGGCGGCGATCCACAATAGCGCTGCACGGGTGAGTCGCCTCAAACTCGGCAATAGCTTCCTGAACCTGTCGCACCTGCTCGTCACCGTGCGCAAAGGTCAAAACAGTCGGGCCAGCACCAGAAATCACCGCAGCAAAACCCTGACTGCGCAGGTACGCAACCAGCACAGCGGACGGCTCCATCGCGGTCACGCGGTACCCCTGATGCAGGTAATCCACGGTCGCATCCATCAGGTACTCGGGAGCATCAGAGAGAGTGCGCACCAGCAACGCCGCACGAGCGGAGTTCGCCACCGCCTCAACGTGGGGCATCTGCTCAGGAATCAGCGAACGAGCAAGCTTCGTCGACACCTCATAATCGGGCACAGCCACCACGGGGTGAACATCAGGATGCACCGGAATAATCAGGGACTTCCAGTTACCCATCTCACCCCAGGACACCGACAGGTTGCCGTAAATCGCCGGAGCCACGTTATCCGGGTGGCCCTCCATATCGGAGGCGACCTGCAGCATCTGCTCACGGCTCAGACGGTGCTCCTCCGGCAGCAGACCGCTCGCCGCAGCTACACCCGCCACAATAGCCGACGCAGAAGAACCCATACCGCGAGAATGCGGAATCTTATTATCAGCAATCAGCTTCACCGGCGGCAGCTCATCCAAACCAGCCGCCGCAAAACCAGCCTTCATCGCCTGCAACACCAGGTGGCTCTCATCGCGAGGAACATCCGCGCTACCCTCACCGCTGAGCTCAAACTCCAAACCGGACTCGATACGCTCAACAACCAGCTCATCATAGAAGCCAAGACCCAAACCCATGCTGTCATAGCCGGGACCCAGGTTAGCGCTCGTAGCGGGAACGCGAACCTTAACGGACGCGCCCACCGGAATATCAGAAATATACAGGGAAGACATGAGAAGAACCTCGCGATCGGTGACGTACTGAGTGAATAGGTGAAAGATACAAAAAGGGGCTGTCATGCAGGTGCACCCCGCCCCGCAAAATGCGGGACGGAGTGCACATCGTAGTATGAACAGACTAGTTCAAATCAAGAATATCTGCCACAGCAACCACGTCAAAGGGAGCCTTAGTCGGCTCAACCTTCACACCGTTAACAGCCTCAAGAGCCCACTGCGGGTCCTTCAGACCGTGACCGGTCACAGTAATCACGATGGTCTTACCCTCGGGAGCTTCACCCGCACGGTGCTTCTTCAGCAGACCCGCAACGCCAGCAGCCGAAGCCGGCTCCACGAAGACACCCTCGCGGGCAGACAGCCAGCGGTGCGCCTCCAGGATCTCCTCATCGGTGACAGCCTCAATCACGCCGCCGGACTCGTCACGAGCAGCTTCAGCCTTCTCCCACGACGCGGGGTTACCGATACGGATCGCGGTCGCAATGGTCTCAGGAGCCTCAATCGGGTGACCAGCAACGATCGGTGCAGCGCCAGCAGCCTGGAAGCCCCACATGATCGGACGCTTGGTCGCAACCGGCTCCAGAACCTTACCGTCACGGTTGGTGTAAGGCTCCGAGTACTCCTTGTAGCCCTTCCAGTACGCGGTGATGTTACCCGCGTTACCGACCGGCAGCAGGTGGTAATCGGGAGCGTCACCCAGGGTGTCAACAACCTCGAACGAACCGGTCTTCTGACCCTCAATACGGTAGGGGTTGACCGAGTTCACCAGGAACACCGGGTAGTTCTCGCTGAGCTTGCGAGCAATCTCCAGGCAGTTATCGAAGTTGCCGTCAATCTGAATGATGTCAGCACCGTGAGCGATAGCCTGAGACAGCTTACCCATGGAAATCTTGCCGTCCGGAACCAGCACTGCACAGCGCATACCGGCCTGCAGAGCGTACGCAGCAGCCGAAGCGGAAGTGTTACCGGTCGAAGCACACACAACAGCCTTCGCACCGTCACGCTTAGCGGCGGTCATCGCGCTGGTCATACCGCGGTCCTTGAACGAACCGGTCGGGTTCATACCCTCAAACTTCAGGTAAACGGTGTTACCGGTCTCAGCAGACAGTGCCGGCGCGTGAATCAGCGGGGTACCACCCTCGCCCAGGGTCACAGCCTTCACATCGTCCGCGAAAGGCAGACGGTCACGGTACTCATTGATAACGCCCTGCCACACGTGTGCCATTGGCTTCTCCTTCAATCTTGGCGCCCCGCCCGCCGGGGTCCTGTGACCCCGGTAGCGGGTGCGCGGGTTCGTCAGTGAGCGAGGGGCCTCGCGGGTCACCCTCGCAGGTTTAGTGCGGCGCATCAGGCCGCGGGGTTGGATAGTCTCTCGACGTGCACCTAGTGCTTCTCAGACTCCACGCGGATAACCGAGTTCACCTCACGCACAGTGTCCAGAGCGTCGATCACAGCAATCGCACGGCGCAAATCAGCATCCTTCGCAGAGTGGGTGACCATACGAATCTGAGCCGCGCCCTCCTTCGGGGTGGACTGACGCAGAGAATCAACAGAAATACCGTGCTCAGTCAGGATGCGGGTAATATTCGCCAGAACGCCCAGGCGGTCCTCCACCAAAACACCCACCGAGTAGCGAGACACCACGTTATCCAGGCTGGTTGCGTGCAGCTGCGCGTGAGAAGTCTCCGGAACACCGGGACCACCCAGCACCAGACGACGAGCCAGGGACACAAAGTCACCCAGAACAGCCGAAGCAGTCGGAGCGCCACCCGCGCCGGGACCGTAGAACATCAGCTCGCCAGCGTTCTCCGCCTCAACGAACACAGCATTGAACGCACCGTGAACGCCCGCCAGCGGGTGCTGACGAGGAATCAGGGTCGGGTTCACGCGAATGTTCGCGCCGCTCTCACCCTCACGCTCGCAAATAGCCAGCAGCTTGATGACGTAACCATCAGCATCCGCGGCAGCAACATCATCAGCGGTGATGGCGGTGATGCCCTCGGTGTGCACATCATCAATAGTGAACTTCGAGTGGAACGCCAGAGAAGCAACAATCGCAGCCTTCGACGCGGCGTCGTGTCCCTCAACGTCAGCAGTCGGGTCAGCCTCCGCATAGCCCAGTTTCTGAGCCTCAGCCAGTGCATCCGCGAAGGAAGCGCCGGTGGTATCCATCTGATCAAGAATGTAGTTGGTGGTGCCGTTCATGATGCCCAGAACGCGGGTCACGCGGTCACCAGCCAAGGAGTCACGCAGGGGGCGCAGAATCGGAATCGCACCCGCAACAGCAGCCTCGTAGGAAAGCTGAGCGCCAGACTCATCAGCGGCAGCCTGCAGCTCCACACCGTGCTTAGCCAGCAGCGCCTTGTTACCGGAGACCACAGACTTACCCGCATTCAGAGCACGCAGAATGCGAGTGCGAGCCGGCTCAATACCGCCGGTCAGCTCGATGACCACATCCGCCGCGTCAATCAGGGATTCAGCGTCGGTGGTGTACAGCGAGGGGTCCGCATTCCAGTGGCGGGATGCATTAGTATCGCGCACAGCAATACCGATCAACTCCACGGGGGCGCCAATGCGCTTTTCAAGGACGGCGTTATCCTCTACCAGGATGCGAGCAGCCTGGGAACCGACATTACCGGCACCAAGCAGCGCTACTTTGATCTTTTCAGCCACGATAGTCTCTTTCTACGGTCTGTTCCGGGTTCGCCCCGGTATCTCTTCGGGCTAAGGCACGGATGCGGCGCAGAGCACGCACCCAACAACCACTTTATCAAGAGGCGGCGACGGGGCTGCAGCCTCAAGCTGCGACTTTTACTCTCTGAGATGAGGTTTCCCTCACAGTTATGAGGTGAACCTTATCTTCTGCAAAATTTTGAACGCACAAAACCGTGAAGGCCCCGCCCGCAACCTCACGGCGCGCATTGCGGGGACGGGAACTTCACGGTTTCTCAGGTTCTGGGGTTCTGAGCGTCTGGGGTTCTGAGCTAAGGACTCTAGATATCCGAACCCATATCCAGCGCCAACATATCCTCCTCAAGCTGACGGCGAATCATCACGCGCGAAGGCTGCCCCTGCGCGGTCGCAATCACCGGCGGGCGAGTCAAGAAGTTATAGTTCGAACCCAGCACATAGCAGTACGCGCCGGTCGCCGGAACCGCCAGAATATCGCCAGCCTGCAGGTCAGCGGGCAGGTAGCAGTAGCGAACCACCACGTCGCCAGACTCGCAATGCTTGCCCACCACGCGAGAGAGCACCTGCTCCCCCGCCGGGGCACGATTCGCCAGGGTCACCGAATAATCCGATTCGTACAGCACAGGGCGGGCGTTATCGCTCATACCGCCGTCCACCGAAACGTAGCGGCGCACGCGAATCTCGCCGTTCTCATCCTCAATGCTCACGTTCTTGATGGTGCCGACCGTGTACAGGGTCGCACCCGAGGGACCGGAAATCGAACGGCCCGGCTCGAAAGACATGTGCGGAATCGCCATGCCCAGGCGCTCGCAGGTTGCCGCAACGGAAGCGGCAATCGACTCGGTCACCTCGGTAATGGAGCGGGGGTGATCCGCCTCGGTGTAGCCGATGCCGTAGCCACCACCCAGGTCCAGCTCCGGCAGGGTCACGCCCAGGTCACGGTTGAGACGGTTCATGAACTCCAGGGCGGTAGTTGCCGCCTGCTCGAAGCCCTCCGCCTCAAAAATCTGCGAACCAATATGGCAGTGAATACCGCGGAAATCCAGGGAATCGGTCGCGTTCAGAATCGCGGCAGCCAGCGCCGCGTAAGAATCGCTCGCCTCAACGCCCCAGTGTTCAAGTTCATCCTCGTCCAGACCGGCAAGCGCGGCGGTGCCGGGTTGCAGGGACATGCCGAACTTCTGATCCTCGTGCGCGGTCGCAATGGACTCGTGAGTCGAAGCATGCACGCCGGGGGTGATGCGAATCAGCACCGGAACCGGGGCGTAAGGCTCCTCACCCTCAGCCACACGCTCGGCGGCAAGCTCGGCGTACACGCGCTCAATGAGCTTGAGCTCGTCCACCGAATCAGCCACCACGCGGCCCAGGCCGTTACGGATTGCGCGGGCAATCTCAGCCTCCGACTTGTTGTTACCGTGCAAAGCGATGTTCGCGCCGGGCACCTGCGCGCGCAGAGCCAACGCCAGCTCACCACCGGAGGCGGTATCCAGGCACAGCCCCTCCTCGGTCGCCCAACGAGCCACCGCGGTGGACAGGAACGACTTGCCGGCGTAGTAGACGCTCACCTTCGCACCGTGCGCGGCGAAAGCCTGCTCAAAAGCGGTGCGGTAGGCGCGGGCGCGGGCGCGGAAGGTTGTCTCGGAGAAAACGTACTGCGGGGTTTCGTGCTCAGCAACCAGGTCGCTGACGGTCACGCCGTCAATGCAGAGCTCACCCTGCTCATTGCGAGTGAAGGAATCAGTCCAGATGGTGCGGGACAGGGCCTCGGGGTGCTCGGGGTAGGTGAGCCATTCGGGGGCGTAGAGGGCGCGGGCTTCGCTCATCGTGTCTCTTTCTTAGCTATCTTTGCCGGCATACGCTCAACCCCCTCCCCGGTAGCACCGGGTCGGGGGTTGGAACGAGAGTATTACATGCGCTCGGGTGCGCTCACACCCAGCAGGTTCAGGCCGTTAGCCAGCACCTGCTGTGCTGCGTTATTCAGCAGCAGGCGGGTACGGTGCAGGTCGGTGACCTCTTCGCCCGCCTTGGGGGCGACGCGGGAGACACCGTACCAGCTGTGGTACGCCGAAGCGAGCTGCTCCAGGTAGCGGTTCACGCGGTGCGGCTCGTAGAACTTCGCGGCATCACGCACGGCGGCGGGGAACTGGCCGAGTACAGCCAGCAGCTCACCGTCAGCAGCTGAGTCGAGCAGGGAGGTGTCCACGCCGTCCTCAATCTTCACGCCAGCCTCCGCGGCGTTACGCGCCACGGCGGCGGTGCGTGCGTGAGCGTACTGCACGTAGTAGACCGGGTTCTCGTTGCTCTTGGAGGTCAGCAGACCCAGGTCAATGTCGATGGGGGTGTCCACCGAGTAGCGGGTCAGCTCGTAGCGGGCCGCGTCAACGCCAACAGCCTCGACCAGGTCCTCGAGGGTGACCACGGTACCGGCGCGCTTGGACATACGGACGGGCTTGCCGTCCTTGACCAGGTTCACCAGCTGACCGATCATGACCTCAATCTGGTCTGCGCGGTAGCCGAGGATCTGGGCGATAGCCTTCAGGCGGCCCACGTAGCCGTTGTGGTCAGCACCGAGCATGTAAATCGCCACGTCGGCGGGGTTTACTGCACGGGTCATCTTGTCCTGGTAGTAGGCGATATCGCCCGCCACGTAGGCGTGGTTGCCGTCAGACTTGATGACCACGCGGTCCTTGTCGTCGCCGTAGTCGGTGGTGCGCATCCACCATGCGCCGTCAGCTTCGAAGAGCTGGCCGTTCTCGCGCATGGTCTCGAGCAGGGCGTCCACCTTGCCGCCTTCGAACACGGAGTTCTCGTGGAAGAACACGTCGAAGTGGGTACCGAAGGCCGCCAGGGACTCCTTAATCTGATCGAACATCAGGTGAGTACCGATTTCGCGGAAAATCTCTTCGGGGTTCTCAGCCTCAAGCGCGTCGGGGCGCTGAGCCAGAATTTGATCCTTAATGTCAACAATGTACGCGCCAGCGTAGCCGTCCTCGGGGGTCTCCTCACCGCGGGCGGCGGCAATCAGTGAGCGCACGAAGCGGTCAATCTGGGTGCCGTGGTCGTTGAAGTAGTACTCGCGCACCACGTTAGCGCCCTCAGCCTCCAGCACGCGGGCGAGCGCATCGCCCACGGCGGCCCAGCGGGTGCCGCCCAGGTGGATGGGGCCGGTGGGGTTCGCGGAGACGAACTCAAGGTTGATGGTCTTACCGGCGAACTTGTCGCTGCGGCCGTATGCTTCGCCAGCCTCAACGATGGTGGCGGCAAGCTCACCGGCAGCTGCGGCGTCCAGGGTGATGTTCAGGAAGCCGGGGCCGGCAATGTCTACGGATGCAACACCGGGGATGGCACCGATCTTCTCTGCCAGAAGAGCTGCTGCCTCGCGCGGGTTCTTGCCCACCTTCTTGGCGAGCTGCAGAGCGACGTTGGTGGCCCAGTCGCCGTGTTCGCGGGACTTGGGGCGCTCCACTCGGACGGCGGGCAGTTCAGCGCCCTCCACGAGGGTCAGCTGGCCGGAGGAAATGGTTTCTTCTAGGGCAAGCGCAATGGCTTCGGAGAGTTCTTCAGGAGTCATAAGAACCTATTCTAGCAAGCATTGGGCCGGGGCTGACCGTTTATCCGACGCATATCTGATACCATGGTGGGGTTGCCTCTGTAGCTCAGCGGATTAGAGCACCAGTTTCCGGTACTGGGGGTCGAAGGTTCGAATCCTTTCAGGGGCACGATGTTCTTATTCGAGAGGGAACACGGGAGCTGATATCCGAGGCGCATTGTTCGGATATCGGCTCCTTTTTATTTAACGTCCGCCTCTGGGCAAGCGTTCATACGGCACTCTTCAACACCAGAGCGTGGACACTGCCCTCTGCCCTGTTGTGGCAACGCTCGCACCCTTGAGAGAATAGGGAAACGCGCACACCGTTCAAACAAGCACGACAACACCACACCAGCGGAGGTAAACCGTGACCACCATGCGCCAGATTCAGCTCACCGAATGGGGCGACGAAAGCGTTCTGCACGAGGCGAACGTGCCCATCCCCACCCCGGTGCGCGGTCACGTGCTCATCAAGACGGTCGCCGCGGGCGTGAACCCCATCGACGTGACCACCCGCAAGGGCCTGGGTCCCGCCGCGCAGCTTGCCGACCCCTCCTATAGGCCCTTCGTGCCCGGTTGGGATGTGGCCGGCACCGTAGTCGCCACTGCCGGCGACTACACGGGGTTCAAAGTCGGCGACGGCGTTTTCGGCATGGTGACCTTCCCGTACCCCGGAGGCGCGTACGCCGAGTATGTTCTCGCCCCGGCGCATCAGCTGGTGAAGGTGCCCGCCGATGTTCCCTGCGCGCAATTGGGCGGCGCACCGCTTGCCGGGCTCACCGCCTACCAGTCGCTCTTCGAGGTGGCGCACCTGAAGGAGGGCGAGCGCGTGCTCATCCACGCCGGTGCCGGAGGCGTCGGCCACCTCGCCGTGCAGCTGGCCATTCAGGCGGGCGCGCAGGTTTTTGCGACCGCCTCCGCGGCGAACCACGAGTTTGTGCGCTCGCTGGGGGCACAGCCCATCGACTACCGCACCGAGGATTTCCGTGCCGTACTGGGTCAGACCATGGATGTGGTGCTCAATTCCACCGGCCAGCAGACCTTCCTCGATTCGCTGGAGGTGCTGGTTCCTGGCGGCCGTATTGTCACCCTGACTAACCCCGACCCGCTGGACGTGGCCCGCGAGCGCGGCTTCGAGGCGCAGTGGCTGACGGTTCACCCGGACCGTGTGCAGATGCAGGAGATTGCCCGCCTCATGTCCCTGGGCCTACTAAAGGTGCAGGTGGATCAGGTGCTTGATTTTTCGCAGGCTGCGCAGGCTCACGCCCTGGTGGCGACGGGTCGCACCCGCGGCAAGATCGTGCTGGTTCCCTAACGCGGCGCTGATTTATGTTGAACTCTGAGAACGCGCCGAAGGTTGAGGGCGCACCGAACACTGAGGGTGCGCCGAAGGTTGAGGGCAAGCCGAAGATTGAGAGCGCCGAGCACCGCTGCGGTTTTTACCGCGAGGCGGGCTTTTACGATGCCCACTCGCTACCTGACTACGGTGCGCAGTCACCGGTAACTCGCGAGGCGTTTGCCTACGATTTCTTCCCCGCGGCTGCTGAAGCCTCTTCCCCCTCGCCGCTGCTAGTGTGGGTTCACGGTGGTGCCTGGCGCTTCGGCTCCAACCAGGCCCTACGCGACGCTATCCTACGCACCCCCGCCGGGGAGCAGCCCAACGCCCAGGCGCTCATGCGCGCCGCTTTTCAGCAGGCAGGCTGGGCGGTCGCCTCCATCAACTACCGGTATTCGCATCAGGCGCTCTTCCCGGGCGCCCTGCACGATGTGAAGGAGGCGGTGCGTTTCTTCCGCGCCAACGCGCACGAGTTCGGCATTGACCCGCGGCGCATTGCGGTAGCGGGCGGAAGCGCCGGCGGGCACCTGAGCATGCTGGTTGCGCATACGGGAGATTCCGCCGCCGGTAACTCTGTATTCGATGACTCCGCGAACGCACCCGAGCACGACGAATACTTTGAAGGCAGCGCGGCGAGCGCCTACCCGTCCCATAGTTCGCAGGTGGCGGCGGCGGCCTCGTTTTACGGGGTCAGCGATTTGAGGACCATCTTCACCGATCGCCCCCTGGCTGGCTACGCCCTCGACCATCCCGAAGATGACGGCGCCGAATGGCGACTGCTGGGAAGCACCTACCCGGTCCCCGCAGATGCATCTACCCTCGACGCGTCCAAGGGTGAGCGGGCGGTTCCGGGGGTCTGCATCGAGCGTGCCCAAAAGAACTGGGAGCGTGCGCATCCTATTGATGCGGTACGCTCCCAGAAACGAGTGAACCTGAAACGAGTGAATAAGTTTGAAAGTGCCTCAGCACAGGGCGCAAGCGGCGGTGCCACGCCCCTCATGCTCGTGCACGGTATTAGTGATTCGTGTGTGCCGTACCAGCAATCGGTGCGGGTGTATCAGGCGCTGCGCACGCGGCAGGTGCCTACCGATTTGGTGCTGTTTCCGGATGCCGAACACGGGGATTCGCGCTGTTTTAGCCCCGAGATTGTTCAGCAGATGCTGCAATTTCTGAACCGCACTGTCTGATCAGAGTGATTGACCAGACGGCGAATGATTCAGACGGTGATTGACCAGATGCGGGTTTAGCGAGCGCGGCGGTTCACGTATTCGCGCTCAAGGCGGTACCGTTCGAGGTCATCAAAAGCAACGCGACGGTGCGTGTTAATGCGCTCGAACGGAATATCTCCGCGCTCCAGCAGGCGAACAACGGTCGGGCGGGATACGCCCAGGTAGTCTGCCGCCTCCTGCGTGGTCATGAGGCGGTCCTGGCGTACCACGCAGACATCCTTGCGGTCGGCGAATGCGCGCGCTACGGAGGTGAGGGGCCCGTACATTTCGGGGGAAATCTGTACGCGCTCGCCGTCGCCGGTGACCAGGTAGAGGGTCTCTTCGGCGCTGAGGCGGTCGAAGTGGGTGCGCAGACTCGCGTGAACGAGGGCTTGGAAGAGTTCTTCGCAGCGGTGGTGAATTTCTTCGTGCTGCCCATCTTCGCAGTAATCCAACACTGCAGCACGTGTTGCCGGGTACGTCTTTGGTGATGGCATAGTCACTCCTTCGTTACTGTGTTATTCACCACTGTAGCAGTTGAACGAAACTATCGAAAGAAAGTTAAGAAGCACAGTTAATTCGCATCTGTAGTGCATATAATTCAGGTGAATATTTATTAGCTACTTAGATAGCATTTGATGTTATTTATTGTATCTTAACTGCCCTTTTGGGGGCCATCATTCCGCCGCTGCCCGTCCGGGGCTCACGCGAACAAACCCAAATATGACAAACAAAGCACACCCCAAGCCCACCGCGGGCAAGGCGAGTACACTGGATAGGATATGTCTGAGCAGAAATCCACGAAGAAACACGCAGATACTTCTAAGGCCCCCCGCACCGCCCCCACCATGGCGAGCATGGCAGCCGCAATCCACGCGGCAAAGGTACGATCCTCCGAAAAAACCGGCGCAAAAACCGCAGATAAAACTACCGAGAACAACGCGGTAAATAACGGCGCCCCGAAGAAGGGTTCGCAGAAAAACAGCGCCCAGAAGAACAGCGCCCAGAAGAATAACGCAGACCGCAAGAACTCCTCCCACGGCGCATCCGAACGCAACCCCAACGCCTCCCGCTCCAACCGACGCGGAGGCGGTCCCAACCGCGCCCGCAAGCAGGGCAACCAGCAGAACCGCCCGGCACCGCGCCGCTACGAACCGCTCATCCCCGAGGTCATCACCTACCCCGAAGAGCTGCCCGTCAGCGAACGCCGCGAAGACATCATGAACGCGATCCGTGACAACCAGGTCGTCATCATCGCGGGTGAAACCGGCTCCGGTAAAACCACCCAGATCCCCAAAATGTGCCTCGACCTGGGCCTGGGAGAGAAGGGTCTCATCGGCCACACCCAGCCGCGCCGACTCGCCGCACGCTCCGTCGCCGAACGCATCGCCGAAGAACTCGGACAGAAAATCGGCGAAACCGTCGGCTACCAGGTGCGATTCACCTCCGAAGTTGGCGAACACAGCGCCATCAAGCTCATGACCGACGGCATTCTGCTCGCCGAAATTCAGAACGACAAGCTGCTGCGCCGCTACTCCACCCTCATCATTGACGAGGCGCACGAACGCAGCCTGAACATTGACTTCATCCTCGGCTACCTCAAGCGCATCCTGCCGCAGCGCCCGGATCTGAAGGTCATCATCACCTCCGCGACCATCGACCCGGAGCGTTTCGCGCGCCACTTCTCCCCCAGCTACGTGC
>FLSD01018173.1_pt1 | contig 23894 bp, 19 predicted proteins | sample 1497351 | NCBI WGS metagenome assembly FLSD01 (sample SAMEA4031770, study PRJEB14383) | metagenome | biome: human; feature: oral; material: saliva | place: Philippines | collected 2014 | reverse complement strand
CGCCTTATCGATGGTCTCAAAAATGGGCCACCATGAAGAATCCACGAGGTTCTTGTCCTTCTGGTAACGCTCGTACTGTTCTTCAACGAACCATTCGTTACCGGCAAATTCCTCAGGAACCAGATGTTCTGGCAGATTTGGCACGTTAAACGCCTCTTCCAATTAGTGTGAATTTATCCGTCGCGTCCGGGACTCACCCGGCATAGACGACCCGCGTCTTCGAGGGGCGAATCATCACGCTGAGCATGTGCGCATCGCCTTTGGTGGCTGTTGTGTGCGGGGTGTGCACCGTACCAACCTGCCTAGCGTGCCGTGAACGTCGGAGTTCATCCGCTGACCTGGCGGCACACTCATGCTCCTATGTATAAGTGTAAAGAGAATCACGGTGAACTTTCCAGCTCATCGCGCCATATCCGCAATGCAATTTTTCACTCTTGCTGATTCGCAATGAGCCGCGTGCACAACACGCGCAGTCTTGCACGTGTGAGCAGGCGCTCTAAGGCACCTGGAAGAGGCGAAACCTTCGCTAAAATATTGGGTATGGATGACCCTTTGAGTAAGACGACTACTAGCCAACGCAGAATACTGCCAGCACACGCTGCGCCTTACGGTGTCAGCGCACCCGAAAATAACCCCTCCTCGGGTGCTCAGCATCTGGACAGGCAGTCTGCTGAATCTCTACGCCAGAACCAGTACAGCGCAAACCACCCCGCGGAGGCGGTGACCGCGTGGATCTGATACTCCTGTTCATCGGCCTACTCCTCATCCTGGGTACCGGCTTCTTCGTCGCAGTAGAGTTCTCCCTCGTGGCGCTCGAAACCGCGACCGTGCAGCAGGCAAAAGACTCCGGCGATAAAGCCGCCGACGCCGTCCTGCGCTGCCTCAAAACCCTCTCCACTCAGCTCTCCAGCTGCCAGATCGGTATCACCATCACCACGCTGCTGACCGGCTACACTCTTGATTCCGCCATCAACGCACTCACCAGCGGTGTTATCAACAGCATGGGGCTACCCAGCAGTGTGACCGATATGTTCACACTGCTGCTGGCAATGCTCATCGCAACCCTGCTGTCCATGATCATCGGTGAGTTGGTGCCCAAGGGCCTCGCCATCGCCGAACCCTACGCTGTGGCACGCCGACTTGCCCCCGCGCAGCTGGCATTCACCCGCGTCATGTCCCCGCTCGTGCGCTTCATGAACGGCTCCGCCAACTGGATCCTCGGACGCTTCGGCATGGAAGCCAAAGAAGAGCTCTCCGCGGCACGCACCCCCGAAGAGCTCTCCTCCATGGTGCGCCGCTCCGCAGAAGAAGGCACCCTCGACTCCGACGCGGCACGCTTCGTGGACCGCACCCTGCGCTTCTCCGAGCTGACCGCCTCCGAAGTGATGACCCCGCGCGGCCAGGTCGCCATGCTCGAAGACACCGCCCCCGTCGCCGAAGTCATCAAGCTGGCACGCTCCACCGGCCACTCACGATTCCCCCTCTACAAGGGCGACCACGACAACATCGTGGGCGTTGTGCACGTGAAGAAGGCGGTCGGGGTGCCCCCGGAGGTACGCGAAACCCTCGAAGCCGGTGCCCTCGCAGAAGACGTGCTGCAGGTCCCCGAAACCCTGCACCTGGACGCCCTGCTCACCCAGCTACGTCAGGGCGCCCTGCAGCTCGCCGTGGTTCTCGACGAATACGGCGGAACCGCGGGCATCGCAACCCTCGAAGACCTCGTCGAAGAAATCGTCGGCGAAGTCTCCGACGAACACGACCGCGGCCGCACCGAACGCCCCCTACGCTACGGCAACGGCGACTGGGTGTTCTCCGGCCTGCGCCGCCCCGACGAAATCAACGCCCTCATCCCCGGGCTCGAGGTTGAGGAAAGTCCCGAATACGAAACCGTCGGTGGCTTCATGATGGAACGGCTCGGCCGCATCCCCGAAGTAGGCGACAGCGTCCCCGTACCCGGCGGCACCCTGCGCGTCGACACCCTCGAAGGCCGCCGCGTGGACCGCATCCGATTCACCCCCGCACCTAACGCACAGGAACAGACCGAGAAGGGAGGCAACGCATGAACGACTGGGTAGCCATCGCACTGCTCGTCATCCTGCTCGCCGGAAATGCCTTCTTTGTCGCCGGTGAATTCGCCCTCATGTCCACCCGACGAGCACAAATTGAACCGCTCGCCGAAGAAGGCAATAAGCGAGCGCAGACCGTCATCTACGCGCTAGAAAACGTCTCGCTTATGCTCGCCACCTGCCAGCTGGGCATCACCATCTGCTCCCTGCTAATCCTGAACGTCTCAGAACCGGCGCTGCACCACATCCTGGAGGCGCCCCTGCATATGCTGGGCCTACCCACCGCCATCGTGGACGTGCTTGCTTTCGGTATCACCCTGATTCTGGTCACCTACCTGCACGTCATCTTCGGCGAGATGGTTCCCAAGAACGCCGCCGTGACCCTCGCAGCCCGCGGTGTGGCTCTCTGGATCGTGCCGCCCCTGGTGACTTTCTCCAAGATTGTCGCCCCCGTGGTCGCCCTGCTGAACAACCTGTCCAATAAGCTGCTGGCGCTCATGAAGGTCGAAGCGAAGGATGAAGTAGCCTCCACCTTCACCCTGGGCGAGCTGCAGACAATCGTGGCAACCTCAACCGCAGAAGGCACCGTGGAAGATGACGCCGGCGTGATTGAAAGCGCCCTCGAATTCACCGAGAAAGACGTCTACGAAATCATGGTGCCCGGCGATAAGCTCGTCACCCTGCCCTTCGGCAGCACCCCCGCCGAACTGGAACGCGCCGTGGCACGCAGCGGCTACTCCCGCTTCGTCATTACCGACAGCGACGGAACCTACATGGGCTACCTGCACGTGAAGGATGCCCTCGCCATCGCCCCCGAGCGGTTCGACGAGCCTTTCCCCTGGTACAAGCTGCGTTCCCTGGACACGCTCACCCCGACCACCGATATTGACGATGCGCTCGCCTCCATGCAGCGCAGTCGAACCCATATCGCGCAGGTTATGGATGAGCACGGCACCACCCTCGGCGTGGTCTTCCTCGAAGACGTGCTGGAGGAGCTCGTCGGCGAAATTAACGACACCACCCAGGACGCGGTACGTGAGCGTGTACGCCGACAGCAGTCGCGTGAAGCCCAGTAGTCGCGTCGTGAGATACCCCGAATAAAACAGGGGAATCGTGAACACACAGCCCGCCCGGCACTCTCGTGAAGGAGAGCGCCAGGCGGGCTGTTTTACGGTCAAAAACGGTTGACGGGCGCACGTAAGGGGCAGGCTCAGGCGGTAGTCTCAGGCGGCGGTATGAAGCGGTGGCAGGGGAGCGGAATAGGCATAGCTAAACATCCCTGCACCATAAGCTATTGACAGAGAAAAGGGTAGCCTAACATCACTCAAATGAGACCAATAAAGAGTTGTTTATACGGGTGTTCGCATGATGTAGTTAATAAACCTACAGACTAGAACGAACCGAAAGAGAGCCCTCATGTCGCACCCGAAGATCACCCGCAAGCACTTCCTCACCGCAATGGGCTCACTCGCCGCGTCCTCCCTGCTACTGGCAGGCTGCGCAACCGAGAACAGCTCCGGTTCGTCCTCCTCGGCTGGCTCCAACAGCGGCAAGGTGAAGGTCGTCGCCTCCACCGACGTCTACGCAGACATTGCCAAGCAGGTCGGTGGCGACTACGTTGAGGTCACCGCGCTCATCGCCTCCACCAGCACCGACCCCCACTCCTACGAGGCCACCAGCGCCGACCGCCTCAAGGCAAAGGACGCATCCCTGATTGTCATCAACGGCGCAGGCTACGACCTGTTCCTCGAAGACCTCGCCGGCAAGGACAACACCTCCCAGAAGATCGTGAACGCGGTCAAGGTCAGCGGCAAGCTCACCGACGCCGAATACACCCACCTGGTCGAGGACCACCGCGGCGGCGAACACCAGGAAGACGGCGGCGATCACGCCCACGCACACGAGTTCAACGAACACCTCTGGTACGACTTCGACACCATGAAGAAGGTCGCCCAGCAGATCGCTGAAGATCTCGCAAGCCTCGACTCCGCACACGCTGAGGCGTTCCGCACCAACGCATCCACCTTCTCCAAGGAACTGGACGCACTGGACGCAGCAGCTAAGGCAATCCCCGGTGAAGGCAAGAAGTACCTGTCCACCGAGCCCGTGCCGGACTACCTGATTTCCTCCACCGGCGCAGAGAACGCAACCCCCAGCGAATTCGCTGAGGCAGTCGAAGCAGAGAACGACGTTCCCGCACTCGTCCTGAAGGAAACCAAGGACATGGTCACCGAGAAGCAAGTCCAACTGCTCGCCTACAACGAGCAGACCTCCACCTCCCAGACCAACGAGGTGCTGCAGGCCGCTAAGGACGCCTCGGTGAACTACGTATCGTTCACCGAAACCCTGCCGGAGAACACCAACTACCTGGCATGGATGAAGACCAACGTCAGCAACCTCGAAAAGGCGCTCTCCTAAGTGACTGACAACAATAACGGTGCCACCCCCGCGATTTCCATTCGTGGGGGTAGCCTCGCTTTCGGGGCCCGCACCCTCTGGAAAGATCTAACCCTCGACATCGGCACGGGCGAATACTTCGCCGTACTCGGACCCAACGGCTCCGGCAAGTCCACCTTCCTCAAGGTTATTCTCGGCCTGACCGGGCTCAACGCCGGCGAAATCTCTGTGCTCGGCAAGCCCGCACGCCTGGGTAACGCCGGCGTCGGCTACGTACCGCAGCAGAAGTCCATCCCCACCTCCACCCCGATGCGCGCCCGCGACATGGTGGGACTTGGCGTGGACGGGCACCGCTGGGGCATCCGCCTGCACGGCCGCAAATACCGCGCCAAGGTTGACGAGCTTCTCGAAGCCGTCGGCGCGACCGAGTACGCGAACGTGCCGGTGGGCCTGCTCTCCGGCGGTGAGCAGCAGCGCCTGCGTATCGCTCAGGCGCTCGCGAACGACCCGAAGATTCTGCTGGCTGACGAGGCGCTCCTCTCCCTGGACCTCAACCACCAGTACGCGGTGGCTGAGCTGATTCACCGGTTCAACCGTGAACGCGGCGTGGCGGTGGTGTTCGTGACTCACGAGATCAACCCCATCATTGAGCATGTGGATCGCGTTCTTTACCTGGCGAATGGCCGTTTCACGGTCGGCTCTGTGGAAGAGGTCATGACCAGCGAGACGCTCACCTCCCTGTACGGAACCCCGGTGAGCGTGCTCAAGTCTAATGGCCGTTACGTGGTGGTGGGTGAGACTCACGCCAGCGACCACTGCCATATTGAGGGCACCGACCAGAATATTCACGGCTCCCACCTGAAGTCTGGTCTCTCTGAACCGCAGCGCACCCTACACCTTCCGGGAGGAACCACTCGATGACCACTCTTGCTTCCCTCCCCGTGCTGGCTCCGGTTGCCGCCGCGCAGAATGATTTGCTCTCTCGTATCTTCGTCTTTGACCGCTACGGTGAGCTGCTGCAGATGCTGCAGAACTCCATTTTTGCTGGCGCTGTTCTGGGTCTTATCGGCGGTTTCGTTGGTGTTTTCGTGATGATGCGCGATCACGCCTTTGCAGTGCACGGCATCTCTGAAATGTCTTTCGCGGGTGCCGCCCTTGCCCTGTTGCTCGGCTATGACGTGGTGACCGGCTCCATGATTGGTTCGATTGCCTCGGCTCTGCTGATTGCTTTTCTGGGTGCTAAGGCGAGTAACTCAAACTCGGTGATTGGTGCACTCATGCCGTTCGGTTTGGGTTTGGGTATTCTCTTCCTCTCCCTGTACCAGGGCCGTAGCGCGAATAAGTTTGGTCTGCTGACCGGTCAGATCGTGTCTGTGGATGCCGACCAACTGCACACCATGATCATTGGTGCGGTGGTTATTATTTCCCTGCTGGTGATGGTGTGGCGTCCGCTGAGCTTCGCCTCCCTGGACCCGGAGGTCGCGCGCGCTAAGGGCGTGCCGATGCGCTTCCTATCCCTGGTATTCATGGTGATTCTGGGTATTGCTGTGGCGCTGTCGGTGCAGGTGGTCGGTTCGCTGCTGGTGCTGGCGTTGCTGATTACTCCGGCGGCTGCGGCGATGCAGGTGACTGCCTCTCCGTTGCGTACCCTGATCCTGTCGGTGCTGTTTGCGGAGGCGTCCATTGTGGGCGGTATTCTGCTGGCTCTTGCCGGTTCGCTGCCGATTAGCCCCTACGTGACCAGTATTTCCTTCCTGATTTATGTGGTGTGCCGTGTGATCGGTGGCGTGAAGCGTCGCCATAGCGCCTCGGGCCGCCAGCTGACTGAGAAGGCACAGGACCTATAAAACGCAGGAACTAGCATAGAACCTATAAAGCACAGGACCTATAGAAAGAGCCCCACCTCGGGAATGAGGTGGGGCTCTTGCGTTGTCGTGCATAGGTGCCGCTGTGACGAGGGGGAAGCCCCGGTGCGGCGTGGGCGTAGTCTGCGTGGCGTTGTGTCACCTTGTCCAGATGTCGCCTTGTCCAGATGCCCTGTGTGTCGTGCTGTCGTGGCGTCAAAGATCTTTGAAAGCGCCAATCTTTGAAGGGGCTAATCTTTGAAAGCGCCGTATCCTTCGTTGAGAAGGTTTTCCCCTCGAGGAGGGATAGCTCCTCAGGATGAGGGGCTTAGGGGCTACGGCTTAGCCTGCAACGTTAGCGTGCAGTGCCGCCCTGCGATTCTTCCTCGCGACGTGCCAAAGTGCAGTCCGGGCAGTAACCGGTCACTTCAACCACGTGCTCCAGCTCCGAGAAGCCGTGCTGCTTGCCCATCGCCAGCGCCCAGTCCTCAAGGGCGGGTGCTTCCAGCTCAATGGCGGTGCCGCATCGGCGGCAGAGCAGGTGGTGGTGGTGATCTTTCACCCGGCAGTGGCGGTACAGGGTCTCACCCTCAATGCCCTTGACCGAGTCGAGCTCACCGGCGTTAGCCAGCGACTGCAGGACGCGGTAGGTGGTTGCGAGAGAGACCTGTTCCTTGCGGTTCGCGAGGGTCAGGTGCAGATCCTGTGCTGAGATGAAATCGCCAAGTTCTTCCATGGTCGCCTTGATGATGCGACGCTGGCGGGTATTTCGGGCTTCGGCGGGCTTCGTAATTCTCCGTACGGGAATATGAGTGTCCATTGCTGAACCTTTCGGGGTGGAGATCCGCCCCATTGTGTGGTCGATCTTGTCTTACGACTTTACACTAGAGGCGTTCAAAAAGTGGCTGATTTGCGGCTTATCTCAAAAGTTGAAGCCGCCTCGGGGCGGGTGCGGAGGTTCGCGGTAGACTAAAACTATGAAGATGACGAAGTACACCCACTCATGTATCCGCCTTGAGAATGAGGGGCGCACCCTCGTTCTTGACCCCGGTAACTTTGCCGCTGAAGGCGAGCATGCCACCGCGCTGGAAGGCGCCGATTACCTGTTCGTGACACACGCGCATCCGGACCATTTTGATGGCCCGTCGGTGCTGCCGCTGATTGCTCAGCGCGCCGAGTCGCAGACCCCGTTGAAGATTTGGGCTCCCGAGGCTGTTGCCCAGGTCATTAAGGAGGCTGTGCCCGCCGCCGAGGTTACCGTTGTGTCCGCTGATTCTGAGTTCAACATCCCCGGTTTTGAGGTGAAGACCTACGGTGGTCAGCATGCCCTGATTCACCCGCTGATTCAGACCATCGCCAATGTTGGTTACCTGATTAACGGTGCCGTGTACCACCCCGGCGATTCGCTGGTGGTTCCTCACCGCGTGCGTGCGAATACTGTTCTGGTGCCGATTCACGCGCCCTGGTCGAAGGTTCAGGAGGTCATTGATTTTGTGATTGCGACCGGCGCTCAGCGTGTGGTTCCGATTCACAACGGCATGATTAACCAGAATGGCACCGGCATTATTGAGGGTCTGGTGACGAACTTCGGCGGCAAGTACGGCACTGAGCTGAAGCACCTGAACCCCGGCGAGAGCATCGAGGTTGAGGCATAGAGCCTGAATTTTGAGCTTCAACCGCGCCGGTGACGGCGCATGAAGGAGATTATTGTGAGCACGATTTTTACCAAGATTATTGAGGGCGAGATTCCCGGTCGCTTCGTCTGGAAGGACGAGCACTGCGTGGCGTTCATGGATATTATGCCCCAGTCGGAAGGTCACCTGCTGGTGGTTCCCCGTGCGGAGATTGACCGCTGGCCCGACCTGCCGGCTGAGCTTGCGGCGCACCTGTTTGCTGTGGCGCACAAGATTTCTGGTGCCCTGGATCAGGCGTTTGATAAGGACCGTGTGGCTCTGATGATTGCGGGCTTCGACGTTCCGCACACCCACATCCACCTGTTCCCGGCTGACGGCATGGCTGATTACGATCCCGCTAACGCGAAGAAGGACGCGACCGCCGAAGAGCTGGATGCGGCCGCTGAGAAGGTGCGTGCCGCCCTGCGCGAGCGCGGCCACGGCGAGTTCGTGCCCGAGGCGTAGGCGCCGTTTACAGCGCGTAGCAACACGAAGGAGCCGTCCTCTACAGATTTGTAGAGGGCGGCTCCTTCGTCACTACACCCCGGTGCTATATCCGGGCGGGGGAAGCTTAGTGCTTTTCAGCCTTGGAGATCTGCTCAGCCAGGTCCTCGGGGGAGAGGTTAGCGGAGGAGAACTCGGGGGTCAGCGGCAGGTGCAGCTGCAGACCGGTACCGGGGCAAATCTCGACCTTTGCGGAGCGTAGCTTGAAGTCGACTACGTGACCGCCCTGAACGCGCTCATCGTCGATAAAGTGGGCGTGGCAGCCGGGCACCGAAATGCCCTGCTCGTAGATGGGGGTACGGAAGCCAACGATCGTGCCGGTCACGTTGTCGAACTGGACGATGTCTTCGTTCTCGGTGGCGGCAACCATCTTCGGGTAGGGCTTCTCCTGCTTGATGACAGTGCGGGTGCGGACCCACTCGAACTCGCCGTAAATCTTGATGGCGTACATGTAGTTTTTGGAGACGGTGAAGTCATCCAGAATCTGCGAGGCAGACTTGCGCAGCAGGTTCTGCGGTAGTTCGCGCTTAATCATGGGCACGAAGTTGGTGACCACAGCGTAGGGGGTCTGCTGGCGCAGGTCGGGCAGGGACACGGAGCCGTCGTGGCGCACCTGGTAGCAGACGCCGTCGAGGACGACCATTTCGCCGTCGAGGCCGTTGAAGGTACCCACACCGAAGTTGCCGTGGCTCAGGAGCTCACCGATGGTCATCTCACCATCGTAGATGCCGTCCAGCAGCTGGGACATGAGGCCGGTCTGAAAAACTTCGTTACGGAAAACAGTTTCACCGTTTAGGATGGTCGGCTGATATGCCATGAGATTTCTCCTCGGTACAGTGGATGCGGCGTCAGACGGGTCGGTCGGTCATCGGCGATACTCGCCCCAGCAGATGCTGAAAGTGTGAGGGGCGGTGGGGAGAACACGGCGTTGTGATGTCGTTTCTCGCGGAATTCGTATGTGCCGCCGGCCGGGCGCACGCACTTTCATTGTACGCCCGTCTCTGAACATACCTACCGGTCAGCGGGCTAGCATCTTATGATGTGACCCGTGACCTGCTCCCATAGGGGGCGAGAGGGGGAGGGACCGCTAGAGTTCCAGAACCATCTCTACGTGCTCAATTCCAACCTCAAGATACGGCTCTCCCACCTGCACAAAACCCGCCGCACCGTAGTAGCTATCTTTGAGATACGATTGGGCGCTAATCACCAGCTGACGGGCTTCCGTATTTTCACGGACCCAGCTAATCGCCTCATGCAGTAGTGCACGCCCCAGACCGGTGCCACGTGCTTCCTCGCGTACCGCTACCCGTCCAAGAGTCCAAGCGCCCTCGATGGGGCGATGATAGCCATCATCTACTGTCATAAGATCAAAGATCCGCAAGTACGCTAAGACCCGCCCGGACTCATCCGCGTGGAAGAAATGAACACACTCAAAATCAGCCTCGTCAGGTTCTTGCGCAAGAATCTGCTGACCCACTGTAAAGACCATCGAACGGGTGATATGAATCTGCTGCAGTTCTCGTAGCGTCAGCTCGTCGAAACGCTTGGCCTGAAAATGCGGGGGTGTGCAGGGCTGAGAAGACAAAGGGTACTCGTCCTTTCGTTGAAGGTCAGGGCATGAGCGTACCCCATTAAGAGAACCTACGTGCAGGGATAAGGCTGGAAAGCCGCCTTATGAGACTTTACAGGGGGGAGAGCCTCGTATCAGGTAATGAACCTGCCGACCTCTGTCCTGCCTGCCCTGCCAATATCGGGTAGGAACCGAGGGCGCAAAAACTGGCGTTCCCTCCGGTTGCACGACAAAAAGGGAAGGAACGCCAGCACCAACAGCTTAGCCCTTAGAGCCGCTCTAAGCGCAACTCTAAGCGCATCTAAGACACACGAGGCTCACCGAGGCAGAAAAATATTAGACACGAACCGTCATCAAACGTAGCCCGGTGAACCTGCCTCCCCACAGAAACCCCCTGCAGAACCCTCTCAGACCGCAACTCCACAGAATACACAACAACGGCCTATACGCTCCCCAAGGGAACATATAGGCCGTTGCCTGTTTTCAGATTAGACGCCGTAGTACAGCTGGTACTCAAGCGGATGCGGAACCAGCGAGAGCGGCTCCAGCTCGTTCTTACGCTTGTAGTCAATCCACGCCTGAATCAGGTCCTCGGTGAAGACGCCGCCCTCGAGCAGGAAGTCGTGGTCAGCCTCCAGAGCAGCCAGCGCCTCCTCCAGGTTAGCCGGAGCCTTCTTGATGTCCTTAGCCTCTTCAGCGGGCAGCTCGTACAGGTCCTTATCGATCGGTGCCGGCGGCTCAATGCGGTTACGGATACCGTCCAGACCAGCCATCAGCTGAGCAGCGAACGCGAAGTAGGGGTTAGCGGAGGGGTCCGGTGCACGGAACTCCAGACGCTTAGCCTTCGGGTTGGTGCCGGTAACCGGGATGCGGATACCGGCGGAACGGTTACCCTGCGAGTACACCATGTTGACGGGAGCCTCGTAGCCGGGAACCAGACGCTTGTAAGAGTTCACGGTCGGGTTGGTGAACGCCAAAACAGCGGAGGAGTGCTCGATCAGACCGCCAATGTACCAGCGTGCGGTGTCAGAGAGGTTAGCGTAGCCGCGCTCATCGTAGAAGAGGGGCTCACCGTTCTGCCACAGCGACTGGTGGCAGTGCATGCCGGAGCCGTTGTCACCGAACACGGGCTTAGGCATGAAGGTCACGGACTTGCCCCATGCGTCTGCGGTGCCCTTGACGACGTACTTGAACTTCAGCAGGTCGTCAGCAGCCTTGGTGAGGGTATCGAACTTGTAGTTGATTTCTGCCTGGCCGGCTGCGCCCACCTCGTGGTGGCTACGCTCAACCTCAAGACCAACCTCGTCCATTGCTACGCACATTGCGTCACGCAGGTCAGCCTGCTTGTCGACGGGGGAGACGGGGAAGTAACCGCCCTTGACGGGGGTCTTGTTGCCCAGGTTGCCGCCCTCTTCCTTGCGGCCGGTGTTCCAGGGAGCCTCGTCAGAGTCAATCTTGTAGAACACGGAGTTCGGCTCGACCTGGTAACGGACGTCCTCGAAGACGAAGAATTCAGCCTCGGATGCGAAGAACGCGGTGTCTGCAATGCCGGTGGACTGCAGGTAAGCCTCGGCGCGCTCAGCGACGCCGCGGGGGTCACGGTGGTAGGGCTCGCCGGTGCGGGGGTTCACGATGGAGCAGATGATGACCAGGGTCTTCTCAATGCGGAAGGGGTCAACGTATGCGGACTGAACATCGGGGATCAGCTGCATATCGGACTCTGCAATGCCTTGGAAGCCTCGAATGGAGGAGCCGTCAAAAAGCTGGCCGTTGACGAAGAAATCGTCATCAATCGCCTTAGCGGGCAGGTTGAAGTGCTGCTGCACGCCGGGCATGTCGGTGAATCGGATATCAACGAAGACTACTTCTTCGTTCTTGATAAAGTCGAGAACTTCCTGGGGGCTGGTAAACATGAGGACTGCTCCTTGTGTGACTGACCGTGAAGGAGGGTATCTTCCCTCATCGCATTCAGTCTGTGGTTTAGTTTTTGGCCGCGGGCAAAACCCTGTGACATATCCAGGATAGTGGTTATTTTTTGCGCGTGCGTGACTATCGTGTTTCGGTAATGTTACAAATCCTGGAAAGGAGTTACATCTACGTTGCCTTATGAAACGCATCAGGGATGTTCACGCCCTCTAGTAACGCCAGCCGCAGTGTCAATAACAGAGCAATAACCGGGCGTAACAAAAGGCTCCGGCCCTCCCCACTTGGGGAAGAGCCGGAGCCTTCAAAACCCTATATCAGCGCCTCGTTTAGCGGCCGCGCATCGCACGACGGTCCGGGCGAGCACGCATCGGGTCAACGCCCTTAGGAACAGCGTTCATCGGGTTACGCATAGTGTTCAGGGTGCTCAGACGACCAGAAACAGCCTGCATCTCCTGCTGAGTCAGAGCCTTAGGAAGCTTGTTCATCGTCTTCACAACGTCCTTGAGCTCAACCTGACCCTCTTCGTGGCCGGTCTCAATCACGTGAACCGGAACGCCGGGAGCCACACGGTTCAGGTGCTTCTTCTCAGTGTTCACCAGGGAATTCACACGGCTGTGAGGACCCTCGGTCACCAGCACAATACCGGGACGGCCCAGCGCACGGAACACCAGATCCTGGTTGCGGTTCGCAGCAACGGGCTGCTCCTCAACGATCCAGCCGCGGCGCACCGAGTTCATCGCCGCGCCACTACGACCGGGCTGGTTCTCAATCTGAGCAAAAGCCGCAGTCTGCGCGCGGCGACCCAGCAGAAGCATCGCCACAATAGCGGCAACGCCCAGACCCAGAATCAGGAAAGTAATCCAGTTACCCAGAGCAATACCGATGAGGAGGAAAACCAAAAGGGTACCCAGAGCCGACAGACTCAGAATCCAACCGATATTCGGGTCGGACTTCTTGGTCATCTGGTAGACCTGCTTCATCTGGGCGAAAGTGCCCGGAGTGCGTTCCTTCTTCTTTTTCTTCTCTTCGCGCTTATCTGCCACGATTCTTCCTCGGCTGGTTCTTCCGCGGCCCCGAGAAGCGCCTCAAACGCTCACGGAACCATAGTGACGTAACGATGCAGTGTATGCCTGCAATTTTTCTAGTTTACCCTACCCGCACAAGGGGCGTGGTATAAGGGGGCGGGGCATAAGGGGAGGCTCCCCAAACACCGGACGAACACCGGGTTCGAGGAGCCTCAACGCTCTCAGAAAGATTCTGAAAAGGCTTAGTAGCCTGCAGCCACCAGGGAGGAGGCTTCCTGCAGAGCCGCACCCTCACTCTCAATGTGGGCAAGGTTCTCAGGAATCGGGTAGCCATTCTTACGCATTGCACGAGCCCACAGGCGACCTGCACGGTACGAAGAACGAACCATCGGGCCCGCCATAACGCCAGCGAAACCAATCTCCTCAGCCATATTCGCAAAGTCCACGAACTGCTGCGGCTTCACCCAACGCTCAATCGGGTGGAAGAGCGGGCCGGGGCGCAGGTACTGGGTGAGGGTAATGATGTCACAACCAGCATCGTGCAGATCGCACAGCGCCTCGTAAATCTCCTCATCGGTCTCGCCCATACCCAGAATCAGGTTGGACTTGGTGACCATGCCGCCTTCCTTAGCCTGGGTAATAACATCCAGGGAACGCTCGTAACGGAACGCCGGGCGAATCTGACGGAAGATGCGGGGGACGGTCTCCAGGTTGTGCGCGAACACCTCAGGCTTAGCGTCAATCACCTTCTGAACATGCTCGGGAACACCCTTGAAGTCGGGGACGAGCATTTCAACGCCGGTGTTCGGGCACATCTTGTGAATCTGGCGGGTGGTCTCTGCGTACAGCCATGCACCGCCGTCTTCCAGGTCGTCACGAGCAACACCGGTCACGGTAGCGTAACGCAGACCCATGACCTTCACGTTCTTTGCAACCTTGAACGGCTCAGCGTAGTCAACAGCAACGGGCTTGCCGGTCGCAATATTGCAGAAATCGCAACGGCGGGTGCACTCGGAGCCACCAATCAGGTAGGTTGCCTCACGGTCTTCCCAGCACTCGTAAATATTGGGGCAGCCGGCCTCTTCACACACGGTGTGCAGACCCTGACCGCGAGCCAGCTCGCGCATCTCGTTGTATTCGGGGCCAACAATAGCCTTGGTCTTAATCCAGTGAGGCTTCTTCTCAATGGGAACCTCAGCGTTGCGGGCCTCCACACGCAGTAGCTTGCGTCCTTCAGGTGCGGTGCTCAAAAGTTTTCTCCTTGGTCTCGGTGTGCCCTCTGTGCAGGTGGGCCACCTTCTATATTACGCCCGCTCAGGCGTAGGTGAAACTGGTTTTCGTATATGACGAACAAAGCCGGATGCGTTGCATGCACGGCCCGTTCGATGCTTCTTGGGTGCGTCTAACCCTGTGTCTAACCCTGCGTTTAGTCCTGCGCCGCGACGGGCTCGAAGGACTCCGCCAGACGATCCTGATACTTCAGAAGCTCCGCCTCCAGCGGCTCCAAAATATCGGCGGGGGTGACGGTGCGGCCCAGCTGCTCCGAAATAGTGGTAACACCGGCATCGCTAATACCGCAGGGAATGAACTGCTGGAAAGGCGCGGTGTCGTTGCAGCAGTTAATCGCGAAGCCGTGCATGGTGGTGTTACGCGAAACGCGCATGCCCAGTGCCGCGATCTTCTTGTCCTGGGTGACGCCGTCGCCCAGGATCCACACGCCGCTACGGCCCTCAACGCGCTCGCCCTTAATGCCCAGGCCAGCCAGGACGTTAATGATGATTTCCTCGATGATGCGCACATACGCCACCACGTCAATGGGTTCGGGCAGACGCAGAATCGGGTAGCCGGTCAGCTGGCCGGGGCCGTGCCAGGTCAGCTTGCCGCCGCGGTCAATCTTGACGACGGGGGTGGACTTGTCTGCGGGGTACTCGTGGTCTTCGGTGCGTTTACCGGCGGTAATCACTGCCTCGTGCTCAAGCAGAAGAATCGTATTCTGGCGGGTGCGGTTAGCCACCTCATCGTGGATGCGGTACTGCTTGTCCAGGCACTCAACATAGTTCACATAGTTCGGGGCGAAGCCCACGCGTTCAATCGTCACAGACATACTTTCTACCTTAGTACTGCTAGTGGAGGGAAGAAAATTAGGGCGCCCTGAATCACGTGATGAGCGAACACGTCAAAATGTTACGTGGGGGTGTGCTCGGGGGTAGGAAGGTTGAAGGGGTAGATAAATACCTGAATTTATTCGTGGGGTTCTTTGAGGTATTTGAAGTATTTTAGCGCGCTTGAATATATTATTTGATGCAATTTGATAACATAATGGTATGAGAAGCAAAGAAGCACACGTTCTGGAAAGCATCGCCAACCCTGCTCTGCCCACTCTGCAGATTGTTGAGTACCGGGGCGAAACCATCGAGAGCGCACCCCCTGTAACCTCCACGCCCTCTGGACGCTACACCCTGCGCACCATTCCGCTGTCTGCCCAGTCAGCCCTGCCAGCTTCTACCGCACCCACTCTGCGGGCGGCAGCCAACGGGTACGGATTCGAGGAAAACGCGGATGCATCCGCTCAGAGGCACGCTCGGATTCCGCAGGTAGCCGCCGCCCTACGTAACGCGCCCGGACTTGCCAAACTCCACGCCGTTACCGGTGACCGCGCCGATAGTACCGATCAGCTATGCCTCTGGTACGAGCCCCTCGACGCGGGCACCCTCGATAGGCTCCTGCGCGCTCGCACCCTGACACCCGCAGAGATCATGACCCTGGCGCGAACCCTGCACCGCGCGCTCGGCAGCCTCAAAAAGGTAGGGGAGGGGCGCGCCGAACTCAGTGCCGAATACATTGCCCTGAGCGCCGCCGGAGTACCCAAACTCCTGCTACCTGATGCCGTCTATCGTGAAGCGGCTGCCCTAGACACGGAACAGCTCACTGCTGCCCAGGGCGCCTACGCACGCTCCGCAGCCGCCCTGCTCTGGCAAGCCGCCTGCGGGCACACGCCGGAACTCTCCGCCGCCCGCGTACCCCTTTCACTGCGTATGGTTTCACTGCGCATGGGAGCCACCGGCACCGCAACCGAAGGGGCACCCAGCAGCGAATGGATTGAGCGCCTCGGCAGAGCCCTCGAATACCTACTGGACGCACCCGACCGGGAGGCGGCGCTCGCCGGACTGGGCTCCGTGGTCGCCCTCGCGGAGGAGGTGCCGCCTCGCCCGCTCAACGTGTACCTGAGCTGTTCAGAAAGAGCCCGCGCCCTAATTCCCGCAGCTGTGGACCCTGCACCGGCACAGAAGCTCTCAAAGGCGCAGAAAGCGCAACGCTACCTAGCGGAACGCCTACCCCGCCTGAAGAAACCGGGCGTGAAGAAGGCGGGGCGTGTAGCTACGCCCGCCCCAAAGGACGTAGACGCGACAGGCGCATCCCACCTGACGGCACTACGCGGTGCGTTCACCCGCCCCACTGCGCAACTAGGACTGGCCGGGCGACTGGGACTGGGTGCGCGGCTGGGTATCGCCGCGCTCGCGCTGGGGGCTATCGCACTACCTCTCGGGTACACCCTCTACGGGCAGAACGTCCCGGCAACGGCACAGCCCGTATCCGATCAGGCCGTGAACGCAGCGGAGGAGCAAGCATCCGGCGGCACGGCAACGCAGGATCAGAGCGCACAGGACCAGACATCGCAGGGCGAACAGATCCTACGAGCCCTCATCGACCAGCGGAACCACGAACGGCGCATGCGAGGCGGCGCAGAGCTCACCCTAGACACCGCCGAAGAACTCAGCCGCGACGGCGAGAACATCCGCGTGATGGCGGTGGTCTCCGCACCCGGCTACCGCGCCGATAAAACCGAGCAGGAAGCCCGCAAACTCAGCGAAGAAAACGGCGTCACCCGCCAGAAAGTCATCTTCGACCTGCACCGCGGGGAGAAAGGCTGGGAGATAGCCCGCGCCGAACCCGTCCCGGCATAGCTGACGCCGTATAGCTGACACTGTAGCAACGCGGACACAACAAAAGCGGCGGCCCCACCCACCGAAGTGGATGGAGCCGCCGCCTTTCTGCTCACCGTCCGGGAAAACCCGGAGAGCTACGCTCGGTTACCCATTAGGGCACCGCCACAAGGAAACTTCCTTGAATCTTTGCAGGTCTTAGAGGCCCAGCTCAGACTCGAAGTTTGCCTCCTCCAGGCGGGTCTTGAGGGTGTGCAGGAAGCGACCAGCGTCCGCACCGTCGACCACGCGGTGATCGTAGGTGAGGGACAGGTAGCACATGGAGCGGATAGCGATAACGTCGTTACCGTCAACATCCTTAACAACCATGGGGCGCTTCACGATAGAACCGGTACCGAGGATTGCAACGTTCGGCTGGTTGATGATCGGGGTGTCGAACAGTGCACCGAAGGAACCAATGTTGGTGATGGTGAAGGTCGAACCCGACAGCTCCTCGGGGGAGATGTCGCCGGTACGTGCGCGGCCACCCAGGTCGCCAATAGCCTTTGCCAGGCCAGCAATGCCCAGGTCAGAAGCGTTCTTGATGACGGGAACCAGCAGACCCTTGGGGGTGTCCACAGCAATAGCGATGTTCTCGGAGCCGTGGTAAGTGATCTGCTTGAAGTCCTCGGTCATGGAAGCGTTCAGAGCGGGGTGCTGCTGCAGAGCCTCAGCGGTTGCCTGGATGAAGAAGGGCAGGAAGGTCAGCTTAGCGCCCTCACGAGCAGCGAAGCCGTCCTTAGCCTTTGCACGCAGCTGAACGATGCGGGTCACGTCAACCTCGGTGACCTGGGTCAGCTGGGTGGAGATGTCCAGGGACTCACGCATACGCTTTGCAATAACCTGGCGGATACGTGCGGTCTTCTCGACGGTGCCACGCTTGGGGGAAACCTCGAAGGTGTGCGGTGCCTTTGCGGAACCAGCAGCCGGAGCAGCAGCTGCAGCGGGTGCAGCAGCGGCGGGAGCAGCGGAACCCTTAGCAGCGATAGCAGCCTGAACATCCTGCTTGCGGATGCGGCCACCAACACCGGTGCCCTTGACGGTGGACAGGTCGATGCCGTTGTCCTTAGCGAGCTTACGGACCAGCGGGGTCACGTATGCTTCGCCCTCAGCAGCTGCCGGAGCGGCAGGTGCAGCGGGAGCTGCAGGAGCTGCGGGTGCAGCCGGAGCAGCAGCGGGAGCTGCGGGAGCCTCAGCAACCGGAGCCGGTGCTGCGGGAGCAGCCGGTGCAACAGCAGCGGAAGCATCACCGATGATAGCCAGAACCTGGCCAACCTCTGCGTCCTCATCCTCGGGGATGCGGATCTCGAGCAGGGTACCTGCTACGGGGGAGGGAACCTCGGTGTCAACCTTGTCGGTGGAAACCTCAACCAGGGGCTCGTCAACCTCAACCTGCTCGCCAACTTCCTTCAGCCAGCGGGTAACGGTGCCCTCGGTGACGGACTCGCCCAGAGCGGGCAGCAGAACCTCGGTGCCTGCAGCAGCAGCTGCGGGAGCAGCAGCGGGTGCGGCGGGAGCAGCAGGAGCCTCAGCAACCGGAGCGGGAGCTGCGGGAGCCTCAGCAGCTGCGGGAGCAGCCGGAGCAGCAGCACCGGAACCGTCGCCAATGATAGCCAGAGCAGCGCCGACCTCGACGTCCTCGTCCTCGGGGACGAGAATCTGCTCAACAACGCCTGCTACGGGGGAGGGAACCTCGGTGTCAACCTTGTCGGTGGAAACCTCAACCAGGGGTGCGTCAACCTCAATGGTGTCGCCGACCTCAACGAGCCAGCGGGTAACGGTACCCTCGGTCACGGACTCGCCCAGTGCGGGCAGTACTACGGTGTGGGACATAATCTTTCCCGTTCTCCTTGTGAATGCTTGAACTAGAAAAATGTGAGCGGTGACCCGGATGCGCGCCGTATGCGTCGAAGCACATCGACGCGCATCCGGATAGGGGCGTTGTTCAGCGGATACGCCCGGCAACCGCGAACGACCAACGGTCGTCAATACTAAGCTGACGCGCTAACGCCAGTCAGCAAAATTTATGCGCTGTGCAGCGGGGTGCCGTTCAGGACCATTGCTGCCTCACCCAGGGACTCGTTCTGAGTCGGGTGTGCGTGGATGAACTTGGCGACGTCCTCGGGGAATGCTTCCCAAGCAACCCACATCTGAGCCTCACCAATCTGCTCACCCATGCGCTTACCAATAGCGTGAACACCAACGATGGGGCCGTCCTTCTGGCGGACAACCTTGACGATACCGGTGGCGCCCAGGATAGCGGACTTACCGTTACCAGCCAGGTTGTACTCAGCGGTCTCAACGTTGTCAGCGCCGAACTTCTCCTTAGCCTTGGGCTCGGAGTAACCAACGGATGCAATTTCGGGATCGCAGAAGGTGACCTTGGGGATGTTGATGTCTTCAACGACGGTGGGGTTCAGGCCAGCGATTTCCTCAGCAACGAAGATACCCTGCTGGTAACCGCGGTGAGCCAGCTGAACGCCGGGGACGATGTCGCCAACAGCGTAGATGTTGCCAACGCCGGTGTGCAGACGCTCGTTAGCCAGGACGAAGCCGCGATCCATGGGGATGCCCTGCTCCTCGTAGCCCATGTTTGCGGTGTTCGGGCCACGACCAACAGCGACCAGAACAATCTCTGCCTCGAAGACCTTGCCGTCAGCCAGGGTGACCTTAGCACCGTTAGCGTCCTGCTCAACCTTCTCGAAGAGGGTGCCGGTGTTGAACTTGATGCCGCGCTTCTTGAACGCACGCTCCAGAACCTTGATGATTGCCGGGTCCTCGTTGGGAACCAGGTTCGGCAGGCCCTCGATGATGGTGACGTCAACGCCCATAGCGTTCCACATGGATGCGAACTCGCAACCAATCACGCCGCCACCGAGCACGATAGCGCTCTTGGGCAGGTAGTCCATCTCCAGTGCCTCAGTGGAGGTCAGAACGCGACCCTCAATGGGCAGACCGAAGGTCTTGGAGACCGAGCCGGATGCCAGGATAATGTTCTTACCCTTGTACTCAACACCACCGACGGTGATGGTGTCCTGAGCGGTGAGCTTACCCTCGCCGGGGATAACCTCAATGCCCTTCATCTTCAGCAGGCCTGCAAGACCCTTGAACTTACCGGAGACGATGCCGTCCTTGTAATCGCGAACCTTGCCCATTTCGATGGACTGCAGAACAGTGTTAACGCCAACCTTGGACGCCTCGCGTGCCTCCTCAGCCAGCTCAGCAGCGTGCAGGTACGCCTTGGTGGGGATACAGCCGGTGTGCAGGCAGGTGCCGCCGACCTTTTCCTTCTCGATCAGGCCGACGGTGAAGCCTAGCTGGCGTGCGCGAATAGCTGCAGAGTAGCCAGCGGAACCGCCGCCGAGGATGAGGATGTCGAATTCTTGAGCCACGATATTGCTCCCTTGCATAGTTGTTGGGGCTAAAGACCCCTGCAATGAGTTCTTTACCAATTTATTGGTAGGTTTCCCAGCATGCGCGAAAGGCCCGCGACTCACAAAAAATCGCGCGCCCCTCCGCGTACGCAGAAAAACACTTAATACAACAATACCCCCGTTGGCGGTCGTTTAAGTTCACTCAGGGCGGTTTTAGCCGATTAATCACCCAAACAGCGCAAATTTTTCACCACTCAAGAAAAGAGGCGCGGCATAGAACGGCGCGGTGACAGGATCACCACAGCGGTCGCACAGAATGCATCCAAGAAAAGACGCAGAGGAGGGCTTCCCGGTAGAAATACCGAAAAGCCCTCCTCAAATCAGCTCTATGTTCAGCGCTACGCTGTGCGGCTGCGCATCAGCTAGGGGCACCAGCTAGGACGCGCGCCCAGCGAAACAGACTACTGAGCGTAGGACTGGATGAAGTTCACCAGGGTAGCGGTACCGAAGCCGGTACCCTCCTTCGGGGTGAAGCCGTAGGGTGCCTCCTCGTTGAACGCGGGGCCCGCAATATCCAGGTGAGCCCAGGGAATGCCCTCGCCCACGAACTCCTTCAGGAACAGGCCCGCAGTCAGCGCGCCACCGTAGCGGGAACCAATGTTCTTGATGTCAGCAACGGGGGACTCCAGGCTCTTACGCAGGTAGGACTCCAGCGGCATCGGCCAGTACGCCTCACCCGCAGCGGCACCGGCAGCAATCACGCGGTCACGAATCTCCTCGTCACCGAGCAGAGCCGCAGTGCGCAGACCCAGAGCAGCCATAGCGGCACCGGTCAGGGTCGCGATGTCCAGGATGACGTCCGGGTTCGACTCAGAAGCCAGAGCGATACCATCAGCCATGACCAGGCGGCCCTCAGCGTCAGTGTTCAGCACCTCAACGGTACGGCCATCACGCATGGTGATGATGTCTTCCGGGCGCAGTGCGTGACCGCCGGGCATGTTCTCAGCCAGGCACAGGTAACCGGTCACAGCAACCGGAACATCCAGCTCAGCGGAAGCAACCACAGCGTTCAGCACGGCAGCAGCACCCGCCATATCGCACTTCATGGTCATCATCGAAGCGGCAGGCTTCAGCGAGTTACCACCGGTATCGAAGGTAATGCCCTTACCGACCAGCGCAACGTGAGCCTTCGGGTTCTCCGGAACATACTTCACAACGGCAAGAACCGGCTTGCGGGGCGAACCCTGACCAACACCGGAAATGCCGCCGAAGCCCTCCTCAGCCAGGCGGTCGTGGTGGAACAGCTCAATCTCAATGTTCGAGTAATCCTCAGCGACCTCAGCAGCGAACTCAGCGAAAGTCTCCGGGTACAGGTGCGACGGAGGCAGGTTCACCAGACGGCGAGCGTCCTTAGCGGTCTCACCCAGAACCAGGGCGTGCACCAGAGCCTTTTCAGCCTCTTCCTGGTCAATCGAAGAAACAATCAGAATGGAATCGATCTCTTCCTGAACCGAATCCTTCGTCTTGAAACGCAGGCCCTCCTCAACGAAGTTACCCAGCACAGCGCCGTGAGCAATAGCCTCAATTTCCTCAACCGAAGAAACGCCGAAATCGAAAGCAATCTCCTCAGCGGAACCAACCAGCTGACGAGCCGCAGAACCGGCGGCGTAACGCAACGCGTCCAGACGCTCCTGACCCTCAGCAGCATCAGAGCCCAGACCCGCCAGCGCCACAATGCCGGCACCGGTGTCCTCAAGGCCGGGCAGGCGCAACAGCTGATCGGGTGCGCCCGAGGCGCCCAGCGCCTCCAGCAGCTCGTTAATACCCTCAACAGAGTCCTCAGACAGGGAGCTCGGCGCCAGGTACGCACCGTCCGAACCCTTCAGAACGCCCAGAACCAGAACGTCAGCTTCGAGCGCTTCAAGGTCGGTGCTGTGAATAGACAGAGACAGAGACATCGTTACTCCTTTGCGTGTGTCTTCTCAAAATAGTCGGGGCACATCCTCGCGCCCGAAAAACTCAACTGTAGGCCCTCGAAGAGTGAGGATGAATACCGCCGCGCAAAGCCGCGCGGACTACTGCTTCTACTCTACACGGATATGCAGGAGGGTGTGAGGTTCAGCTCTCACCCCGCACCGTTGGCGGAGCAAAAAACGCGCAAGAAGCCGAGCTGCAGCGTCTTAAGAACGTCGACGAGAGACTAAACACGTTCACCTACTGCGAGAAAAACCCGCACACTGTCGAGACAGGGCAGCAGTGGCATAAAATGAAAGACTACGGAAAGCGTCAGATAACAGAAGACGCCCCTTCGCCCCAACACCTCGGGTGCCGGCAGAAAACACGAAGCCCAACCGAACACGGCGCGAACCAGACAGAAGTGAGGAGGCGTAATGCTCAACCCCGAAGATCTCTACTTAGCCAACACCAAAATATTGGACGACCCCAGGATGCACGGGCTGACCCTCGTCATCGCCCTCTCCAGCCCGCAAGACGCAGGCTCCACCGCAGGCCAGCTCGGGCAGGTGCTGCTCAGCGAACTCAAAAACATTGAAATCGTCGAGTTCGACAGCGACCAGCTGCACAACTACCGTGCCCGCCGCCCCTTTATCCGCTACGAAAAAGACCACTTCGAAAAGCCGCAATACCCGCAGCTGAAGCTCTACGCCGTAGAAGACAGCCTCGACAAGCCGTTCCTGCTACTCACCGGTGCCGAACCGGACCTGCAGTGGCAGCGCTTCGAAAAGGCGGTGCTGACCATCGTCCAACGGGTCAAGCCCTCCCTGGTCGTGCTGGTCTCCGCATTCCCCATGCCGGTGCCGCACACCCGCCCCTTCCCGGTTACCGCGCACGGCTCCCGCAAGGACCTGATTCGCGGCATCTCCCCGTGGAAGCCCAGCGCGGACGTGCACGCGACCGTCACCAACCTGCTGGAAGTGCTCTTCACCGAAAACGGAATCGACACCGTCGGCTTCGGCGTGAACATTCCCCAGTACATTTCGGAGGCGGACCTGCCGCAGGGCACCCTCACCGCCCTCGAACACGTGGGTATGGCCGCGCACCTCTCCCTACCCACCGAGAACCTGCGCGACGCCGCACGCCACGTGCACAGCCAGATTAACGACCAGGTCAAGCAGAACCCCGAAATCGGTCGCATGATTACGACCATGGAGGAGAACTACGACGAGAACTTCCGCTCCTCCGACATTGCGGTTCCCCTCTCACGACGCGACGCGCACAACGTGCCCAGCCGCGACGAGATTGGTGCGCTCTTCGAACGGTTCCTCGACGAACAATAAGGCGCGCGCAGGAGGGGAGTGGAGAGTTGCCCGTCGGGTAGTGCGTGACAGATTATGACGCGCCACCCCGCGCCGCTGTGGACAAACCCCACCGAACAAACGAACAATACGAATAAATCTGTGGAACCTTCGGATACATGAACCGAAGTATCCACAGATTTATTTGTTTAACCCCGCGCCCCGCACAAACCATGCCACCGTGAAGGCATGAACGCAAATAATATTTCCAACGGCAA
>FLSD01223724.1_pt1 | contig 26520 bp, 24 predicted proteins | sample 1497351 | NCBI WGS metagenome assembly FLSD01 (sample SAMEA4031770, study PRJEB14383) | metagenome | biome: human; feature: oral; material: saliva | place: Philippines | collected 2014 | reverse complement strand
GACCAAAGACGCTAACCTATGGCACAAATCCGTAACCCTTGACCGAATCTCCGGCTGCGCTAGGTAGGTGAGGGTCGGTTATGGGTTATGATTTAGCCTTTTCGTCGATAGGTTAGTGTCTTCACTGCGGGTTAAAGACCCACGGTGAAGGCACTAACCTATCGAAAACCTCGGTCTAAAAAGCGGGCGGCCCCGAACGCACGCACATGCATCCGGGGCCGCCTGCTGCGCTCATTCAGTGCCTACGAAGCAATCTTCGCGATCTGGAACATGGACGCCGGCATCGGGCGGTCCAACGACCAGCGAATATGCATCGGCTTAGAACCCTCGTGAGAAATGTATTTCACGGTGCCCAGGCACATGTAGGGTTCGGGGCCGAGCCTATTCTCCCTGTGCTGGCGGGCGAAGAGCACGATGCGTCGGCCTCGCTCCTCGTGGTGCTGGAAGAGCTGACCCGTCGGGCTTTCGGGGGCTGTCGCGCTCTGCGAGTCCCATGCGAACTCGTCAGTGCTGATGGCGTAGTCCTTGTACATGGTGGCCGGGGAGAAATGCTTCTCGGACTTCTCCAACGTCACCAGTAGCGCGGTGGTGTTCGTCGGGTCGAAGGGCACAACACCGTTGACCACGCCGCCGGGTACCTTGAAATTCTCCTCCTGGCCGCCCAGTCCGGCGAACAGTTCTTCGCGAGAGTAGTAGGCGTGAGTGCGCAGGGGGACGCCTTGACCCTCAAAGAGCGGCAGGGTAGAGGTGGTATCCGTACCGGCGTTGAAGTTCCAGACGCTCTCCAGCTCCTGCAGCATGCCGCGGTTCTTACGCAGAGTTGCCAGACCCTCGTCGAGGGTGAACTTCTTGGTAGAACCGTCCCACTTGGCCTTCGGCCAGATGGAGAACAGTAGCATCCATGCGTGGCGGCGCTGTTCATCGGTCATGTCCTGCTCCAGGATGTCCGTGTTCAGCAGCTCCAGGTAGGCGTTAATGCGGAACGTGTCGTGTACATGCGTGAGTGCCTTGACGCGCTTATTCGTCTCGACGGCCACGTTGTCCTGGAAGGGAACCACCAGGTCGGGGTACAGTTCACTCGCGGCCTGGAGGCTGGTCCAGGTCGTTGCGACGGGCTTAGTGACACCGGGCAGGGGCACCTTGCTGCTACGGCCGTAAATCTGCGGCAGTCCCAATCCGTAGTGGTTGATGAAGTCAATGACGGTCGGGCGAATATCTGGTTCCGTGGAGTTTCGGCGCATATCTTCCAGGTAGCTCTTTGCGGTGTCGATGAGGGCGCTCTGGTTCATGCGCAGGGACTCGCGAATCTTCTGGATGACCTGCTTCTGAGTCAGCTCGTCCAGGTGGAAGTGGCAGCCAGCCGGTAGCTCGGGGCTCTTAATATCCTGCTCGGTCAAGGTACCCTGCCGTACAAAGGCGCGGTACTTGTGGTGAACCATGAAGTTCTTGTTCTGGTGTCCCACAAAGTCGAGGACGGTCAGAACGGACTTCAACGGTGCACGGCGCAGGCCGCGGCCCAGCTGCTGCAGGAAGAGGGTGAGCGACTGGGTGGGGCGCAACATCAGGAGGGTGTCGACGCTCGGAATGTCGACGCCCTCGTTGAACAGGTCCACGGTGAAGATCGTGGTCAGCTCGTGCGCTTCGTCTGCAAGGTTCTTCATGACCTCGGCGCGGCGCTCGGGGGAATCTGTACCGACCAAGAAGTCAGCGGGAATACCGATCTCGTTGAACTTCTGCGCCATGTATTCGGCGTGCTTCACGCTTACGCAGAACCCGAGCGCCTTCATGCGCAGGGGGTTGTCGACCTTCTCGCGTAGCTCCTCCACGATGATGCGCAGGCGGCGTTCAGCCTCGTCCTTGGTGTACAGGTTCTCCAGGGCGTTTTCGTCGTACTGGCCACCCCGAACGTTGATGCGGCGCAGGTCGGTGCCGTCGGCAATACCGAAGTACTGGAAGGGTACGAGGAGGTGGTCTTCGAGCGCGTCCCACAGGCGGATTGAGGTTGCCACGTAGCCGTCAAAGTACTTGTCGGCGATGTTCACCCCGTCTTCTCGTTCGGGGGTTGCGGTTAGGCCGATAAATTCGCGGGGCTCAAAATAGTTGAAAACTTTATCCCAGCTGGCTGCCTTAATGTGGTGACATTCGTCCATGATGATGACGTCGAAATAGTCCGGCGCGTAATTTTCAAGGGCGGCACCTGACAATGTTTGAATGGTCGCAAAAACAGCCTCATTGTATTCAGGCTTTTTGCCGCCGGTCAGGAGCTCACCGAAATTACCTTTTAGCATGACGTCGCCAAAAGTGCGGCGCGCCTGGTCAAGGATTTCTTTGCGGTGCGCAATAAAAAGCAGCTTCAGCTTCTTGCCGGACTGCTCGCAGAGGCGCCTGTAATCGAGAGCCGAAAATACGGTTTTGCCGGTGCCGGTTGCGGCCACGGCGAGGTTGCGGTGACGACCCTTAGAACGAGCGTTCTGCATTTCTTCAAGCATGCGCACCTGATGCGGGAACGGGTGCACATCCAGCAGGGACGAGTCGATATCGTACTCCAGGCCCTTGCTTTTACGGCCGGTAATATCAGCCTTGGCCAGGGCGGTGTCGAGCTCCTGTTTCTCCTGGTCGGAGGCGGTGTAAAGGGTGAAATCGCCGCTCTTCCAGTAGCTTTCGAAGAGGCCCTCAAACTGGCGGATCAGGCCGGGTGTGATCGGGTTAGAGATGCGAACATTCCACTCCAGGCCATCGGTGAGCGCGGCACTGGAGAGGTTTGAGCTGCCCACATAGCCGGTGGACATGCCGGTATTGCGGTGGAACAGCCAAGCCTTCGCGTGCAGGCGGGTGCTGTCGCCCTGGTAGCTGATTTTCACCTCGGCGCCGTACTCTTCAACGAGGCGGTCGATAGCCTTGCGGTCGGTTGCGCCCATGTAGGTGGTGGTAATAATGCGGAAAGGAATACCACGATTTTTAATAGCTTTAAGCTGCTCACTCAAACTATTAACGCCGGACATTTTAAGAAATGAGCAGAGCAAATCTACACGGTCTGCACTTTCTAATTCTTTCTGAATTTCAGTATTGAGATTCAGGTCTTTAGAAGTATTCGTCATCAGAGCAACGTCGCTCAGAGGAATATCGGGGCGCGTAGTTTTTGCGTCAGTGAGGGTGAGCTCGCGCATCTGAATTACGTTGCTGTCGTTGTCGGTCAGCAACGAGTCGTTCTGCTCTTCGGCGTCCTGCGGTAGGAGCTCCATCATGCGGTTGATGAGTTCCACCTGGTGTGCGGGGGTTTTAAGGCTTTCGAGGGCGGGAGCCAGCTGGGTGGCGAAGAACTGGGTGAGCAGTTCGGGGATGTTGTAGTCGTCCTTTTCGAGGATTTCTTCCTGCCATTGCGCGCCTTCGGGGATGGCGCGGCCCATGAGCGATGCGCTCTTGAGGTGTTCGTAGAGCCCCAGGGGGAGAGTTTCGTCAGTTGCGGTCATAGCAGCAGCCTAGCAGCCTGGGCGGTTTGTTGCTGCCTGGGTGGTCACCGGCTCACGGGGTAGGGGTGGTGGAATCCTGTAATTACAAAAATCCGGGCGGCCGCAAAGCCTAACCGGGGGAGCGGCGCCTCCATAAACTCATAAACCCCTCCGCGAAAAGCCACATGTGTTTCGAGAAGCCACCAAAAACGTTGCTTTTCGAAACACATGTGGCTTCTCGGCGCATTAACGCAATAATAAACCGCCCCGTCCACCGCACCCACACGGGGGTGCAGCGGCCGGGGCGGCCTCATTCAGCGGTCAAAACCGGCTTACAGGCTCTGCGCCTGAATTGCGGTGATCGCAACGGTGTTGATGATGTCCTCAACGGTGGTACCGCGCGACAGGTCGTTCACGGGCTTACGCAGACCCTGCAGAACCGGGCCCACAGCGGCAGCACCCGAAGACTGCTGAACAGCCTTGTAGGTGTTGTTACCGGTGTTCAGGTCGGGGAAGACGAACACGGTAGCCTGACCAGCGACCTCGCTGCCGGGCAGCTTGGTCGACGCAATCGACATGTTCGAAGCGGCGTCGTACTGGATCGGGCCCTCGACCGCGAAGTCGGGGTTCGAAGCGCGCACGAGTTCGGTTGCCTCACGCACAACGTCCACGTCCGCGCCAGCGCCGGAGGTGCCGGTCGAGTAGGACAGCATAGCAACCTTGGGGGTCACGCCGAACTGGCGTGCAGTCTCAGCGGATGCCTTCGCAATGTCGGCGAGCTGCTCTGCATTGGGGTTCGGGTTCACTGCGCAGTCACCGTAAACCAGCACGCGGTCTTCCATCAGCATCAGGAAGACGGAGGAGACGATCTTGGTGCCGGGGCGGGTCTTGATGAACTCGAGCGAGGGGCGGATGGTGTTCGCGGTGGTGTTCACAGCACCGGAAACCATGCCGTCGGCGATGCCCTTGTAGACGAGCATGGTGCCGAAGTACGAGGGGTCGGTCATGCGCTCGCGAGCAGCCTCGATGGTGACGCCCTTGTGTGCGCGCAGCTCAGCGTAGGTTGCTGCGAAGTCTTCGGTGTACTCGTTGTTTTCGATGTCGATGATGCGAATCGAGCTGGGCAGTTCAATACCCTCAGTCTGGCAGATCTCTGCGATCTTGGCGGGGTTGCCGAGCAGGATCAGGTCGCAGAAGTCGCGGCGTGCAATGATTTCGGATGCACGCAGGATTCGCACGTCGTAGCCTTCGGGCAGGACCACGGAGCGGCGGTTTGCGCGTGCGGTCTCGATGAGGTTGTGCAGGAAGCGCAGCGGGGTCATGGATGCGGGGCGCTCAATTTCGAGGCGTGCGAGCAGTTCGTCCTTGTTGACGTGCTCGTCCCAGCCGCCCATTGCGGCTGCGAGCTTGCGCTGGTGGCCGCTTTCGAGGGTGCCGCGCACGCGGGAGACTGCGCGTGCAGACTTGAAGGTGTCCTTGGTGGTGGACAGCACGGGGAACGGTGCGTTGTCGATGAGGGAGCCGACTGCGGTGTTCTTGCCGGGCAGTGCGTCCAGGCCGCCGGTGAGCAGCACGCCGGAGGGTGCGGGGAAGGTCGGTGCCAGTGCGGATGCGAGGGTTGCCGCAACGATGTCTGCACGGTCGCCGGGGACGATGACGAAGTCGCCGTCGACGAACTGGTTGAGGAAGTTGGAGACGTTCATTGCTGCGACCTTGATGCCGTGGATGTCACGGCCGAGGTCTTCTGCCTTGATGCCTTCGGTGTCGAGCTTGAGAGCTTCGGCAACTTCACCGACGGTGGGTGCGTTCAGTTCGGGGATTTCGGGCAGCACGTAGACGGGCAGGTTTGCGTCGCCGCGCTTGACGGAGTTCTCGATTTCGTCGCGCAGTTCGGGTTCTGCACGGCCGACGATGATTGCGAGCAGGTCTGCCTTGGAGGCGAGCAGTTCGGTGCGTGCCACGTCGACTGCGGTGACTGCTTCTTCGACGGTTGCTTCTTGTGCGCCGACGATTGCGACGACGGGCAGGCCGAGGTCACGTGCAATCTGGACGTTCAGGTCGAATTCGACTGAGAGCGCGTTGGCGGGCAGGTAGACGCCGTCGACGATTACGACGTCGCTGTTTGCTGCGACCTTTTCGTAGGCGGAGACTGCGCGTGCGGAGATTTCTTCGGTGTTGCCTTCTGCGATGAGTGCGAGTGCGTCGGTCATGGAGACTGCGCCGCCGACCTGCTCTTCGGTGAGGCCGAAGTGTTCACGGATGAGGCGTGCCATGGGGTCGTCGGCGATGGTTGCGCCGTCGAAGACGGGGCGGAAGAAGCCGACGCGGTCTGCGCGCTTGATGAGGGAGTCTGCTAGGCCCAGGGCGACGAGGGACTTGCCCGAGTTCTGGGACATAGCGGAGAGGTAAAGACCGGTGGTCATTGTTTTACTGTCCTTCTATGCGTTGTTCGGCGCTGGGTCCCGCGGTTGCGCAGGGGTGTATGTGCTCCTGTGCGCGGGTGCGTCGAGCTTATAGGTCATCTTCTATCTTAAGGCGTTGTGGGGGTGGTGCCTAACAGGGCGTGTCGTTTAGGGGTTGATGATGCGCGCGTATCGTACGCTGCGTCCGGGTCCCCAGATGCCGCGCGCTTGGAAGTACACGCCTTCGTTACGGTAGCCGAGGCGCTCGTAGAAGGAGACCGCTCGTTCGTTTTCTGCCATGACCCACAGGTAGGAGTTTTCGTCCGGGTAGATGACGGAGTCGTAGAGCGCCTGTCCGAGCCCGGTGCCGTGCGTGTGGTTGAGGGTGTACAGGTGCGTGAGTTTGCGGGTGCCTGCGGGCAGTTCGGAGAGGTCGTCGGCGCGTTCGAGTTCCCAGGAGGAGACCTCGCACAGGGAGAGTGCCAGGCCGACCGGCTTATCCCAGTCGATGCGTGCGCCGATGGAGCAGGAGAGCCCGCCGTCGGGGGTCCAGCCGGGCACCTCGTAGGCGAAGAAACCGCGCACGGTGGGGGAGGAGATGTGGCGGTGGAAGTCGTCGAGGTATTCGTCGCGTTCGGCGCGGTGGCGGGCGGTGAAGCTTTCCCCGAGCGCGTCGAAGTAGATCGGGTCGTAGGTTTGTTCCATGCAGTCCAGCTGCAGGTTGACGTATTTTTCGGCGTCGGTCGGTTCAATTGGTGCGAGCGCGTAGCGGCCCTGACATACAAATCCCATGGGTTCTAGTCTACTCAGCCGGCCCCTATACTGCTTCTGCGGAGGCGGTTTGCCGCGGGTGCGTACGCTAGGGGCGTGCGGGCTGTCGGTTAGGCTAGTGGGTATGGCGAAAAAGAGCAGGGCACCGAAGAAAACCCAGAAATCCCAGAAGCAGCAGAAGAACCAGAAGAACCGCATTGACGATACCGAGAACACCCCCGTGCAGGGTGCCGCCGCGGGCGTGTACCCCATCTCTACCGGTGAGGCGGAGCTGGTCCCCGACGGCTATCACGCCGACGGCTGGCTGCTGCTCATTAATGGTGTGCAGTCTTCCCACGTGATTGTGGGTGAGCCCCGCCAGCTGGATTTTGAGTACATGCGCTGGATTGCGGCGGTCGTCTCCTCGCACGTGGAGGAGCACCTGGACGATAAGAAGCTGCGCATCACCCACCTGGGCGGCGGCGCGTGCTCCATGGCGCGTTATTTCGCTGACCTGTACCCGACCAGCCGCAACACGGTCGTTGAGCTGGACGCCAAGCTCGCCGAGTATGTGCGCGTCTGGTTCGACATCCCCAAGGCGCCGCGCGTAAAGATTCGCGTGGGCGAGGCGGGTGCCGTCACCGCGACCTTCACGCCCGCATCTCGTGACGTGCTGATTCGTGACGTATTCGCCGGGGACACCACGCCCGAGGCGCTCACCACCGTCGAGTTCACCCGCACCGTCGCCGAGTCGCTGGCGCCCGGCGGCCTGTACATCCTGAACTGCGGTGACGGGCCGGCGCTGACCGGTGCCCGCGCGGAGGCGTCCGCCCTGCTTGAGGTGTTCGAGTACGTGTGCATTGTGGCGGATTCGGCAATGTTGAAGGGCCGCCGCCGCGGCAACGTCATTATTGCTGGCTCCCACGCGCCCCTGCCGGAGGCTGGTTCCGTGCAGGCTGCCGCTATCGCCCGTGAGCTCATGGGTGGAGGCGTGCCCGCCCAGTACTGGGACACCGCGCGGGTGCGCCAGTTCGTGAGGTAGCGGTTTTTAGCTGTGGTGCAGGTTTTCTGTCATGACTCAGGTTTTCTGGTGATGGCTTAGGTCCTTCAGCCATGACTAAAGTTTTTCGGCCATAGGTTAGTGACTTTGGTAGGGGCTTTTAACTATCGCCAAAGACCGTAACCTATCACCAAAATCGCTAACCCACGACTGAAGTTATTCCGAGATTTATACAGTAAGGGTGAAACCCCGCCGCTACCGACCCCAACCCGATACCATGGTGACCATGCGATACACCTACCTTGGCCCCTCCGGCACCTTCACCGAATCCGCCCTGCTGAGCGTCCCCGGCGCATCCGACGCCGAACGGATCCCCGCCACCAGCGTGCCCGACGCGCTCGCACGCCTGAACGCGGGCGAGGTAGACGCCGCCATGGTGCCCATCGAAAACTCCGTAGAAGGCGGCGTGAGCGCAACCCTGGACGCTATCGCAGCCAGCGAGGGTGTACGCATTATCCGTGAGGTGCTCGTACCGATCCGCTTCGTGCTGGTCGCCGCGAAGCCCATCAGCATTGAGGACGTGAAGACCATCTCCACCCACTCGCACGCCTGGGCGCAGGTGCGCGGCTGGGCGCAGGAGAACGTGCCTACCGCGGCGTACCTGCCCGGCTCCTCCACCGCGGCGGCGGCTGTCGGTCTGCTTGAAGAGGGTTGCACCTACGATGCGGCAATCTGCTCCCCGGCGCTGCTGAACTACCACCCGGAACTGCACGTCCTCCAGGACAATATCGGCGATAACAAGAACGCCGTGACCCGCTTCGTGCTGCTCTCCCGCACCGCCGACATCCCCGAACCGACCGGCTCCGATAAGACCACCCTGACCGTGCCGCTGCCGACCAACCGCGCCGGCGCGCTGCTGGAGTTGCTCGAACAGTTCTCCGTGCGCGGCGTGAACCTCTCCCGCATCGAATCGCGCCCCACCGGCGAAGGCATGGGCTCCTACTCGTTCAGCATCGACGCCGACGGCCACATCTACGAGGCACGCATGCGCGATGCACTGCGCGGCCTGCACCGCGTCTCCCCGACGCTGAAATTCCTTGGCTCCTACCCGCGCGCCGACCACGAAAACACCGAGGTCGACAGCATCCACTGCGACGGCTCCTTCGACGCCGCACACGAATGGGTCGAGTCGCTCTTCCCCAACGGCCGCCCCGCACACCTGCAGCGCCACTAACGGCACCACTAGCACCACCGGCGGCACCATCAGCCGCCCGCCGCTAGCCACCCCCGCACCTACCCGCGCCCCACCAGCGCAAACCCCGCCCACAACCCACCGCAAGATTAGGTAGGATAAAACAGTGATTGATATTAACCTCCTCCGCGAAAACCCCGACGTCTTCCGCGCCTCCCAGCGAGCACGCGGCAAGGACGAAACCCACGTCGACCGCATCCTCGAAGCCGACACCGCACGCCGCGCACTCATCGGCGAATACGAGACCCTGCGCGCCGAACAGAACGCCTTCGGCAAAACCGTCGCAAAGGCACCCAAGGAAGAAAAGCCCGCCCTCGTCGCACAGGCGAAGGAACTGGCAGCCCGCGTCAACGAAGCAAAGGCAGCCTCCGAAGCGAAAACCGCCGAATACGAGGAACTGATCAGCAGCATCGAAAACCTCATCATCGACGGCGTACCCGTCGGCGGCGAAGACGACTACGTGGTCGTCAAGGAAGTCGGCACCCCCCGCGACTTCGCAGCTGACGGCTTCGAACCGCGCGACCACCTCGAAATCGGCGAACTCGTCGACGGCATCGACATGGCACGCGGCGCAAAGGTCTCCGGCGCACGATTCTACTTCCTCAAGGGCCAGGTAGCACGCCTCGAACAGGCACTCATGTGGATGGCGCTCGACCTCGCAACCGAGCACGGCTTCACCATGATGACCACCCCCACCCTGGTACGCCCCGAAATCATGAACGGCACCGGCTTCAACGTCAAGCACGACGACGAAATCTACCGCCTCGAACGCGACGACCTGTACCTGGTCGGCACCTCCGAGGTGGCGCTCGCCGGCTACCACACCGACGAAATTCTCGACTTTGAGAAGGGCCCGAAGAAGTACCTGGGCTGGTCCTCCTGCTACCGCCGCGAGGCTGGCTCCGCAGGTAAGGACACCCGCGGTATTATTCGCGTGCACCAGTTCAACAAGGCTGAAATGTTCGTCTACTGCCCCGTCGAGCAGGCAGAAGAGATGCACGAGAAGCTGCTGTCCCTCGAAGAGGAAATGCTGCAGCGCTGCGGCCTCGCATACCGCGTGATTGACACCGCCGCAGGCGACCTGGGCACCTCCGCAGCCCGCAAGTTCGACTGTGAGGCGTGGGTCCCCACCCAGGGCACCTACCGCGAGCTGACCTCCACCTCGAACTGCACCACCTACCAGGCGCGCCGCCTGAACATCCGCGAGCGCACCCCGGACACCGTGGACGAGGCAGGCAACGTGCGTAAGGGCCGCACCCGCTCGGTGGCGACCCTGAACGGTACTCTGGCGACGACTCGCTGGGTGGTTGCCATCCTGGAGACTCACCAGCAGGCAGACGGCTCCGTACGCATTCCCGAGGCACTCCGCCCGTACATGGGTGGTGCCGAGGTCATCCCGGCAGTAGCTGCTGAATAAAACCCCGCCCGCTGAATAATCTCAAAACCAGCCGAAAAACCCGCCCACCGCGTAAATGGTGGGCGGGTTTCTGCGTAACCGGGTAGTCTAAGAACTATGCCTCTATATCGTAAACTCCTTGGTGTTTCCGCGGCGGCGGCGCTGACCGCCTCCATCACTCGTGCCCGTAAGAATGCGCGCCGACGCGCTATCGAACTGGGCGCGCCCTTCGGCGTTCTACCGCCGCTGCCCGTCGGTGAAGCGCAGCGCGTGGGCGTGGTGTACAACCCCAGCAAGCCCGGCGCTGCGGCGGCTATTGAGATTCTGGAACGTACCCTCGCGGCGAACGGCCACCCGCAGGCGTTGGTGCGCACCACCCGCGTGGACGAGCCCGGCTCTGAGGCGGCCTGTGAGCTGATCGCTGAGGGTGTTGACCTGCTGATTGCTGCCGGTGGTGACGGTACGGTGCGTGCTGTGGCGGCGGCGCTGGCGCATCATGAGGGAGCCAAGCCGCGCCTGGGTATTCTGCCGATGGGTACCGGTAACCTGCTGGCGCGTAACCTGTATATTCCGGTGAGTGACGTGGCGGCGTGTATTGATATTGCGCTGAACGGTGATGGTCAGGCCGTTGATGCGATTGAGATGACGACGACGAGCACCCCCGGCGAAGAAACCGAACACACGTTCTTTGTGATGAGTGGTGCCGGTTTTGATGCGCTCGTCATGAATGACACGAACGAGGATATGAAGGCGAAGTTCGGTTGGGTTGCGTACGTGCAGGCCGGTATGAAGCACATGCTGGGCAGGTCGCACCCGGTGCGTATCAGCGTGGATGGTGAGCCGTTCCGTATTCTGCCGATGCGTTCGGTGCTGATTGTGAATTGTGGCCGCCTGCAGGGTGGTATTCGTCTGGCGGATATGACGGATGTGAATGACGGTAATCTTGAGGTGATTGTGGCGTCGCCGCGTGACCTGCTGGAGTGGGGGCTGCTGTTGGCGAAGGTTACGCGCCGCACGATTTTGGGTTCGCCGCGTGTTGAGTTGCCGGTGATTCGTCACATGGTGGGTTCTGAGGTGGTGCTGGAGTTCCTGGATGGTGCGCATCCGGTTGAGGTGGATGGCGACCCGGCACCGTCGGCGTACCGTATTAGCGCGCGGGTGCTGCCTGCTGCGGTGGAGGTGGCGGTCCACCCCGAGGTGCATTAGCGGGGGTGGTTTGCTTGCTCGCGCCTGTTTTGAGGAATCGCCCAGGTGGGTGACGTATTCTCAGGGGAGTTGATGTATACACCGAGTACGTCAGGAGACAACCACGTATGAGCCACCAGCCGGCACTTCAGCACACTGCACCGTATCTTTCGTATCCCGCAGATTATTTGCAGGAGAAGCCGCGCCGTGGCTTCTGGAAGACTGTTCTGCGTATTATCGCCTGGGGCATGTACGTTCTGAGTGTGCCCGTGTGTTTGATTGTGACGGGGGTTGTCATTGTCGGCCTGGTGTTGCTTGGCGGCTCGATTGATAACGTGATTCTTCACTTTGTAGTCATGCTGGTGATGCCTTTTGTGGCTCTGGCCCTTGGGGCTGTTGGGCTGTATGTCTTTGGTGTGAAGATTATTGGTGGCCTTTTCACGTATTCGCGGGCTGATAGTGAGGTGGAGGATGGTGGCGAGCGCTTCGTTCGGGGTACGTACGAGTTCTTTGCCGATATTTTTGCGGGCCTCCCCGACATTGACTTCTTCTAACGGAGGCGGGGTCTAGGGTCTGGGTGGAAGTTAGTTCTGCACCCGAAATACCTATATGTGACCTGGATTATGAAAAAAATCGCGGATTTTTTCACTATTTCCTGAAAATCAGGGGGGATAGTGAAAAAATCGGCGATTTTTTACACTATTTTTCTTGCTGCCCACCCGGTGTAGTCCCCGCCTTTAACTCCGTGACTTGGCAAAAATCCTGATAGCTAGAGGACTAGCCCACGAGCATAAGAAACAGGGGAGGGGACGCACCAGAGCGCGTCCCCTCCCCATAAAGAGCTTGTTGCTTCCCGTAACTCCTAGTAGTAACGGCGGTAAGCGGTAACTGTGGTCGCCGCCAGAATACCAGCCAGCAGAACATTAGCCTTGCGCTGCTCATACAGCTGCTTCTCCATCAGATCCTCCGTAATGGCGTTATGGATTCGCTGCTCCTCAGCCTGTTGCTCCATGCTGAGGCGAACCCACAGCTCGTGCCTCTCCTTCTCGAACAGGTTCAGTGCATCCTGCAGGGTGAATGCGCGTCCCTGCCGCACGTACTTGTACAGGCTATCCGAGGCGTACGGGTACAGGTAGTCTTCCGGGTACCAGTGGGAGAAACGCGCCATGTACTCCTTATGCACTTTCGATAGTTCCGCACGTGCCGGGTCCTCATACTCGCGCCACACAGCCTCGTTGTGTGCCTGTCGCTTCAGGTTCTCTCGCTCCACACTCATCATTGCCAGCGGGTAGATACCGAAGTACTTCCACAGCCACCAGGCAACCGCGATAGCGGCGGCAGAAACCAACGCCGGAAGGTGGATGGTGTGCCACGGAATGTCGCTGGAGTGAATCTGCGGGTTCGCGAAAAGATACCGCAGGTACGTAACCATCATGACGAGGGCGCTAATAAGGTACGTCCAGGCGAGGACCTTCACGAAAGCCACAAAGAGCTTAGTGAGCTTAATGCGCGGCGGGTTAGGCACAGCTTCAACGTACGACTCCTGGGCGCTCTTCAAAGAAGCCGCCCAGGGCGCTGCACGATCCACCAGCTGCTTGACCTGGCGGAGGTGCTCCAGCAGGTCTTGACGCTGATGCATCTGCTCCTGCGGAATCGGTGAATGAGTGGATGGTTCCGGGATGGGGGTGGGACTACTGGACGACATGGGGGTCTGCGACATTGGTGTGCCCTTTTCGTAGTGTGAATCGGTGGTTTGTTCAGCCGGTGCGGCGGTTTCAGCTCTGACTAGGCGGCTTTCCAGGTGACGTACTTGTCCTTGTTGTATTCGTCAGTCACCTGCGGCTGTTCGGCGGGTACCCACAGAGCCCAGTCGCCGTTGTGCCATTCCATGGTCATCTCAAAATAACGGTAGGTACCTGACGGGGTCTGGAACAGAATGCGGATGACTGCGCGTTCCGGGGTGTACGACATGTAGCGGTACCCCATGATGTGAACTACGGTGCGGGTTTTTGTATCCTGCAGACGGTCCTTGGTGATTTGTTCCGCGCCGGGGCCGATGACGGTCGGCATGTATGCGTCCGGGCTGTCATTAACATGGATGACCGCCCACGCGGCTGCGTACAGGGCACCCTGCGCTGAGTGCTCAAAACAGCTGCGAATAGGGGATTCCACGACGGGGCCGGCAGTCTGCGAGACGGGGCCGGTCCATCCGGATTCGGTGGTCACCCACTGGGTATCCTTGGGCGCGGTTTTCAGGACGGTCTTATCTGCTGATGCGCCAGCACCGCAGGTGCCGGGCTCAATCACGACGCCGGGCTGAGCTTCCAGGGTTTCTTTGGGGGAGGCGCCGCCTCGTGGCACCCACAGGAGGGTGAGCCCGAGGAGTAGCAGGCCAATGATGTATAAGAATCCGATGAGCGCGCGGGGGATGGCTGGACCTGATGCGGTGTTGTAAATTTTCACGAGTCTCCAATCGTGTCTTCCCGGCGGTGGGTTGTAGACTGAGCCAGCCCCTCGGCGCTGGGGGCGGTGTTTACTGGTTGAGAGTGAGTGGAGACAGTAGAGCATCCCATGTGGGGTTCCGCTTTGGGGGCGGAATCACCGGCTGCTGGGTGCTCTTAGATGAGTGTCAAAAGATACCCTAGCATGCCTACCATCAGGGTGCTGAGCGAATGGTCGTTCTCTCATGAAGAGAGAGCACGAAACAAGAAAGGCGCACCCCGTAGGGTACGCCTTTAAAGCGTGTATGAGGCGCTACCCTACTGGGACCACGCCTCATACCCATGACAAGGTCCGTAGCTTCGACCAGGATCCACCGGTACACCCCGCTACGGCTCACCCAGTATACCTCCTCGCCTTACGGCGACTACCTCAGGGATCTTGCTTTACCTTGCACTCTCAACTATACGGAGGTTATACCTACCCTCGCAACCGTTTTAGTCATGCGCGGTTGGGGTCTAGGTACGGCGCACAAAAAAGGCACCCGTTGAGGGTGCCTTATGTGCAAGGTCCGTAGCTTCGGCCGACCTACATCAGCACTCCCCGCTACGGCTCACCCAGTATACCTCCTCGCCTTGCGGCGACTACCTCAGGGTTCTTGCTTTACCTTGCACTCTCAACTATACGGAGGTTATACCTACCCTCGCAACTGGTTCAGTCACGCATGGTTGGGGGTCTAGGTTCGGCCCACAAAAAAGGCACCCTTGCGGGTGCCTTATGTGTCAGGATCGCCAAGAACGGCCGGAATCCTCCGGCTTTCATACCTTGACGCCTTCATCCCTGGGCCCAGAGGGCGGTAACTATCGTTTTATCCTGACAACCCCCACTATACGGAGGTTACTTCTGCCCCGCAACCGGTTCAGTCACGCGTGGTCGGGGTCTAGGTTCGGCGCACAAGAAAGGCGCACCCCGTAGGGTACGCCTTTAATGCGTTATGAGGCGCTACCCTATGGGGACCACGCCTCATACCCATGACAAGTTCCACAGCTTCGGCCATTCAGGCTCCCCCCCCCGCAGCCTCACCCTTTCCCCTCCCTACACAGAAAATCTGATAGGAACTCACCACTTACATGATGAGCAGCACGGTAACTTGCGCAGAGCGTACGGGATGAGTTTTAACTTGTACTTCAAGGTTACCAAGCATGGGATTCTTCGGCAACGTGGTTGGTCACGCCAGGAATCCTACTAGAGGCAATACCCGACGACCTTCAAAACAAGACCCGGCGGCTACTCAGCAATCGCCCGCGCCAGCACCTCCGCAAGGCGTGCGCTCCTGCCGGTATCCTGACCCTCAAAACGCGCCTCCACGAACTCATCACGCAAACCCGCCGCCACCGCAAAAGCGGCAGGCACCAGACGGTACCCGGCATGCGCGGCAAGCTGACTGAAAAACACGAACTGGGTGCGCGTATTACCCTCACGGAAAGCATGCACCACATTCAGCTCATTCCACAACTCAGCGTATTCACGCACAAACTCCTCACGAGAAAGACCCGTCAGGTAGTTCTTAGCCGCCAACCCGCGGTAGAGCCGGTTCGCCTGCTCCACCATCGGCTCACCTGCCGGGAAGTAGCGGTGCCCTTCCTTACTCATGCGCGGATCCCAAAAACTGGGGGCGGTACGTTCCTGACCAGCCCACTCGTACACGTCCTGAAAGAGGAACCCGTGAATCGCCTTCATATGGGCAAAATCAAAATTGCCGCGGATAGGCTGCTGGGCGAGCAAGAGCATGCGACCGCTCACTTTGGACTCTTCAAGCTGCTTGAGTTTGACGGGGTCAGTTTCACCGTACGGTTTTCCGGGGCTGGTAAAAAGGTTCCGGAGGACGCGCGTTCCGGGGATGTAGTAGTCGCCCCACTCGTAGTGCTTCGCCATTACGCGCGACCCATAATGTGTCGGGTGGTGGCTGCATCGTACTCTTCGAAAGAGATTTCGTGGTGTGCCAGTTGGCGCAGGAGCTCCTGGAGGTGGGGGTCGGTGACGACGTGCCCCGCGAGGTTCATGCCAGCCTCAACGAATTGCAAGGCTTCTTCAGGGCTCATGGAGCTGTTGGAGTTGTCGGTGTGGGTGGTTGGTGTTGACATGGTTTCCTCTCTTGAAGATTTACCCCGTAGGTGCGGTGAGGGGAACGTGATACAGAAATACAGAAAGCTACATATGCGGTTTTCTGTACGCGCGGCTTCCGGCGTTGGAAGCGCGCAGAACTAGAAAAGGCTGAACAGAAAAGACTGGACAGAAAAGGCGAACCCGGTGAGAGCCCGCCCTTAAAGCGTTATGAGGCGCTACCCTACGGGGACCACGCCTCATACCCATGACAAGTTCCACAGCTTCGGCCAATGGAATGGCTCCCCCCTGCAGCCCCATCCTTTCCACCCCCTACCCAGAACAAGTCTGATAGGAACCCGCCATATATGGCGGGTAGCAACTATACAGTCGCAGAGCGTACGAGACAGGTTTTAACTTGTACCTCAAGGTTACCAAGCATGGGAATCTCCGGCAACGCAAATGGTCATTTTGGCGGCACCCTTCCCAGAATGACCGTGGGCGGTACCTGTTTTCGGCAACTGGGTTAGGCTGGAATATACGAGGTGCCTCCCATGAGTATGGAAGGGCACCCCGCACTAGCAGTCATAACCCACGTATGCGCATGGTATATCCGTCGCCACCGCAGCGAAGACTAACGAAAGGACCGCCTAATGGATCGCATGCTGATTGTAGGCGTCAATGAAATGGCGCGTTTTCTGGGTATGACCCCTGCGGGTCTGCTCCGCCGAGGCGAGCTGCCCGAGCCCGATTTTATGTCGCACAGTAATAAGAGAATTTGGTTGCCGGCGACCGCGGAGGCGTGGAATACCGAGTACACGAGCCGCCCCGAGTTTGGGGAGTGGGGTCGCCGCCGACGAGAGAAGAAGCAGGCAGCGGAAAAGCCTGCCGACTAGGTAAAACACCGCCTTCAAAATAAGTAGCTTAGAGGGAGCCCGCCCACGAGGTAGTGGACGGCTCCCACAAACAGCTACCCACCAACCACACCTGCGAGGAGAACACTCATGGGAGAGTATTTCGACCTTCCTGACCGTTACCCAGATTTGTTTGAACAGCTCAACGATAAGCAGAAGCGAGGTATTACTCAGACTCTCGCGTCAGCGTGGCTTGATGGCTACGAACATAGTCGCGAAGAGATTGCTCGTCTTATTGATTTAGAGCTAGGCCGCATCAGTTGGGAAGAATACCGTAAGCAGATTTTGGAACATGCTCTCGCCCTCAATAAGCAGAGGTCGCAAGAAGCAAAATCTTCCACCAAACCTAACGCAACCGAGCAGTACCAGCCCGTCGACTCACTTCCGGAAAGGGGATAACCATGGAAGACAACACCCCCGATTTTGAGGCGCTCCACAAGTACCTCGTAGACAACAGCTCAGAGGTCTTCACCCCGCTTATCGAGGTCGAAGAAGACGACGAAAAACGCCGCTTCTACCTCGCCCTGCAGACCTACTCCCTGCAACAGAAGCAGCGCATTGTTCTCGCTGACGAGAACTTCGTCGTCTAAGCCGTTTAGGCAGTCTAAGGAGCCGCACATGAAGCCCCAATACATCATCATCGGCGGAGTCAACGGAGCCGGTAAGAGCACCCTCTACCGCACCAACCCGCAGATTTTCGGTGACACCCGCCGCCTCAATGCCGATGAGATACTCCGCGCTGCAGGAGGCGACTGGCGCAACCCCGCCGATGCCGCCCGCGCCATGCGAGACACTGTGCAGGACCTGCGCCAAGCGCTCGCGGCCGGTGAGTCCATCCACCAGGAAACCACCCTTGCGGGTAACGCCAAATCCTTCCAGAACCTCATCGACCGCGCCCACGCCCAAGGGTACGAGGTGACCCTACTGTACGTGACGCTCAACAGCGCCGACACCGCCGTGGACCGGGTCGCCGCCCGCGTTGCCAAGGGCGGGCACGGTGTTGACGAGGCAGATATCCGCCGCCGCTACGACAGCTCCCACGCGAACCTGCAGGTGCTCGCCTCCTCTGTGGACACCCTGCGGGTCTTCGACAACACCCGCTGGTACGAACCGGTGTACTGGCGTGCCGGTTCAAAGGTGTTGCTCGACGAGCCGAGATACGGTCTGCACATCAGCTAACCGTCACCTCCCACCCTCACGGCCCAGCCGTGAGGTCGACCCGTGAAGGTCAAGAAAGGAACATACAGTGTCAGATCGTTTTGACCTGTACCTGCGCTACCCCGAACTATTCGCGCCGCTCACCGAAGAGCAACGCCGCAACGTGGTTCAGCCCCTCGCCTCCTCCTGGCTTGAGGGCGACAACCCCACCCGCGAAGACGTCGCGCTACTCATCGACTATGAGCTCGGGCGAATCACCGCGGAAGAATACGACCGGCAGGCACTGGCGAAGGCGCTCGCCTACCAGGCGCTGACAAGCCAAAACGTCGATCAGCAGAGCGCAGGGGAGGGGGAATAAGCCGTGAGTCAGCAGAAGAACTGGGAAGCCTACTTCTACCCCGAACCGTACCAGCACGTCATGCGGAACAAGCCGGGTATCAAGGACCCCGCGGCGCTTTCGCTCTATGAGCACCGAATCATCACCCGACGAGGTTACGAGCTCACCAAGAACCCCGAGCTCATCGCCCGCACCTTCGACGCCGAGCACCTGAAGGCCATTCACCGTTACCTCTTCCAGGACGTGTACGACTGGGCGGGGGAGTACCGCACCGTGGACATGTCCAAGGGCGTGAGTGCTTTCGCGAGCGTTCAGCGCGGGCCCTTGAGTATTGACCGGTACCTCGACTACGTTTTCACTACTAGCCGTGCGACGGACTGGGCGAGCCTGAACCAGCAGGAATTTGTGGAGGTTGCCGCCGCGATTTTTGCGCACCTGAACCAGGCGCACCCCTTCCGCGAGGGTAACGGTCGTGCGACCCGCATTTTCATGGATCACCTGGCGGCGCGTAGCAATTTCCGGTTTGATTATGTGCGTGCTGGCCGCCGCGGCTGGAACCAGAGTTCGATGTTTAGCGGTCCGGATCGCGGGTATTTTGAGGTGCATCCGGAGGAGCTGCATCAGCTGTTCAGCATCATCACGGTGCCGCGTGATGCCTAGTCACGCGACTAATACATATTGGGCAGGTGCCCGGTTAGGTCATTAAAGAACGGATGTCCGCCACCTTATTGGTAAGGTGGCGGGTTTTCCCTGTATGCGCGGGGATGAGCCCGACAGACACGCTTATATGTTGGATTTTGGTCAAATTGTTGTATATTTGCCTCGTACCCAATTTCAGTGCATGCCCGAGAAGGCAACTGTCAGCCGACGTTGGCTGTTCATTATAGACGGTTGAGCTCGACCCAAGCATGCCTGAAGCGCACCGACTTCTCGGGTTCGTCCTTATGCAATTAGGGGCCCCTCGTCGCGCAGGCGCAACTCGATGCGAAGTCGAAGGCTGAGGTAGAGCTTTTGCTCATGCAGGCTCGGACTGCTCTCGATCCGAGCATAGATATCCAGGTAGCTCTCAACGACCTCCAAGCCCGTTTTCCGAACGACGAACTTATTAACGAGGCCGTACACCTGAACTCGAATACCGAATGACTGGAAACATAATGGTGATCAATCACAAGCGACGGGGCGAAACACAGAGCGCTGCTAGCCTGCATCTGAGAGATATGCCCATCGAGCACTTGTATGCGCGCTATCAAAGGATAGCGCGGAACCTGCCGAGACGGATCCGCTGGCTTGCTTTGGTATTCGCGCCAACGAGCACGAGTTTCACCGTCTTCACCGCTGGCCTACTGAATGTTGCAGGGGCTCTGATGATTACGGCAGGTATCGGCCAGGTAACGTCAGGTGAGAGGACCCCAGGCAGTGCTATTTGGTTACTCATCTTCGCTTTCCTGGCTGAAAGCCTAGGGTACTGGGTGAAGGAACGCCAAGAGCTTATTCTCACGATCGCGGTTCGACAGCTTACATACCGCCGTTTCCGGGACATCTTTGGTAGGTCATCCCATCCGCCGGAAGCTCACGGGCATGTTCTCACATACCCAGGACAGATCAGCCAGTTTGCCTTCGTTGTTGATTTCGCCGTTTCAACCGTTCAGATTATTGCCTTTCTCGCGGCTTCGCTCGCGCTATATGGTGCAAGCGGCGCCATCGCTGCGTTGCTCATCACTGGATTGGTATTCGTCAGCGTCCGTCTCATCAACTTGGTGGGCCGACTATGGGAACAGTACGTCGCTCTAGAGGGAGAGCGTAGGCAGTGGATCCAGCGTATAGCAAACGCGCTGCCCCGAGGGCAAAGCATCCCCAGCTGGGGTACCGCCCTGGACAAGGTCGCTAGCATCCGAAACACCGAAGAGAAGCTTCTGCGCAGACGAGTCCCGTTGCAGATCCTGAATGGATTCCTTGAACGGGGAGCACTAACTGCGGTGCTCGCTGTGGTTGCGGTTCTCGGCGCGTGGCTCTGGCCATCCGCTCGTTTCGGTATTGGAATTATTTTGGCAGCCCGCTACCTGTACGCAGCGGTGCAGAACAACATCGTAAACTATCGGGTTATTCGGCTCGCTGTGCCAATGATGCGTGAGCTCGACAAGCTCGAGTCGTCTCCAAATTGCACGGTTAAACAGCAGGACTTGGTGGGGCAGCCTTCAAATTCTAGAGAGGTGCTTGCAGCTACGTCTGAGCGCGCTGAAGCATTGCGCACATCCGTGACCACCCCCAATTCTGCTTTCGTACCACGCAACCCGGAAGTGTCCCATTCGGTGTTGTCAGCGTGGCGAGCTTCTGCTTCGCCACATCAGGTATCCCGGTTCACTAGCCTCGCTTTAGGTATGGGGCTCACTGAGGATGTGATCGGGCGGTTCTGGCAAGACGCAACAACCTTGTCGTCAGGAGAGAGACACCGTGCTGCTGTCGCTATCGTTTTGGCAGACAAACCGGACTGGCTAATTTTGGACGATACGTTCGCAGCGCTTGATCCTGTAACACGAGAAGTGGTTGCCGAGAGGATCTTAGAGTGCGTGCCAACGTGCACACTTCTGGCAAGCTCGGAGGAGTACGTACCGAGTGCCTTCACCTCCGGCAATGATGCGAGGGTAGACCCTCTTGAGTTGCAGGCTCATAGCTCCGGGGCAGCTAAGGAGGCAGATGCTGGTTCGACGGATGTGAGCGAGGGACAGGACCTTCCTGACCCTGAGCCGAAGCGTGCCACATTCCGACGAGCGGCCCTGTTGTTGTTTGGACCGCATTTGGTGTGGATTACGTGTGGCGCCCTACTCTTGAGCGGATCCGAAGTTGCTTTTGCATTGACGATTGCTCACAGTGATGGGCTATCTGCTCAGGTTGCTGGAGTGTCAGCTGCTTGCGCACTGGCAGCAATTGTTGGGTCCGTCATGTTCTTTGGCGCGCTCTACTGGGCTCCCATCGCTAGGCTGAGCGATTTGCACGACCGGATTATACGGAGGCTCGATCGATTCGCTAGTCCTAGAACAAGCGGTGCGGTCATGGGGCGGATGGGTGAAGACTTCTCCGACCTTCAGATGTCGGTGCCTAGCGCCCTGGGTTCGGTATTTATGGTCATTCTGCAGACCTTTATGCTCATCGGAGGCGCAGTGGCTGGCGCCCCGCTGTTCATAATCGCTGTGTTGGCGGTAGCACCCCTAGCGATGCTTGCTATGCGTCAGGGTTCAAAGTGGATTCTCCCTGCCTCGACGACGGCTGCCAATCGCCGAGGTGACTTCATCGGGGTGGTTGGTGCCCAGGCTGGCTTACACGCTGCGCCCGTCAGTGCAGGGCTGCGTCGAGCTGGAGAAGAAGCCTACGCTCATTCGGAGGCTGCATACGTCAGCAGCTCGATTCAGTTGGCGAACGCCTACGCACTGCGTACGGGACTGATTCAGTCGCTTGTGTTGTCACTGAATGTTTCTGCAGCGGTATTGGCACTGATGGTCGAAGGATCGAACTCAGTGGTTGCTCCCGCGGTCGTAATATATTTTGCAGTAACTCTGTCATCTGGCATCCAATCTACGGTGGAGACGCTGCAACAGGTTGGTGTAGTCAGCTTGACTGCGGAGCGTGTTCGGATGCTTGAAGAGTACCGGGCCGACCGTTCTTATCCGCCCGTGCGGTCTGCTGACCTGGCTCTGCTTGAGAGTGTTCTTGACTCTGGGTGTTCTATGGTTGCCTTGATTGGACCAACTGGCGCGGGGAAGTCCGTCATGCTTGATGCTCTATACCGCCGGTATCCCCAAGGCGAAGTGGTAATCGTACCAGATATCGATCCGTTCGCATCTGAAGCATCGAATTCGAGCGGGCTCATGCTTGCGCGTTCCGTGTTACGTGAAGGCGCTGCCCGGCTTGTGTTGCTTGATGAGACCTTGAAGAGTCTCACTCCGTCAGAGGAGCGCACTGAGCTCGAATCGATGGCGTGCGCTATCGAGGGCAGTGACAAGCAGGTTGTGATTGTCCTTCACTCGCGCTCTAACCTTGATCGTTTCAAAGAAGTGGTGAATTTAGATGAGTGAGCTGACCCAAGTACTACGTTTTTCTCCAAGAACTATCGAGGACGAAATGCGAATCTATAGGGCCAAACCTATAGCCTGGACCGATTCGTCGGTGGCACTTCTGAACGAGTACGGCGCCACACTGTGTGTGCACACCTGACCGCGAGGCGACACCGCTGGACTTACCCAAGGCGGATGAGAAAGAAAAGAGCCCACCAAACTCGCACCTCCTGCCCCCGATACTGCTCCTCGCATAACCCCCGGCATAACCCCCGTTAAAAACACAGCCGGGGCCGTCTCGCACGCAGGCTCGAAAAGTGCGAGAATGGAGCAGAAAAGAAAACTACGAAAGAAGATACTTTCATGCTTATTCTCGTTGTGAACGCCGGTTCTTCCTCCCTGAAGTACCAGGTGCGTGACACCTCCCTGCCCGAGGCAGAGCAGATGCTGACCTCCGGCCTCGTCGAAAACATCGGCACCGACGTGCCCAACCACGAGGTCGCATTCGACATCATGTCCGAGAAGCTTGAGCCCGTCCTGCACGGCCGCGAGCTGCAGGCAGTCGGCCACCGCGTGGTGCAGGGTGCAGAGAAGTTCACCCACCCCACCCTGCTGACCGAGGAAGTTGTCCAGCAGATCGACGACCTCTCCCCGCTGGCACCGCTGCACAACCCCGCACACGTTCAGGGCATGCGCGCAGCAATGCACAAGTGGCCCTCCCTGCCGCAGGTCGCTATCTTCGACACCGCGTTCCACTCCACCATGCCCGAAGAAGCATGGCGCTACGCAATCCCCTACGACCTGGCTGACAAGTACAGCATCCGCCGCTACGGCTTCCACGGCACCAGCCACGAGTACGTCTCCCACGTTGCAGCTGACATGCTCGGCATTGCACGCGACGAGTTCAACGGTATCGTGGCACACCTCGGTAACGGCGCGTCCGTGACCGCTGTGAAGGGCGGCAAGTCCGTGGACACCTCCATGGGCTACACCCCGCTGGCTGGCCTGATCATGGGTACCCGCTCCGGCGACATCGACCCCTCGGCGCTGACCACCATCCTGTCTCGTGAAGGCATTGACGGTGAGCGTCTGGACACCATCCTGAACAAGGAGTCCGGTCTGCTCGCACTGGCTGGCTCCAACGACATGCGTAAGGTCGTTGAGGCTGCACAGGGCGGTGACGAGCGTGCACAGCTCGCACTGGACATGACCGCATACCGCCTGATGAAGTACATTGGCGGCTACAACCTGGTTGTTGGCGGCGCGCAGGCACTGATCTTCACCGCTGGTATCGGTGAGAACTCCGGTGACTTCCGTAAGCTGGTCCTGGACCGCCTTGGCGCACTGGGCATCAAGTACAACGAGGAAGAGAACGCTAAGCGTTCCCCCGAGCCGCGCGTGATTTCCACCGAGGATTCCGCTATCAAGGTGCTGGTCATCCCCACCAACGAGGAGAAGGCTATCGCTGAGGCTACCGAGGAACTCGTCAAGAGCCTCTAAGCCCCACGCACCCCGCCGTGTAGGCGGCTCAGCGTAAAGTAATCCGCCGCAGCGCCCGTTTCGTACGGGTGTTGCGGCGGATTTCTTATGCCCGCAAGGCCGCGTGCCGTTGCACTGTGCATCCCAGCACTTCATCCCAGCACCGTGGGGTAGTGTAGCGTCGCGAATGGGCATTCTATGAGAAAAAGTGTATTCACATTCACTAGTACGTGCCCAAAAACGATAGAGTGGAATCAGATAACACTCGATACGAAGCGGACGAGACATGACTCAACCCCCTGAAAACCACCAGCAGCCCAGCGGGCAGTTCAACGCCCAGCCCGGCCAGCAGGCATTCCGTGCCCCCGGTGAGCCCCTCCCGCAGGACCTCTCCGCCGGCTGGCTCCCCGAAGACGAGCGCCAGAAGCCGGTCAGCCCCCTGCCCCAGCCGAGGCTCTTCGCCTACCAGTCGATGCTGCCGCCGAAGGTGCTGCACGCGCTGCGTCACCCCTCCGAAATTCCGTGGCTGGTCGCCGCCTACGCGGTCACCGCGGTCGGCTACGTTGTGCTGTTCATGGCGCTGGCTGACCTGTTCAGCTCGATGATGCGTTACATCTTCAGCTCAACCGATGAAGGCTCGGTTCGAGTGCCTTCTTCCGGTAGCACCACCGCAAGCATGGAAGACCTGATTTTCCAGACGGTTGGCCTGCTCCTGTTGGGCCCGATCGCCATCTTCATTGTTCGTGCAATCTACTACGCACAGCAGCGTGTGCGCGGTGTGCGCATCACCCCCACCCAGTTCCCTGAGGCGTATCAGATGCTCGCCGAAGCAGCAGAAGCTGCGGGTCTGCGCCGAGTGCCGGATGCGTACGTTGTTCTCGGTAACGGCACACTAAACGCTTTCGCGGCAGGTCACGGCTTCCGCCGCTACATCTGCCTGTACTCTGACCTGTTCGAGGTCGGTGGTAAGTCTCGTGACCCGCAGGCGCTGCGTTTCATTATTGGCCACGAGGTTGGCCACATCGCCGCAGGTCACGTCGGTTATTTCCGTCTGATTTTCACTACGCTGTTCAACCAGATTCCGGTGCTGTCGAGTGCGCTGTCCCGCTCGCAGGAGTACACCGCGGACAACTTCGGTTACCGTTTCTGCCCCGAGGGCGCTGAGGGCGCTATCAAGGTGCTTGCGGCAGGTAAGTACCTGAACAAGCAGGTCAACTTCGATGAGCTTGCCGACCGTGCCGTCACCGACCGTGGTCTTGCTGTCTGGTACGTGAACCTGCTGGCAAGCCACCCGGTTCTTACCTGGCGTGCGCACGCGCTGCGTGACCGCACCCAGCCCGGCCGCCTGTTCTGGCGCCCGACGGAGAACCCGGTCAAGGACACCGCACCGCGCGTTCCTGTCCTGATTCCGGCGGCTGAGCCGGTGCACATGTGGCCTGACCCGATTCAGTCCACCGAGTTCATGCGTGAACACCAGGACGCGTGGGCTGACCACACCCTGGAAACCGTGGATGTGTACCCCAAGCCTGAGAACGCCCCCGAGTTCGACGCGAACTCGACGCTGTTCGCTGGCTGGCTCACCGAGCAGGCTCGTGCTTTCCACGGCCAGCGTTGGGATGCGTACGCTGCCGCCGGTGGCATGCCGGCACCGGGTGCTCCCGGTGGCCCGCAGGTACCTGCGCCGGGTCAGCCGGGTGCGCCTCAGCCTAATTTTGGTGGCGCACAGCCGAACTTTGGCGAGTCCCAGCCCGGTAATACTCAGCCCGGTTACGGCCAGTACGGTAGCAACCAGTACGGCACTGACTCTGCCACCCCGAACCAGTACGGTAGCTCCTCTGAGGGCGGCTCGTACGGTCAGGGTTACGGCTTTGACGGTGATAAGAAGTAGTTCCTGAGCGGTATGCCCAAGAACTTTGATGAACCCGCTGGGGTGCGTGAAGCACCCCGGCGGGTTCAGCCGTTAACCGCCTCGTACATGACCCTCAGGTGAGAAGGCGCGCCCGCCACTGCATCCGCCGCGTGCCGCGGTCATAGAATGGAAACCATGCTCTCATCACTTCGCTCCATCAAACTCGACCCGCTACTGACCATGCTCATTAGCGCGGTCATCCTCGCAATTATCGTGCCGGCACGCGGTGACTTCGCCGAATGGTTCAGCACCGGAACAAAGTTCGCGGTCGCCCTGCTGTTCTACCTGTACGGCGCTCGTCTCTCCACCGCGGAGGCTATTCGCGGCCTGACCCACTGGCGTCTGCACCTGATGATTCTGAGCTGCACGTTCGTGCTATTCCCCCTGGTCGGTTTGGCGCTCTCACCGCTGCGTCTTGTGCTCGGTGACGGGCTGTACATGGGCATTCTGTTCTTGACCTTTGTGCCCTCGACCGTGCAGGCGTCGATTGCGTTCACCTCGATTGCGGGCGGTAACGTGGCGGCGGCGATTGTGAGCGCCTCGCTCTCCTCGATTGTGGGTGTGGTGGCGACCCCGCTGCTCGCCATGATGCTGATGAACACGGGGCATATTGAGTTCTCCGGAACGGTCTTCCTGGACATTGCCATTCAGCTGTTTCTGCCGTTCGTGCTCGGTCAGCTGACGCGCCGCTGGGTGGG
>FLSD01001230.1_pt1 | contig 27639 bp, 23 predicted proteins | sample 1497351 | NCBI WGS metagenome assembly FLSD01 (sample SAMEA4031770, study PRJEB14383) | metagenome | biome: human; feature: oral; material: saliva | place: Philippines | collected 2014 | reverse complement strand
TGTAGGCCGCGCTAGCCGGGGTGTTTACGGCGCTAGAGATAGGCTGCGCCGCGCCCCACTGCGAGTCGGTAGAAGCCGAACCCCCGCCGCCCGGCGCCTCCGAGGGCTTGTATTCCGAGGGCGCGTAGAGCCCTTGCCCGTAGTCGTTGGCGCCTCCGAGTGCCGCCATATCGGGTACGGGCACGCTCAGGCGCAGATCCCATTCTTTGGCGACCGGGCGGCTCATGATGGTCACCGGCTGAATGCCGCCGAGGAACCGGGCGACCGCCTCCGGGTTTTCGACAGTTGCGGAGAGGCCAATGCGCTGTGCGGGCTTTTCGAGGAGCGCGTCGAGGCGTTCGAGGGAGACCGCCAGGTGTGCGCCGCGTTTGGTGGCGGCGAGGTTGTGAATCTCGTCCACGATCACGGTGGTCACGCCTGCAAGGGTGTTGCGGGCGGCGCTGGTGAGCATGAGGTAGAGGGATTCGGGGGTGGTGATGAGAATGTCGGGCGGGTTGCTGATGAGTTGGCGGCGTTCGCGTGCGGGGGTGTCGCCGCTGCGCACGCCCACGCTGATGTTCGGTTCGCCCGTGGTGTTTCCGCTCAGGCGTGTAATTCCGGTTAGCGGCGCGCGCAGGTTGCGTTCGACGTCGGCGCCGAGTGCTTTGAGGGGCGAGATGTAGAGGATGCGCGTGCCGCCTGCGGTTCCGGCTTCGTGTTCGCGGTGTAGGGCGTCGAGTGCCCAGAGGAAGGCGGCGAGGGTTTTGCCGGAGCCGGTGGGGGCGATGATGAGGGTGTTGTTGCCGTTGCGGATGCTCTCCCAGGCGCCTTCTTGGGCGGCGGTGGGTGCGCTGAAGGTGGCGCGGAACCAGTCGCGTACGGGGGTGGAGAAGTGGGAGAGTGCGTCGGTCATGTATCTATTATGGCGGGGTTTATGGTGTGAGTCTCTTGAATTGTTGGGGGTGGAGGAGGAAGATGTGCTTGACAAAGCTTCTACAGAGCATGTAATATTTTACTTGTAAAGTAATTGACTGAGAGAACAACCCAAAGGAGCCTCACCATGACCCGCCTGACCGAAGAACAGCTCATCAACCTCTTCCACGAGCCGCGCACCGTCTCCTCCTTCACCGAGGAGCCCGTCACTGACGAGCAGCTGCGTCGCATCCAGGAACTGACCTTCTACGGCCCCACCGCCTTCAACAGCCAGCCCCTGCGCATCACCTGGGTCAAGAGCCCCGAGGCGCGCGAACGCCTCGTCGCACACATGGCAGACGGTAACAAGGAAAAGACCCAGGCGGCACCGGTGACCGCGGTTCTCTCCGCAGACGCGAACTGGGCAGAGCACGTTGACACCTTCAACCCCTACGCTGCCGACTTCATCAAGGGCTTCTTCACCACCGAGGAGCTTGCCACCCCCGCAGGTGAGCTGAGCGCTCACCTGCAGGCAGGCTACTTCATCACCGCAATCCGTGCCCTCGGTCTGGACGCTGGCCCCATGACCGGCGCAGACTTCGCAGGCATCAAGAAGGAATTCTTCGCGGACAACGCAGAGATTCCGTTCCTGGTTGTCAACCTCGGCCACGGCGAGGCTCCCGAGTACCCGCGCGGTGCACGCTTCAGCTACGAGGACATCACCCGCTCCCTCTAAGAGCACGCGGATACGGTATAGCTAAACCCTAGGTTTAAAAATAGTTCAAGGGCGGTTCCCCATCGCGGGGAACCGCCCTTGAACTATATGTGCACAAGTGAACTATATGCGCACAAGAGGCGCCAGAGTATTCATATCTGCGTATTCACATCTGCAACGCCGCTTTAGCGGGCACCAAACTGACCCACCGACAGCTGCGGAACAGACGAAGAACAAGCGGTCGTATCCAGTGGAACAATCACGCCACCGGAACCTGAGGGAAGACCCACCAGGAAGCCCTGAACCGGGCGGCTACCGCAATCATCACCGAAGCGAGCCGGGTACACCGAACGCAGTACCGCGGTGGTGCTATCGCCGGGGTTAAGGGTCACGCCCGCAGAGTTCATGTACTCTGCAGAGGCGGAAGCCTCACGACCAACCCAGGTTCCCGAAGGACCCGCATGCACCACGCGAGGGTAGCCGCGCAGGGTGCAGGAAGAGTCCGAGGAGTTCTGGAAGTACAGGGTGTAGTTTCGGGCGCCGGGGGATCCTTCTCCCACGGCAACCGAAATGTTTAGGTCATCCAGATCGCACTGGGTCGGGCCCTCAGCAACAGTGCTGCTGGAGGAGCTAGAGGAGTTTTCTGAGGAGTTCGAGGAATTGGAAGAATTCGACGAGCCCGAAGAACCGGAGGAGTTCGACGAGTTACCCGAAGAGTTGGAACCCGACTGCGAAGACGAGTTTGAGTTCTTCTGGGAATCCTGCTGAGAATCTGCAGAGTCCTCTGACTTGTTCTGATCTGAACCCTCGCGGGAGGACTCAGAAGAATGAGAGTCAGAGTTCTGCTTCGACTCGTGAGTCTCGGTGTGGGAAGAAGACTCGGAGTGCTCAGAGGAAGAGTCGTGGTGCTCCGCATCGGGGGAGTTCACCACGGTAATGGAGCCCGGGCTCACCGAAGGGGTAGCCCCGTCGGAGGCTACTCGAATCGTACCGGGCTTGACCGAAGCTGAAGCACTCGGCTGTGCCGAGGTGCCTTCAGCTTCCTGACCGGCCTGGGACGCGCCGCATCCACTGAGCGCGAGCACGCAACAGAGGAGGGTGGTTGATGCGAGTACCTGAGCCGATTTAAACATGATTACATCGCCGCCTGCATTTGGATTTCTGCTCCGTCCATACCGGGGGCGTACTCGACCTGGCAGCACAGGCGGGAGTACTCGTTAGCAACATCGTCAACCATGTCGAGCAGGTCCTGCTCAGCTTCGGTGCGTTCACCGGAAGCTGCGAAGTGCTCGGGGTCGATGAAGCCGTGGCAGGTAGCGCAGGATGCGTTACCGCCGCAGGTTGCGAGGACCGGCACGCCGTTAGCCTGGAGGGCTTCCAGGAGGGTGTGGTGGTCTTCCCACTGAATGTCGTAGTTTTCGCCTGCTTCGTCAGTGACCTTAATCGTTACGCCCATGCGTTCTCCTTCTTCTGTAGTGATGCGTTTCTATTGTAGGGGTAGGGGCTGTTATTCACCGTACTTTGTGGTGCATCCCCAACCCTACCGTCACGCATATCACGGGAACGCATATTAATTTTTATGCTGAATAGCATGTCTGTATTGCCCCCAGTCTACCCCGTAGTGCCCTGACAATGCGGGATATCAGCACCAGTGAATACTGCCCCCAGATGCAAAGACATGCTGGGGGCAGTATAAAGAACCGGCGCGCGGGTGCGCTTTAACGGTGACGAAGACCTACTCTGATTCCTTCTCTGCAGTCTTCTCGGCGTCCTGCTTTTCTGCGCTGTGGTTATCGGCATTCTGGACGCTTCCTCCGGGGCCGCGCACAATACCGCGCACGCTATCACGCGGATCGGCGTAGCGCAGATCGATACCGAAAGTATTGCGGATCTGGCGTGCCGAGTTCAGGTGCCAGCGCTGCGAATCTGAGGGGGTCACGGATGTGACCGCCTTCTGACCCGGAGCCAGCTTCTCGTGGCGAATATCGTAGTGCTTACCGCCCATGGTGATGGTGAAGCCGTGCTCCTGCAACAGCTGAACGAACGCGTCCACATCGTGCGGGATCTTACGGCCGCGCTGCCTCTTCGTGCCGCTCATCCTCGGTTGCGACTCGAAGGGGTTACGGCTGGGCGCGGTGCCGCGACTAATACGAATCACCTGCTGGTCGGAGTGCGAGAACTCCACCTGGTAGCCGTTGAGCGAGTACACGGTGCGGCTACTGCCGGGAATCGGGCGGCGGTCCTCGGCCTCATCCAGGATGCGGGCGATGTACTCGCCGGTCAGTCCGAGCGACTTGAGCTGTGCCTGGGCGTCGGGGGAGATCTGGTAGCCTCCGGCGAGAGCCTGCAGCGGGCGTAGCGCGAGCACTTCGGCGGTCAGGGGGTTGAGCACCACCTGGTAGCCTTCCTCTTCGTGCGTGTAGAGGGTGACTTCGCGGCCGTAGCGGTTCTCTTGTGCGCTTTCTTGAACCACCGTGCTTGCGGGGGATTCGATGATGTCCAGAAGCAGCTCGTAGGTGAGCCCGTGGCGCATCATGTAATCCATCACGCCGGGGAGCACGCCGTAGATGCGGCGGCGCGGCGGCACGTCACCGTAGAATTCCTTTTCGATGCGCGCGGCAATACGCTGGTTCTCCAGCGGCACCTCGGTCAGCGGAATGAGGCGCTGGTTGGAGGGGCGAATCTTGGCGCGTGCGGCGGCGGGCTTGGGCGCCTGACGGTATGCGTCCACGAGTGCCTGCTGCTGCTCCACGAATTCCTGGGCAATGAGCGGTAGGAGGGTGAAGTAGAGCTCTGCCGCTTCGGGCTTGAGCGCGCCGTTCTCATCGAGCAGGGAGGCGCCGTCCTTGGAAAGCAAATCCCACGGCTTATCGTGAGCTGTGCTCTCTTCGGAGCCCTGCTCATCGCGGTAGCTATAGGCGGCGAGGGAGGCAAGCTCCTGCAGGCGAACGTACACCTCAAGAGGAACGGTAATCTGCTTAGCGGACATTATTTCTCCTCCTCGGTGGTGTTTTCTACCTGGGCTACTTGATCTTCTGCCTGCTTCGCCAGGGTATTACTGAGCTCTTCCAGCTGTGCCTTGCGCAGGTTCTCCGCGTGCAAAACATGGAAATCCGGGGTCTTCGCCAGCGCCTGAACGGTCCGCTCATCGGGCGAAACCGCAATTTCCAGGCCCTGGGCTGCGTAGATGCGGGTCCAACCTTCAGCCATACGCACGCTCTCGGGGCTGCTCAGCGCCTGAAGCATCAGATCGAAAACGAACGGAGGGTTCTTCTTCAGGAAGGTGCGGGCGCGCTCGCTGAATTCGAGTTCCAGGGCGTTGAGCGAGGTGTATTCGCCCTGAGCCAGGGATGCCTGCGCCGCTTCGTTGTAGTCGGCGTCGTATTCATCAATGACGGTAATGACTTCTGCGGAAGCGGTGTTCACGTCCACTCGGTAGTCGTCGTGCGTGAAGCGAATGGTCCAGTCGTTGATGCGTTCCGCGTCGCCTTCGCGCAGGATGGTGCGCACGAGTTCTTCGCTGATGTTTTCGCGTTCGAGGCGGGTGCGCAGGCTCGGGCGCAGGCGGTAGCTGCGTTCGCGGTCCTCGGTGGTAATGGCGCGAGGTGCGGCGGCTACCGGGTCTGCTGCGGGTGCGTTCGGCAACGACTGGCTGAGCACGGGCAACTCTTCAACGGGTGCCTGCTCGCTATCTACTACCGACTGTGCGGCTCCCGCGGTTTCTTCGGCTGCCTGCTGACGGGCACGCAGACCCTCCAGGTACTCTTCGATGCGCGGCGGACGGTAGGTCAGCGTGGACTTGCGGAACATACCGGGGGAGGGTGCACCGGGAGTCGGCACTGCGGGCTTGGGTGCAGTGGGCTTGGAGGCGGTGGGCTTGGGCGCAACAGGTTTCGGCGCAGCAGGCTTGGGCGCCGCAGGGGTAACCGTGGCGGGGGTCGGTACAGGAACCGTCTTTTCTGCTGCTGCCTCTGCGGGTGCTTCCACAGATGCTTCCTCCGGCATGCTCACTTCTTCCGGCACACTGGGAGCCGGGCTGGGTGCCTGTGCCGCGCGGGCGGCAAAGAGTGCGGGGGAAGGCACGGGCTTCGGCGCTGCGGGCTTCGGTGCTGCAGGCTTCGGGGCCGCGGGCTTGGGAGTGGCGGTTGCGCTAACCGCAGCATCCTCACGAACTACGCCCTCGTTGGCCTCTGCATCGGGAGTCTCAGCCATGGAGTCTGCTGTGGAGCCTGCGGTAGCTTCGGTTGCCTGCAGGTCGTTCTGTTCCTCGTCACGAGGCTTAGCGCCGCCGAGCTCCTCATCGCCGCGGCGTAGGGCGGCAACGAGTTCCTGGCGGGAGGTATAAGGAATGATTTCCTCGGGAGAATCGATATATCGGGGGAAATTCTCGTAGAGAATCTTCGCCGCGGTCTCAAAGAGCTTTTCCACAGTGGCGTTGGCGGTGGGCGCGCAGGGGCAGAGGAGCTCCTGGCGTTGCGCGTCATAGAGGGACCAGTGGGCGCATCGTTCGGTGGGCGGGAAGTAATCGAGCGTTCCCAAATCAGCAATATCGATGAGCGCACCTATCAGGGACTGCGGAATGGATAGCTGTGCCATAGTGCTCCTTCGCGTTGTCTACTCTCCAACCTATGCGTGGAGGGTCCTCTTTCCATCGTAGGCGTTTTTTGGCGGGTGTGCCCCGGAGCACGTCATCTGGGAGCGTAAATCTGTGGATTCACAGGTTGAGGCGCACTTTCGGCGCAGTTGTTGGGCGCGGATGGGGCAGTTGTGGAGCGTCCTTGCTTCACCTCTATATTCGCCGCACCTCTATATAGGTATCTCTATGAGCTGTGGTTTCTGCGCGCCGCGCCGCCTGTCGTGAGCGCGGTGGTTTGCGTTGTATCCGGTGCTTACGGCGAGGTACTTTCTGGGCGCATTTCTGGAGACACAAAAAATCCCCGGTTCCGAAGAACCGGGGATCGTTGGTGCGCCCGAAGGGATTCGAACCCCCAACCTTCTGATCCGTAGTCAGATGCTCTATCCGTTGAGCTACAGGCGCATGTTCCTCGCTTCGGATTTCTTCAACCCGTCGCGGCAACAGGTACTACTATACGGATGTCCTTCGGAGCGTGCAAGCCGAAAAACTCGAAATTAGCCTGAAAGCGCCTCCGGAAGACTCCTGGATACCCCGTTTTGCCGCATAATTCCGGGGGTTTTGTGCTCGTAAAATTTTTTTAAAATATTTTATTCCACCCCGAAATCTGCCCCCAAAGGCACCCAGAACACCCGCCTAGACCCTGCAGACTCACCCCGAAACCCTCCAACAAATCTTTTCGCACCAAAAGAATGTGATGCGCAGAACGTAAGAAATAGCGTCATAGAAAGCTCTACCGCGCATTAATGCGTTATTCTGTAAGCATCACGAGGAAGTGGAGACTGTCCAAGCGTGCATATTCACGATTATTTGCACGCTTGTAGTGTTTAACTGCTTCTTTGTTACCGCAGACCTATCCGGATCAACGTAGTATCCGGGCCACCGATTGAAGGGGAAAACGTCAATGGCTGACACCTCAACTCGTACTCTCTCTGCTGAGCTCGAAAAGGAGCTGCAGAGCGCACCCACTACCCACCAGGGCCTTCTGGATTGGGTTCGCGAAGTTGCGGCCCTGACCCAGCCCGAACACATCTACTGGGTTGATGGCACCCAGGAAGAATACGACCGCCTGGCACAGGAACTGGTCGATGCTGGCACCTTTGTTCGCCTCAGCGATCACGAATTCCCGAACTCTTACGCAGCTTTCTCCGACCCCGACGACGTTGCGCGCGTCGAGGAGCGCACCTTCATCTGCTCCGAGACTGAAGAAGGCGCAGGCCCGACCAACAACTGGCGCGACCCCGTCGAAATGAAGCAGACCCTCACCGGCCTTTTTGAGGGCTCCATGCGTGGCCGCACCATGTACGTTATTCCCTTCGTCATGGGCTCCCTGAAGGCTAAGAACCCCAAGATTGCTGTTGAGCTCAGCGACTCCGCATACGTTGTCTGCTCCATGCGCATCATGGCAACCATTGGTAAGGACGTTCTTGCCAAGCTGAACGAGACCAACGGCTTCTTCGTGAAGGCTCTGCACTCTGTCGGTGCACCCCTGGAGCCCGGTCAGGAAGACGTTCCCTGGCCCTGCAACCCCGAGAAGTACATCGTCCAGTTCCCCGAGACCCGCGAAATCTGGTCCTTCGGCTCCGGCTACGGCGGTAACGCACTGCTCGGTAAGAAGTGCTACGCACTGCGCATCGCATCCGTTATCGGTCGTGACGAGGGCTGGATGGCAGAGCACATGCTCATCCTGAAGGTCACCAACCCCGAGGGCAAGGTTCGCTACATCTCCGCAGCATTCCCCTCCGCATGTGGCAAGACCAACTTCGCAATGATGGAACCCACCATTGACGGCTGGAAGGCTGAGATGGTCGGCGACGACATCGCATGGATCGAGTTCGACGAGAACCACCAGGCACGCGTGGTCAACCCCGAGGCTGGCCTGTTCGGTGTGGCACCGGGTACCGGTTACTCCACCAACCCGAACGCTATGAAGGCTATCGCCAAGGGCAACACCATCTTCACCAACGTTGCACTGACCGACGACGGCTCCGTCTGGTGGGAGGGTAAGACCGATGAGGCTCCCGCACACCTGATCGACTGGACCGGTAAGGACTGGACCCCCGAGTCCGGCCGCCCGGCAGCTCACCCGAACTCCCGCTTCTGCACCCCCGCATCCCAGGTCGACATGCTCGCTCCCGAGTACTACGACCCCGAGGGCGTGCCGCTGAGCGCTATCGTTCTGGGTGGTCGCCGTAAGACCACCATCCCCCTGGTTTCCGAGTCCGAGAGCTGGGAGCAGGGCGTATTCCGCGCAGTTACCCTCTCCTCTGAGACCACTGCGGCCGCTAAGGGTGCTGTCGGCGTGATTCGCCGCGACCCGATGGCTATGCTGCCCTTCATTGGTTACAACGCTGGTGACTACTTCAAGCACTGGCTGGACCTGGGCAAGAAGCACGGCGCCGAGAACATGCCGAAGGTCTACTACGTCAACTGGTTCCGCCGCACCCCCGACGGCGGCTTCGCATGGCCCGGCTTCGGCGAGAACTCTCGCGTTGTGAAGTGGATCTTCGACCGCCTCGACGGCAAGGCTGGCGGCCAGGAGACCTTCCTGGGCACCGTTCCCACCAAGGAAGACCTGGACCTGACCGGTCTGGAAATCTCCGAGGAAGAGCTGAAGGCTGCTCTGGCTGTCTCGAAGGAAGAATGGGCTGCTGAACTGCCCGGCATCGACGAGTGGCTGGAGAAGTTCGGCGACAAGCTGCCTGCTGAGGTTCGCGAACAGCGTGACGCTCTTGCGAAGGCTCTGGAGGACTAAGACACTGGAGGGCTAAGACACTCCAGCTGATACCTACGGTATAGCGCTTTGAAGGAGCGGAATCTCCCGGTGAGATTCCGCTCCTTTCTTCCGTTGAGGGGAAGTTTGGACCCCTGCCAGTTGGGGGAATGATAAGTTTTCTTACAGGTCGTGAGTGTAAGGCTATGCAGTCCACCTGCTCTTGAGAAATACTTTAAAACCCCCGCCGGGGTGGTTTGGGCATGGAGGCGGCGAATCTTGATTTCTTGCCCCTCTTGCCGCCCCTATACAATTCCAATGTAAGATTTTTGAACGCGTCGAACTCGTCCGGGTTCACGCATCTGTTGCCGCCTCCATGGAAGGATGCGGTAGCACGAGAAGGATAGAAGGAGTATCCATGCGTTTGACAGCATTCTCGGATGTCTCGCTCCGCGTTCTGATGCTCCTGTCTGCCCTGGAGCCCGGTCAGAAGCTTTCCACCCAGAAGATTGCTGAGGGAGTGGACACCCCCTACAACCACGTGGCGAAGGCTGTAGCTTTCCTCGTGAACATGGGTTACCTGGACTCGACTCGTGGTCGTGCCGGTGGCGTCATGCTTTCCGATGCGGGTCGTTCCGCGACCGTCGGCACCATTCTTCGCGCTACTGAGGGCGATATCCCCATGATTGAGTGCGAGGACGAGAACGGCCACTGCCCCCTCGATAAGTTCTGCCGCCTGCGCAATGTGCTGGCGAAGGCTCGCGAGGCGTTCTATGCATCGGTTGATTCGGTGGTCATTAGTGAGTTGACTGCCGGTGCGCGCCCCGTTGGTCCGGTGTTTGTTGAGCTGGGCTTTGGGCCTCCGGAGAACGCACTGCCTGCGCGCTAGTTGTAAGGCGCTAGTCGTAAGTATTCAAGCGATACGTGATACCTGTGGAGCTTTCCGGTGGGAGGCTCCACAGAGTTTTTAACACCGAGTTAGGGTGTTTCTGCGGCTGACGCGCCGGCTGCTAGGCGGTTCGCGCTGGGGTTTCTTGCTGATGTTTTGGGGGCCGTGTGGGGATATCTTTGGCTCTGCGTGCGCGGTTGTCGGTGCCTGCACGAACCCGGAAATTGTGCAGAAAATGCAGGATGTTGCAAATTTGCTTTTCAAATGCTGAAAATGTGACCATATTCATTTTTGCACCACACTGCATACTTTCCTTAGTAAATATATTTTCAGGTCAGAATTTTTATGCAGACTTCGGGGCTAGTCACGCGGCGAACTCAAAAACAGTGCTGAAAATATATAGTGTGACGCGCGGCTCTCTCTTTGAGTCAAGCTGAACCATAAGTCTCGCCTAAACCCCCCAATATCCCTCAGAGAATGACCTGCACTCAGCGCAAACACCCCGCAAAATGCTACGGTAAAGGTGCTTTATAAACACTTTGTCACCAACTGAGCTGTCCGAGTGAACGCCCCGGCATCACATACATCAAGGGCTTCGCCATAACGACCGCGGTGACCACACAGGAAGAAGGCACGCACCGATGCTCTCCGAAAAGTCCCGCCCCATTATTGAGGCAACGCTGCCCATCATTGCTGAGCGCATTAACGACATCACCCCCGACTTCTACCGTCGAATGTTCGCCGCCCGCCCCGACCTGATGGACGGCATGTTCTCCCGCTCCTCCCAGCTTGAAGGCACCCAGCCCCGCGCACTGGCTGGCTCCATCGCAGTATTCGCTTCCTACATTGTCGAGCACCCGGACTCCTACCCGGACGAGGTCCTCTCCCGCGTTGCACACAAGCACGCATCCCTGGGCCTGAAGGAAGAAGAGTACCCCACCGTCTACAAGTACCTCTTCGAGGCAATCGCCGCTAACCTGGGCGACCTGGCTACCCCCGAAATCGTTGAGGCATGGACCGAGGTCTACTGGCTCATGGGCAACGCCCTCATCAAGCTGGAGAAGGGCCTGTACGCTTCCCAGGCAAACGACGTCATGTTCGCACCCTTCAAGCTCGTTGACCGCAAGGAGACCGGTGAGAACGTCGTAGTTCTGACCTTCGAGCCCGCCGACGAGACCCCCATGACCGAGTCCAAGGGCGGCCAGTACATCTCCATCGTCGTTCCCGCACGTGACGGCCTGCGCCAGGCACGCCAGTACACCCTGCTGCCCAGCGAAAAGAACCAGCGCCGCATCGCTGTGAAGCTCGACCCCAACGGCGAGATGACCTCCATCCTGCACGAGCTGGAAGTCGGCGCAGTCGTCGAAATCTCCAACCCCTACGGTGACCTGACTCTGGAAGGCTTTGGCGACCCTGAGGCGCCCCTGTACCTCTTCTCCGCAGGCATCGGCACCACCCCCATGCTCAGCTTCCTCTCCGAGCTGGTTGAGAAGGGCTCCGAGCGCCCCGTGACCGTGGTTCACGCAGACCGCCGCCTGGACACCTGGCCCCTGCGCGAAGAGCTCACCGAGCTCGTCGGCAAGCTGCCCAACGCACGCCTCGTATCCTTCATCGAGGGCGAAGGTGGCGACTTCACCGGCCGCGTCGACGTATCTAAGCTGGATGTTCCCGCCAACGCTAACGTTTACCTCTGCGGCCCGCTGCCCTTCATGCAGGGTGTACGCTCCGCACTGGTGGAGGCAGGCGTTCCCGGCAAGAACATCAACTACGAGATCTTCGGCCCCGACCAGTGGATGCTCCACGACCAGGCACGCGAGGCGTAAAAACCGCGTAAGCCGGCTCGTCCGCTAGGTTTCTTGAAACCCGGCTAGGTTCTTTCTCTGAGACAGAAGAACCTAGCCGGGTTTAGAACTTAAGAAAAATATCCCGCCCGCAGAAGTAATCTGCGGGCGGGATTTTTAGTAGCTAGCTAGTGCTTAGCCCTGGCGAACCAGAGCCAGAACCTCATCGCGGACGCGCTCCATGGTCGCAACATCCGGTGCCTCAAGGTTCAGGCGCAGGAACGGCTCGGTGTTCGAAGGACGCAGGTTAACCCACCAACCCTCTTCGGTGTTGGTGAAGGTGGTGCCGTCGGAGTCCTCAACAACCACGGGAGCGTTAGCGTAGTGTGCACGCACGCGGTCCACAGCGGCAACCTTGTCTTCCAGCTCGGAGTTAATCTCACCGGAAGCAACGTACGGGGAGTACTTCGCGCTAATCGCAGAGAGAGGCTCCTCGCCGCCACCCAGAGCAGCCAGCACGTGCATTGCAGCGAGCATACCGGTGTCTGCGTTGAAGAAGTCCTTGAAGTAGTAGTGAGCGGAATGCTCGCCACCGAAAACGCCGTTCTCCTTGGCCATAACAGCCTTGATGAAGGAGTGGCCCACGCGGGTCTTCACTGCGCGGCCGCCCAGCTTCTCAACCAGCTCAGGAACAGCCTTCGAGGTAATCAGGTTGTAGATGATGACGGGCTCTTCGTTGCCCTCTGCCTTCGCACGAGCAATCTCGCGCTCAGCAACCAGGGCGGTCACAGCCGAAGGAGTGACGGGCTCACCCTTCTCGTCGATGACGAAGCAACGGTCAGCGTCACCGTCAAATGCCAGACCAATGTCAGCACCGTGCTCAACAACAGCCTTCTGCAGGTCAACCAGGTTAGCCGGCTCCAGCGGGTTAGCCGGGTGGTTCGGGAAGGTGCCGTCCAGCTCGAAGTACAGGGGAACGATTTCCAGGGGCAGGCCCGGCAGGATGGTGTCGCCCAGAACAGCGGGAGTGGTCATACCACCCATGCCGTTACCGGCGTCAACAACAACCTTCAGGGGGCGGATGGAAGACAGGTCTACCAGCTTGCGCAGGTACTCTGCGTAGGGCTTGAGGATGTCCTTCTCAGTAACGGTGCCGACCTTCTCGACCGAGGGAATCTCGCCCGAATCCAGGTACTTCTGAGCCAGGTCACGAATGTCGAACAGGCCGGACTCGGAAGACAGCGGAACAGCGCCAGCCTTGGCCATCTTCATGCCGTTGTACTCTGCGGGGTTGTGGCTAGCGGTGAAGGTAACACCGGCAGCGTTCTCAACGCCGCATGCGAAGTACAGAACGTCAGTGGAGATCAGGCCGATCTTCTCAACATTTGCACCGCGAGCGGTTGCACCCTGGGCGAATGCATCCATGAATTCGGGGGAGGAGGGGCGCATGTCGCCACCGACCAGAATGGTCTGGCCCTCCAGGCCCAGAACGTCTACGAAAGCCGCGCCAGTAGCGCGAACAGTCTCTGCGGTAATGGTCTCGCCGACGATGCCACGCACGTCGTACGCTTTGAATGAGTCATGTAGATTAATAGTAGTCACGCCTTTTATTTTAGCGGTAAAGAAGTGCAACTAGCCTCTATAATGGGCAGGTAAAACCTTATAAATTCCGCTGAATGTATGGGTTTTTTATCACGTCACTTGCTTCAAACAACTCACGTCGAGAGGTATTTTCCCCCCATGGGTGAGATTTTTTCCCTAAAAAACCAGATTCAGAATTATGCGTGGGGTTCCCGCGAAATTCTCGGACGCATGCGCGGCGTGCCCGTGCCCACCGAGCAGCCCGAGGCTGAGGTGTGGGTTGGCGCGCATCCGGCTGCGCCCTCCCGTGCGACCGTTGACGGCACCGAGTCCCCGCTCAACGAGCTGATTGTAGAGAACCCTTCCCGCTTCCTGCGCCCGGACCGTACCTCCGACTGGTTCCCCTTCCTCTTTAAGATCCTTGCGATTGATGCGCCCCTGTCCATTCAGGTGCACCCCACCCCCGAGCAGGCGATTGCAGGTTTCGAGGATGAGCAGGCACGCGGCATCGCGATTGACGCGCCGCACCGCAACTACAAGGACCGCTACTCCAAGCCTGAAACCGTCATTGCACTGACCCAGATGCGCGTGCTCACCGGCGTGCGCACCTCCGCGCAGTTGGCAGAGCTTGCCGAGGCGTTTAAGGCCGGCTGGCTGGCAGAGCGCGTGGAGCTTAGCCCCAAGCAGCTGCTGACCGAGATTATTCGTATGCCTGAAGAGGTCGCCGCCGCAGCTGTTGAGCAGCTTGTTGAAGCGGCAGCACAGCTGACCGGCTCCGACAACCCTGTCATTGCTGACGCCGCTGAGCTCGTGCAGATTGTTGCCGGCAAGTACCCCGGCGACCGCGGTCTGCTCGTCGCCTTCGTCATGAACCTGGTGCACCTGGCACCGGGCGAATCCGCCTTCACCCCCGACGGTCAGGTGCATGCCTACGTCTCCGGTACCGCTATTGAGCTGATGAACCCCTCCGATAACGTGATGCGCGCAGGCTTGACCGCAAAGCATATCGACACCGAGGAGCTCATTAAGGTTCTCGGCGAGATCCAGGACGCCCCCGTCATCCAGCGTCCCACCCCCGAGGACGCACCCGTGGGCACCTACGCCATGTGGGATGAGCGCATGAGCGTGACCCGCATCCGCGTCGAAGAGGGCAAGCCGCAGGAATACACCTTCGAGGGCATTAGCGCCGCGCTGAGTGTATCCGGCGAAATTACCATTCACGCGGCCGACGGCAACGGTACCGAGGAATTCGTACTGGGTGCTACCGAGTCGGTACTGCACGTGGGCGAGCCTTCGGCGGCGACCCTGAGCGGTAGCGGCGAGCTGTACATCGCTTCTTACGTCTAGATCTTGCATCTAATTACGTCTGGGAAACGTCTTTAGACGCTCAACTCCAGACAGATAAATGGAGCATTCGCAAGAGGTTGCCCCGCTCATGACGCTATAAAGAATCCACGTTCTTTCTTACCTTTAAATAAGGTGAGGGGACGTGGATTTTTTATTCCCTCGAAGCGCGGTGGGAGGGGCTTTTTGTGTTGACCCTGCTGTTGACTCTGCAGAATGTGTTCTGAGTAACCTATAATTAGTCTTATAAATATGCGTATACGTGCGCCTTTATGCACCTCTTCCTTAGGTGCGCAGCCCCAAACCACTAGGAGAACACCGTGAAGATCATCCTCACCGTCACAGGCATCGACCACGAAGGCATCATCGCCGCCGTGACCGCAGCCCTCGCCGAGCGCAAGGTCAACGTCCTCGACGTCTCCCAGACCATCATGGGCGAATACTTCACCATGATCATGCACTGCTCCTTCGACGAAACGCAGCAGAACCTCATCGACCTGCAGGAAGCCATGGTAGGTGTCGAGCACGAACAGAAGGTACAGATTCGCATCCAGGCGGAATCCATCTTCCAGGCAATGCACACCATCTAGGGCTCCACTGATGCACAACACCAACATTCTAGAAACCATCCGAATGATCGAGGAGCAGAAGCTCGACATTCGCACCGTCACCATGGGCATCTCCCTGCTCGACTGCGCCGACTCCGACGGCGAAGTAGCCCGCAAGAAGATCTACGACAAGATCACCAGCCGTGCCGCAAACCTCGTCAGTGTCTGCGAAGGTATCGAAGCCGAGCTTGGCATCCCGATCGTCAACAAGCGCATCGCCGTCACCCCCATCGCGCTGGTGGCAGGCGCCTCCAACGATGAGGACTACGTAGAATTCGCCCGCACCCTCGATGCGGCAGCTAAGGCAGTCGGCGTGAACTTTGTCGGCGGCTTCAGCGCTCTCGTCGACAAGGGCATGACCCCCGCCGACGAAAAGCTGATTCGCTCCATCCCGCGAGCGCTCGCAGAAACCGACGTGGTCTGCTCTTCCGTAGACATCGGATCCTCCCGCGCCGGCATCAACATGAGCGCCGTCAAGCTTATGGGTGAAACCATCCGCGCCACCGCAGACCTGACTGCGGACGAACACGGCTTCGGCTGCGCCAAGCTCGTCGTCTTCGCGAACGCCGTCAGCGACAACCCCTTCATGGCGGGCGCATTCCACGGCGTGCAGGAGGCAGACACCACCATTTCCGTGGGTGTCTCCGGCCCCGGCGTTGTACACCGCGCCCTGCAGAAGGTCCGCGGTGAATCCTTCGACACCTGCGCCGAAGAAATCAAGAAGGCAGCCTTCAAGATTACCCGCGTCGGTCAGCTGGTCGGTACCCTCGCCTCCGAGCGTCTGGGCGTACCCTTCAACATTATTGACCTCTCCCTGGCGCCCACTGCAGAGATTGGCGACTCGGTCGCGCACATCCTCGAAGAGATGGGCCTGGAAACCGTCGGTACCCACGGCACGGTTGCGGCCCTTGCGCTACTCAACGATGCGGTGAAGAAGGGTGGCCTCATGGCATGCTCGAACGTTGGTGGCCTCTCCGGCTCCTTCATCCCGATCTCTGAGGATATTGGCATGATTGAATCCGCGGCAGCCGGCAACATCACCCTGGACAAGCTCGAAGCAATGACCGCCATCTGCTCCGTCGGTCTGGACATGGTCGCGGTTCCCGGCGACACCCCCGCCGCCACCCTCGCCGCAATGATTGCCGACGAGGCAGCGATCGGCGTGATGAACCATAAGACCACCGCGGTCCGCGTCATCCCCGCGGTCGGCCTGGGCGTAGGCGACATGGTCGAATTTGGTGGCCTGCTCGGTCGCGCGCCCGTCATGCCCACCCACACCCCCAGTGCGGAGGCGTTCATCGCCCGCTGCGGTCGTATTCCGTCGCCGGTTCACGGTTTCCGCAACTAGGCTCTAGGGGCACTGAGAACCCACAGACAAGGGGAGGCACCGAAGAATTTTTCTTCGGTGCCTCCCCTTTTGCTGTATGAGCCACTAAGAAGCTTCTAATACACGAAACGGCTCATCAGCGCCTCAAGCGCCAGACGCGCATTCGCGTTCGTCCGCAAGCGACGCAGAGTCAGCTCGACCGCCTGCACATCCTCCAGCAGCTGCTGGGCAGAACGGCGGGCGCAGAACGCCTCCAGAGGCTCACGCAAATGCTCATTGACCAGCGGGGCCTGAGCCGACAGCGCCACCGTCAACGCATCACGCAGAACCGTCTGAACCTGCGCCACGGAACGCAACAGCGTATCGGAGGAAACGCGCTTAGCGCGGCGCTTCTGCTGCTCCTCCAGGCGGCGAACCTGCGCTCGTAAGGACGGCGAAACACGTTCACCTTCGCGAATACCCAGCAGTGCCAGAAGCTCCTGGCGTTCCTGCTCATCCTTGAGAGCGGAGACAGCCTGTGCGTCCTGGTCGGCAAGATCGGTGAGCTTCTCGGCGGCATTGAAAGCCGAAGAAATAGAACGAACATTCAGAATTAGGGAGGTAATCAACTCTCGACGAGCCATCGCCTGCTCATCGGTCGCCAAACGGTACCCCTCCTGCGCATCACCCAGAGCCAGACGCGCCGCACGCTGCGCCAAAGGATCCGCCACACCGTGCGCTAACAAGTACTCGTGCACCTGCGTATCGGTAGGAACCGGCAACTGCACCGGACGGCAACGCGAACGAATCGTCACCAGTACATCGGTGGGGGAGGGCGCCGTCAACAACCAAATCGTATGCGGCGGCGGCTCCTCAATCGCCTTCAACAACACATTGGAGGTACGCTCCGGCATGCGCTCAGTGTCCTCGACCAGAATCACGCGCCAGCGACCCACGGTCGGGCGGTCCTGAGCCTTCATGACCAGCTCGCGTGCCTCATCAATGCTGATGTGCGTCGCCTCGGTACTAAAGTGCGTAAAATCTGCGTGCGAACCGTTCATGACGGTCACGCAGCCCTTGCACTGACCGCATCCGCGGTTCTGCGGGTCGGGCTGTTCGCACAGCAGTGCGGCGGCGAAAACTTTTGCCGCCTCACGGTGCGGTGCACCGGTCGCACCCGTGAAAAGCCAAGCGTGCGTGGGACGGTCGGCGGCGGCGTCCGTGCGTAGCTGCTGGAGCTTATCGGCAGGAATCAGCAGGGTATCCCAGAGGCTCATGAGCCCTCCTTACCGGTGCGGACCAATTCGCGGGCGGCAAGCAGAGGCTCAATCACCTCGAGCACTCGTGCGTGTACCTGCTCAATCGTGCCCACACCATCAATGATGCGGTGCGAACCGTTAGCGTCCTCGCGGGCGATCTGCTCGAACGCACCGTGAATGCGTGCCTTGAACGCCGCGCCTTCGGCCTCAATACGGTCGACGGTGCCGCGCTGGTCCATGCGCTCCTGCTCGGCGCTCAGCGGCACACTCAGTAGTAGGGTCGCGTCGGGAACCAAGTCGGCGGTAGCCCAGCGGCTCAAATCGACGATGGTTTCAACACCCAGATCACGGCCGACACCCTGGTACGCAGCGGAAGAATCAATATAGCGGTCACTGAGCACGATGGCGCCCTCAGCGAGCGCGGGGCGAATCAGCTGGGAGGCATGAGCCGCGCGGGACGCCGCAAAAATTAGCGCCTCGGTGCGGTCGTCAATGGTACCCTGACCTGCTTCCAGGACGAGGGCGCGCAGCTTCTCGCCGATCTCGGTGCCGCCGGGTTCGCGGGTGGTGATGACACGGTATCCGCGGGCGCTGAGTGCTTCATTCAGTAGGGTCAGCTGGGTGGTTTTGCCGGCACCGTCGCCTCCTTCGACCACGATAAAAAGCCCGCGGCGACCGGTCGGGTCGGCGGGAAGATTCTGTGCATCGGGGGTGTAGCTGAGAGTATCCATCACCCTTAAGGGTACCGGGTCTCTTAGCTGCACCGGTGCGGTTTTGGTGATGCCTCCGCGTGGGATTGTGCGCGTATCAAGGTAAAAAACATGTAAATCCTGTGCGCTGTCACCTGTGCGGGCGTGCGTTCTGGGCGCGGGTGTGCCAGGCTTAAAGGCATGAGTGCAGATAACCACGACATGAATTACTCCGCGGAGACCTTCGTCGTCTCTGGCGGCCGCCCGGCACACGAGCATGACGCGCCGGTGAACCCTCCGATCGTTCTTTCTTCCACCTACCGCGGTGTGGACGCCGTCAATATTGAGCAGGACCGCGTGTACGCCCGCTTCTCGAACCCCACTTGGGAGGGCATGGAAGAGGTTGTGGCAAAGCTGGAGAACGCTACCCAGCCCGGTCTGCTGTTCCCCTCCGGCATGGCCGCTGTCGCTGCTGTCATCGACCTGGTGCCGGTTGGTTCGATTGTGCTGATTCCGAAGCACGCATACATGGCGTCGGTGACCCTGTGCAAGGATTTGGAGCGCCGCGGCATCATTGAGCTCGTTCGCGTGGACATTGAAGACACCGAGAGCGTTATTGCCGCTATGGAGGACGCCGCATCCCGCACCGGCGTGACCCCGGAGAACGTGAACTACTCGGCGCCGAAGGTCCTGGCGTGGCTGGAGAGCCCCACGAACCCGATGCTTGAGGTTGCTGACCTGCCTACCCTGCTTTCTGCTGCTCGTCGCCTGGGCATTGTGACCGCGGTGGATAACACTTTTGCGACCCCGATTCTGCAGCGTCCCCTGGATTTGGGAGCGGACGTAGTGGTTCACTCCGCTACGAAGTTCCTTGCGGGCCATTCGGATGTGCTGCTGGGTATGACTCTGACCTCGAATGAGGAGCTGTACAAGGCGATGCTGCACCACCGCATCACCAATGGCGCAATCCCCGGCCCCATGGAGGCGTGGCTTGGTTTGCGCGGTCTGCGTACCCTGGCGCTGCGCGTGGAGCGTGCGGTGCAGAACGCGCAGGTTCTTGCGGAGCGTCTGAGCGAGCACCCCTTCGTAACTGAGGTGCGTTACCCGGGCCTGCAGAGCCATCGCGGTCATGAGGTCGCGAAGAAGCAGATGGACGGTTTCGGTGCGATTTTGTGCGTCACTCTTGATACGGATGCTGCGGGTGCCCGTAACGTCGTGGAGGCGTTGAAGTTGTGGACTCCGGCAACCTCCCTGGGCGGTGTGGAGTCTCTGGTGGAGCGTCGTCGTCGCCACGGTAGCGAGCCGGATTCGATTCCGGAGTCTCTGCTGCGCCTGTCGGTGGGTATTGAAAACGTGGATGACCTATACAATGACTTGGTTGAGGCCTTTAAGGTTGTCCGCTAAGCGCTTTGCTAGGGTTGTCTAAAGAAGCTGCTGATTCAAAGGAATACTATGTCTCCTATTCTGCTGGTCTTGTATGTGACCACTCTTGTTGATACGCTGCTGGCTATCGCCGGTGCTGTGGTTGGTGTGCTGGCTTTTGTGCGTGCGTGGATGTCTCCGGCGAACGCGTACGATTTTGCCGGTAAGCGCCCGAAGAACACGTGGCTGGCTTTGACCGGCGGTTCTGCTGCGGTGTCGCTGTTTAGCGTTTTTGCTGCGGTGACGGGTAATGGTAATAATGCGCTGATTCTTCAGCTGGTTGCTGCGGTGATTAGTTGCGTGTTCCTGGCTGGTGTGTGGCCTTCGGTTGGTCGCCGCCGTTTCTAGCGTTAGCTTTTGCGCTCGCTGTGCGCGATAGCTGTTGAAGCCTCGTGCGCCCTCTGACAGGTTTGTCCTGGTCGGGCGGTGTACGGGGCTTTGCCCTTTTCTGGCGGGGTTTTGAGCCTTTCGTTCTGGTACAAAAGACCCTTATAAATTTTTGGGAGAATGCATATTTTCTAGGCTTTGAGGCATGACAAACCGGCGGGTAAATGAAAAAATAGAAGTATGACTTACAAACTAGTACTCCTGCGCCACGGCCAGTCCGAGTGGAATGAAAAGAACCTGTTCACCGGTTGGGTGGACGTTAACCTGACCGATAAGGGCCGCGCTGAGGCTAAGCGCGGCGGCGAGCTGCTGGCAGAGCGCAACATCCTCCCCGATGTTGTTCACACCTCCCTGCAGCGTCGCGCAATCAACACCGCAAACCTTGCACTGGATGCAGCAGACCGTCTGTGGATTCCCGTCAAGCGCACCTGGCGCCTGAACGAGCGTCACTACGGTGCTCTGCAGGGTAAGAACAAGTCCGAGATTCGCGAGGAATACGGCGACGAGAAGTTCATGACTTGGCGTCGTTCCTACGACGTTCCGCCGCCCCCGCTGGATGACAACGACCCCTACTCGCAGGCACACGACCCCCGCTACGCGGATGTTGAGAATGCTCCTCGCACCGAGTGCCTGAAGGACGTTCTGGGCCGTATGCTTCCCTACTGGGAGTCGGACATCAAGCCCGATCTCGCAGCAGGCAAGACCGTTCTGGTTGCTGCACACGGTAACTCCCTGCGTTCGCTGGTCAAGCACCTCGAGGGTATTTCCGATGAGGACATTGCTGGCCTGAACATCCCCACCGGTATTCCGCTGTACTACGAGCTGGATGAGAACTTCCAGCCCGTTAAGCCCGGCGAGTACCTGGACCCCGAGGCTGCTAAGGACGCTATCGCTGCCGTAGCAAACCAGGGTAAGTAATACCTCCGGCAGGGTGCCCCTGTCATTGTGATGAGCCGTCCACCGTTGTGGTGGGCGGCTCATTGCGTTCTCTGCACGGTTTCTGCAGGGGGGCTGCCTGAGGATCCTGCATGAGGAACCAGCCTGAGAAGACGGGCGTTCGCCTGAGTGCCGGGTATCGGCCACATTTATACTTATGGGGTACCCGAATGGAAGGGAAATACATGGATGCCGGTCTGATCGCCTTTATTGCGGGCATGATAGGTCTGCTGGTGGGCGTCCTGAGCATGAACGCGGTGGCGCGTAGTGAGCGGGAGCAGGAGCGTAGCTTGGTGTCGGCGCCGGCGCTGCGTGATGGTGCCGCTCAGGTGCTTGCTGTGATTGGCCGCGCCTATCTGGTGATTGATGAGGTGGGCGGCGTGGTTCAGGCTTCTCCGGGTGCGTATGCGATGGGTCTGGTGCGTGGTCATACGGTGGCGTCTGATGAGTTGGAGGATATGATTCGCACGGTGCGTCATCGCGGTATTTTTGCGGAGCGTACTTTTGAGATTGACCGCGGTGAGGGTGAGGCCCTGGTCTTGGATGTGCGTGTTGCTTCGCTGGGGGATGAGTACATTCTGGTGCTCGCTGATGACCGCACTGAGATTTCTCGTGTGCAACGTATGCGTAATGATTTTGTGGCGAATGTGTCGCATGAGTTGAAGACTCCGGTGGGTGCGGTGAGTCTGTTGGCTGAGGCTATTGAGCAGGCGAGTGATGACCCGGAGGCGATTGAGTATTTTGTGGGTCGTCTGCATAAGGAGACTCGCCGCCTGTCTGCGCTGGTGCGTGACATTATTGAGCTTTCGCGTCTGCAGTCGACCGATGTGATTGCGCGTGGTGGCCCGGTGTCGGTGCCTTCTTTGGTGGCTGATGCGGTGGATCGTTCGAATATTGTGGCGGAGGAGAAGGATATTCAGATTACTACCCGCATCGAGGAGGTCCCCGAGGTGTACGGTGACGCCGAGTTGCTCGGTATTGCTGTGCAGAACGTGGTGGAGAACGCGGTGCGTTATTCGCCGGAGCATACGAAGGTGGATATTTGGGTGCACCGTGTGGCTGATCAGCTGCTGATTGAGATTGCTGATCAAGGCGTGGGTATTCCAGAGGACGAGCAGAAACGTATTTTTGAGCGTTTTTACCGGGTTGATCCGGCTCGTTCGCGTCAGACGGGCGGCACTGGTTTGGGCTTGAGCATTGTGAAGCATGTGATGACTCAGCACGGTGGTAGCGTGACGGTTCGGTCGATGCCGCAGGAGGGCTCGACATTTACGTTGGCGTTGCCGCTGAATGAGCCTCCGGTCGCAGTGTAGTGTTAGCGGTATAGGTTTTACGGAATCGAAGGAATTTATTGATGTCTAAAATTCTGATCGTTGAGGACGAAGAGGCCCTCTCGGATCCCCTTGCGTTTTTGCTGGGTCGTGAGGGTTTCCAGACGATTGTTGTGGACAACGGTCTGGATGCTCTGCCGGTGTTTGACCGCGAGGGCGCGGATTTGGTGCTGCTGGATGTGATGCTTCCGGGCATGTCCGGCATGGAGGTGTGCCGCAAGCTGCGTGAGGTGTCTTCGGTCCCGATTATCATGCTGACCGCTAAGGATTCTGAGCTGGATAAGGTTCTGGGTCTGGAGCTTGGCGCTGATGACTATGTGACGAAGCCGTATTCTGCGCGTGAGTTGATTGCCCGTATCCGCGCGGTGTTGCGTCGTCGTTCGGCGGAGACTGATTCTGCTACTGAGTCGGTGCTGCAGGGCGGCCCGGTGCGTATGGATATTGACCGCCATGTGGTGACGGTTAATGGTGAAGAGATTTCTATGCCGCTGAAGGAGTTTGAGCTCCTGGAGATTCTGCTGCGCAATGTGGGTCGTGTGATGACTCGTGGCCAGCTGATTGAGCGTGTGTGGGGCGCCGACTATGTGGGTGATACGAAGACCCTGGATGTGCATATTAAGCGTCTGCGTTCGAAGATTGAGCCGGATTCTTCTGCCCCGCAGTATGTGGTGACGGTTCGCGGCTTGGGCTATAAGTTCGAGGCGTAGGCGGGCTTGAGACTGATGACTTCTGCTTCTGCGGCGAATACTGCTGTGATTGTTTTGGCGGCTGGTTCGGGTACTCGTTTGGGTGAGCCGATTCCGAAGGCTGCTGTGCGTGTGCACGGTCGTACCCTGCTGGATTATGCGTTGGAGGGTGCGCTCGCTTCGGGTGTTGCTGAGCATGTGGTGGTGACTGTTCCTGCTGATTGTTCGGTGAGTTGTCCGGAGCTTTTGGAGGATGCCCGCCGCGCCGGTGCGTTGATTACTGCTGGTGGTGATACGCGTACTGCTTCGGTGGTTGCGGCGTTGGATGCTTTGAAGGATGCGCAGGTTCCGGTGGATTATGTGTTGATTCATGATTGCGCTCGTGCTTTTACTCCGCCGCGGGTGTATCACCGTGTGCTTGAGGGCCTGGGTTCTGAGAGCCCGCAGGGTGTTGTGCGTGCGGTGATTCCTGTGTTGCCGGTGGTGGATACGGTGAAGACCGTGGATTCTGCTGGTGTGGTGACGGGTACTCCTTCACGTGCGCAGATGCGTGCGGTGCAGACTCCTCAGGGTTTTGAGGTGGCTGCCCTGTTGGCGGCGCATGAGCGTAGCCGTTCCCTGCCTGCTGAGGAGGCTGAGCTGCTGACTGATGATGCGATGGCGATGGAGGCGGCGGGCGAGCCGGTGTTGACGGTTGCAGGGGACGCGGATGCGTTTAAGGTGACGACTCCGATGGATTTGCGGGTTGCTCGCGCGCTGTTTGGTGATTCTGCCGCCTAGGTCTGCGGCCTAAGCCTGCAACCTAGCGCCTCTTTTGCCGAGGCACTGCTACTGAGAAGATGTTTGATTGATTGAAGGGTCCTGTGATGACTGTTATTCCTCGTGTTGGTACCGGTGTTGATGTCCACGCTTTCGGTGAGGAGGGCACTCCTCTGTATATTGCTGGTCTGCATTGGCCGGGTGAGAGTGGTTTGAGCGGCCATTCTGATGGTGATGTGGTGGCTCATGCTGCCGCGGACGCTCTTTTTGCCGCCTCGGGCACGGGGGATTTGGGCTCTAATTTCGGTGTGGATCGCCCGGATATGAAGGGCGCTTCGGGTGTTCGTATTCTTTCTGAGGCTGCGGCGATTGTGCGTGCTGCTGGTTTTGAGATTGGTAATGTGAGCGTTCAGCTGGTGGGTAACCGCCCGAAGTTCTCTCCGCGCCGTGATGAGGCGAACCGTGTGCTGAGTGAAGCGGCGGGTGCTCCGGTGACGGTGATTGCGACGACTACTGACGGTTTGGGTTTGACGGGCCGCGGCGAGGGCGTGGCTGCTATTGCGACGGCGCTGGTGTATCCGCGTTCGTAGGTGTTTGGTTGCTTTGAGCCATTCTGTAACCTATCGCTGATTTACTGCCCCGGCGTCTGAACTGACCCCGTAGAATGAGAGTGTGACTATGCGTTTTTATGATTCAGCTTCCGCGACTATTCGCGAGTTTGAGCCCGTCGTGCCCGGTGAGGCGCGTATCTATTATTGTGGTGCTACGGTGCAGGGTGAACCGCATCTGGGCCATATCCGTTCGGCGTTGGTTTTTGATCAGTTGAGCCGTTGGATGCGTTACCGCGGTTTGAAGGTGACGACGGTCCGTAATGTCACTGATATTGATGACAAGATTTTGGCGAAGTCTGCTGATTCTATGGAGCCCGGTTTTGAGGGTGAGTTCCCGAATGAGCAGTGGTGGGCGCTCGCGTACCGTTTTGAGAAGGTTTTTGCTCAGGCGTATGCGGCGCTGGGTATTGATCCGCCGACGTATGAGCCGCGCGCGACCGGTCATATTCCGGAGATGTTTGCTCTGATTCAGCGTCTGATTGATCGTGGCCACGCGTATCCTGCGCTGGATGATTCTGGTGACGTGTATTTTGATGTGCGTTCGTGGGATAAGTACGGTGCGCTGACGAATCAGAGCGTTGAGGATATGCAGGATTCTGCGGATGCTGATCCGCGCGGTAAGCGTGATCCTCGCGATTTTGCCCTGTGGAAGGGGTATAAGGAGGGCGAGCCGCTGACTGCTTCGTGGGAGTCTCCGTGGGGTCGCGGCCGTCCGGGCTGGCATCTGGAGTGCTCGGCGATGGCGGGTAAGTATTTGGGTTCGCGTTTCGATATTCACGGTGGCGGTTTGGATTTGCGTTTCCCGCACCATGAGAATGAGCTGGCGCAGTCGACTGCTGCCGGTGATGATTTTGCGAACTTCTGGATGCATAACGGCATGGTCACCTATGAGGGTGAGAAGATGTCGAAGTCTATCGGTAATACGATTTCGCCGGCGCAGATGCTTGAAATGGCTCGTCCGCTGGTGGTTCGCTACTACCTCGGTAGTGCGCATTATCGTTCGATTCTTGATTACCGTCCGTCGTCTCTGCAGGAGGCGGCAACCGCTATTGAGCGTGTTGAGGCGTTCCTTGCTGCAACTCAGGATGTGCTGAAGCCGGGTCGTGAGGTTCCGGAGGCTTTTGCTGAGGCAATGGATGATGACGTGAATATTCCGCGTGCTCTGGCTGTTTTGCATGAGCAGACTCGTGCGGGTAATGCTGCGCTTGCTGCTGGTGAGGACGCTTCGGAGGCGGCGAATGCTGTGATGGCTATGGCTGAGGTTCTGGGTCTGGCGCAGCTGATGAGCTTTAATGCTGAGGGCACTTCGGGTGCTGAGCATGAGGCTCTGGATGCGCTGATTCAGGCTGTTTTGGCGGAGCGTGCTGATGCTCGTGCGCAGAAGGATTGGGCGAAGGCTGATGCGATGCGTGATTTGTTGGCGTCTGCTGGTGTGCAGGTGAAGGATGGCGCGAATGGTTCGAGCTGGAGCGTTGGCTAGTGGGTGATGTGCCCCGCGTTTGTGCGTAAGGCTTAGGTCGTGCGGGTTTCTCTCGCGTAGACTCGTATTCATTACTTTGACGAAGGAAGAGAAGAATGGCTAAGGCAGGTTCGCGCCCGGGCGCTACCAGCAAGAAGAAGGGTGCTACTAAGGGCACTGGTGGTCACGGTCGTAAGGCGCTTGAGGGTAAGGGCCCTACTCCGAAGGCTGAGGACCGCGTTTATCACAAGGCGTATAAGATGAAGCGCGCGGCTGAGCGTCGTGCTGCTACCGGTACGAACCGTAAGTTCCAGACTCGTTTGGGCGGTAAGCGTGCTAGCGATGAGCTGGTGACTGGTCGTAACGCGGTGCTTGAGGCTCTGCGTACTGAAATTCCCTCGAAGCACTTGTACATCATGAGCCGTGTTGAGGTTGATGACCGCGTTCGCGAGATCATGACTATTGCGAATAAGCGCAATATTCCGATGCTGGAGATTCCGCGTAGCGAGCTGGATCGTTTGACTGATGGTGCTGTGCACCAGGGTGTTGCGATGCAGATTCCGCCGTACAAGTACCCGGATGCGACTGACCTGGTGCTGGATACTATGGAGCGTTGGCACTCGGGTAAGCTGTCGACTCCGCCGCTGTTTGTTGCGTTGGACGGTATTACTGATCCGCGTAACCTGGGTGCGATTATTCGTAGCGTGTCCGCGTTTAGCGGTGATGGCGTGATTATTCCTGAGCGTCGTTCGGCTGCCGTGACTGCTGGTGCGTGGAAGACTAGTGCTGGTGCGGCTGCTCGTATTCCTGTTGCGATGGCGACTAATCTGACTCGCGTGATTCAGCAGGCTAAGGAGCAGGGTATTTTCGTGATTGGTCTGGATGGCGGTGGCGATATTGAGTTGCCGGCTCTGGAGCTTGCGAATGAGCCGCTGTGCGTGGTGGTTGGTTCTGAGGGTAAGGGCCTGTCCCGCCTGGTGACTGAGAACTGCGATCAGATTGTGTCGATTCCGATTGATTCTGCGATGGAGTCTTTGAACGCGGCGATGGCTGTGGGCATTACTCTGTACGATGTTTCTCGTCGTCGCGCTTCTGCGAACTAGGCGTTACTGCGAACTAGAGGTTTGATGCTTGCGAGCTACAGACTGTAGCTTGGACAAGGAGGGCGTCCCCGTGAGGGGGTGCCCTCCTTTTCTGTTTCTTCTTACCTTCCACGCCCCATATATCGGCTGTTCGGGGAGCAGCTGGAGGGTATTCAGCAGGTTTTTGGGGGTCTTGTGGGTCTTTTTAAACTTTTTCGAAGAAGTTCTGAGGCTCTTACCTTGTGTTGACTAGGGGTTTTAGTGCCCTGTTTAGGTCAGGATGAACCTAAATCCCCGTATTTGTGTTCTACTTCACCGTTTTTCGGGTTGCAGACCCATTTGAGCGTCTGTATAGTTGTATGAGTCGCCGCGGCGAGGAGGAAAAAACGAAGAGTTTTCTTCGGTGTTTTTCCTAGTCGGTAGCGGTTGAATGACTTTCAATTGTAGAGTGTTTTGGTTTCTTGCTTAGAAGATTCCAGGTTGCCTTTCGGTGATGTTGGGAGAGTTTAGGAAAGAAACTTTGTGGTGTGAATCACGGAAAACGGATTTGCATGGCA
>FLSD01000017.1_pt1 | contig 27699 bp, 18 predicted proteins | sample 1497351 | NCBI WGS metagenome assembly FLSD01 (sample SAMEA4031770, study PRJEB14383) | metagenome | biome: human; feature: oral; material: saliva | place: Philippines | collected 2014 | reverse complement strand
ACAGCGATAGACGCCGGGTCAGAACCCGAGCTGTACGCCGAAATCTGGTGAGTTTGGGCCGAATCAAAAGCCGAACGCGGGCTCATCGTGCGTGCCTGCGCCAAAGTCTGCAGGGCCTGACGCTGACGCTCAGCCTTCGCTTCATTTGCCTTGGACATGGAGTTCACCGCATCCAGGGTGGAGCGGGGTGCGCTCGTGGCAGACTGGTCTGAACCAGACTGGGTTGCGTCAGAGCGGGTCGAGACGGCACTGGTAGCAGCGGAGGGCCTGCCCTGAGCGGCGTCGGTCGTATCGGCCCCATTGGCACTGGGTGTGAGCGATGCGCTTGCATCCTGGCGGGGCAACTCATCCTTCGTCGAGGAGGCTGCGTTGCCGGTTGCCTCACCGCTGACCTTGAAACGTACCGAGACAACTTCTTCTGCGTACTCAGTATCGTCCGCACGCACCAGGTAAGCGGTGTACACCGAGCCGGTCTTCAGCAGAGAACCGGGCATGCCAATCTCTTCCGTGAACGCGCCATTCACGATGCGGTCAGAGCTGATGTGCGTGATGGACAGCGCATCACCCTTATGGTTGCCGCTCATGTCGGTTTCAACCACGATCAGGTCGTAGCCAGCTGCGTTCGCGGGCAGGCGCTCTGCACTGATAGTCACCGGCTTGGTTTCCTTATCAGAGCGAACCTCAGCATACGCAACCTTCAGTTCCGAAACACTCAGGGTCTGAGTATCACGAGAAGAGGTCAATCCGCCGGGAACCTGTTCCAGCTTCTGCGTGTGGGTTTCGAGGTTCGGGTTTTCAGAAGCTTCAGAGGGAACCTCAGTCTTGACCTTATCCTTGCTACCCTTCTGATCTGCAGCCTGCTGCTTCTCCTGTTCCTCTTCGCGGAGCTTCTCCATTGCCTTCAGCTCATCAATGGTCGGCACATGGTGGGCGTTCTCCTCCTTGTCCACCATCACCTCGTCAGAGTCATCCTCAATGGGAATAGCGTGCGGCACGAGGGAGCCCTCAGAAATCATGAATTCGCCGTAACCCGCGTCGGAAGTCACCAAATCCACGGCACTAATGGAGTAGTAGCCTTCCTGGGGCATCTGCGGCATCTCAAAGGTGACGAGCATCGAGCCGTCATCAGCACGCTCAACCTGCATGGCAGACGGCTCGTAGGTGTCAGATCCAAGCAGCGTGCCGGTGGTGCCGTAGTACTGCATTACCAGGTACACCTTGGACGCGTCGCCCACATAGCCACCCTCATAAAGGGGTGCAAGCTTCAGAGTCGCTTTGCCGTCCTTAATGGACTGCACGCGAATCTCGATGGTATCGACCTCAATTTCGAGGTCTTCATAGGGGCAGCTCGAATCAAATTCGCTATTAACCAGAGCAGCCAGACATTCATTCACATTAATGGCTTCAGCCTCTACTGCGGAGGCGCTAGGAAGCACAAAAGCGCTTGCACCCAAAGCGGCGGCAAGCGAAAGAGCATGAATGTGTTTCGGAAGTCGAGTGATAGTCATGTATGCCATTTCAAGCGATGTAGGCGCAAAGCATGGACTAGGGAAGGCTCACCACAAGCCGGTGTTTCTATCCAGGTATTTGCGCACCAGTACGTCGGTTACACCCTAGCCTAACACGGATATTGCACTTAATGTTGCATTGCATTCATGTGCTAAAACTTTATGTCGCAATAATTACCGGAACAAAAGGGATTTAAATACTTTACTGAGATATAAATAACGCAAAATTCAAATGCCAGAAAATATTCCCAACAGTGCACTAAAAAGAGATTTTTACACCATTCCCAGCACACAACAGAGTCAAATATCCAGACACGCAAAAGGCACTCTACCGAACACGCACCCCATCAGCACGCACCCGGCAGAGCGCCTCCCACTCAACGACTCCCCCACAGAGAGCCGCACACGCCCCACAACGCGAAGATCCAGAATCCGGAACTACTCAGCACCCAGCTCCTCAGCACCCTCAAGGCGACGACGATACACGTTAACCGCCACAGCAGTACCCACAAAGGCAACCGAACCCAGTAGGGCAATACTCAACGGCAACGTACCCTCCGGCAGAGGGCCATTATCCTGAGCGCTCGCCTCCAGCTTCGAACCGGCAGAATCACCGCGCGACTTCGAGCTACGCGTATAGAAGCTACCCGAACCTGCGGCACCCACATTCTCCTGAGGCGAAGCAACAGTCACCGTTTCAGACTCCGAAGACTGATAGCCCAGCAGATTCACCACGGTACGACCGGGCAACATCACCGCATAACCAGCCATCACCATCGTCGAAGGAACCACCGCAGTCTCAGCCACAGAACTACGAGCCTGCGCGGTAATCGCCCGCGCAGACTGCTGCGCCTGCACAGTGTAGCCCAGAGCGCTATCCACCGACGGGATCTTAGCAACAGAATCAGTCGCCAAACCCTGAGCGTCTGCAGAGTCCACAGGGCTCAGATACCCCGAAGGAGCCGAAGGGCTCACCCGCTGATTCGCCTCAGAAATCACCGGGGCCAGCGGGCGAACAACAGTATTCGTAGGCCTCGGAGCCGGATCAACAGGAACAGCACGGTGAATCACACTCACACCAAAAGCGCTGGTCGCCATGAGCTTCAGCTCGTCAGTGGAGTCACCGCCCACCACAACCACACGGTAGCGCTTACCCGCATTCAAAGAGGTACCGGGAACCTTCAAGTCAGCAGAGAAAGAAGCATCAGTCACCTGCTGCGGGCTCACATGCGTGGTCGCCAGCGGTGAACCCACGGCACCACCATCGGCAGGCATTTCAAAGACCATCACGTCATAGCCCAAGCCGCTCTCCGCCACGTTCCTAGCGCGCACGCTAATCGTCTGCAGCTCATCCGAACCGCGCAGTTCTGCGGTAGAAATTTCCAGGGTCGCCTCGCGGGTCTCCGCGGGAGCCTGATTAGAGCGGGAGTGCACCAGCAGACGGTCCTCGGTCACCTCAGCGGGCACCGCATCGTCAGCAGAAGCACTGGCAGAGGCACTCGCGGATACACTCGCCGAGGCGCTAGCAGACGCGCTCGCGGAAGGACGCGCCGAAGCGCTCTGCGACGCAGACGGCGCCTCAGAAGGCGCCGGGGCAACCGTCGGGCGCGGGCTATCCTTCGCGGCACTCGGGGATGCGCTGGGGCTCAGGGACACCTCGGGGGCGGGGTTCGCCTCCACGCGGTTAGTGCGGGGAACACCGGGGGTGTCGGGGAAGAAAATGTTCTGGCGGCTCGCCATAATCTCATCGGCTGTTACACCATGCTCAGGCATAAACTCAACGGAGACAGTCTCGCCGTTGCTTAGATTCTCAATTTCGACCATGTACGGCTGCTCAACGTTCAGGCGTTGGTGAATACTGACCTCCAGCGCCCCCTCATCGTTCAGAGAGACAGTCATCTGGGAGGCGGGAACAGTCATCGCCGCCACGGGACCGTCGTCAACGGAAATAGCAACCAGGCGAACCTTCAGATTCTCCAAAGAGGTGACGCCGGTCAACGACAGCAGGGTGTAGTCATTGCTCTGAGCAACCAGGTCCAGGGTAATGTTGTGGCTAACCACATCGGCGGCAACGGCGATGGGAAGTTCAGGCTTTTCAGACTGCTGAGTCTGCGCGTGAGCGGCAGATGCAAAGGTTGCGGGGGCCAGAGTTGCAGGCGCGACGGAGCCGCCCAAACCGAGGGCGGCAGACGCTACTAGCGCCGCGCCGCGGTAGGAACGCTGCGTGGAAAACATGGTCACCTATTTTCGTGAGTGAGTGAGTGTGATGAATCGTTGTATAACTCCTGCGCCCAAAGGTCGGAAGTAGGCGCAGAATAACGGTTCTCTGATATCGGTGACCGGAGGCGCTTCACAGCGACTCCTGCCCCGTATGAACGGGGCAGTAAAGAGTGATAGCACCGTCTATGACAGCACTCTAAATTATAGGTATAACCTTAGAAAAAGTTAAAGATGCAGGGATGCTCGAATCTTGCATTTCGAACATCCCTACATCTATATGCATGTTTTGCCTAGTGGGGCAATATTTAACCCTTTTTAGCGGCGAGAACTGAGCTGCATCTCACTACGGCGACGGCGACTCAAACGCATACCGGCAAGCAGTGACAGCGACCCAGCGGCGCTAATAACCAACATATTGGAGGCACCGGTAGCCGCCAGCTGCTCACGCTTCTGCTGGGCACCAGCGGCAACCTTCTGATCGTCAGATACCTTTGCTTCAGTCTTCTGGGCAGGCGTATCCTGAGCGCCGGTATTCTGAACCGCAACCGAAGTATCATCCTTCTGCTCGGTAGCGCTCTCCCCCGCCTTCTGCTGGTCTGCCGCGGGTGCGGCAGCCTCAGCAGCCTCAGGCGCAGAGCTTTCAGACTCCGACATCTCGGGGGCTGCGGGCGCATTATCCACGCTATCGCGCTCGACAGTGAAGCCGCCGTTGACCATGCGTACGGTACCCTGCTCGTCCTCCGCTACCGCGCTCACACGGTAGGTGGTACCGGGCTTGAGCGCCGAGCCGGGAATCTGCACCTGTGCGGTGAAAGCACCGGTGGAATCAATCTCCGAAACATCAGCCGACGCAATGACGCCGCCGGTTGCCGCGCCGTACTCATCCACGGCGCTAACCATCAGGTGCACCGTGCCAACACCCTCAAAACCCTCGCCGCGCACGGTCAGAGCCTTCTCTGAGTCATTTTCGGGGACAACGGTTTCTTCTACGTGCAGGCGGGCGGTCATCACGGGGTTAGAGGTGTTGTTCTGTTCTTCGGTGGTGTCGTGGACACGGTCAAAGACGGTGTTGCGCGGCAGGTCGTAGTGGCGGCGCGGGTCATCCTCCGGCAGTACGTGGTCGAACTGCTCGACGGGGCTCACAGCAATCGCCTGCTCGGACTGGGCACTCGAGGCAGTCTGGTCAGACTCAGCCTGGGCGTTCTGCTCGGACTGCACCTCCTCTTCGGCCTGCTTCAACTGCTCCTGCTCCGCCATTGCACGCTCAGCGGTAGCAACCGGAGCGGAGCCATTCTGTACATTCCAACCATTCATGAAGGGAACCTCAACTTCCTGGGCGGTGTAACCATTAGCGGCAGAGGGTGCGATTTCAACGCTCAGCACATAGCGCAGGTCGTCCTGGGCGCTCTGTACTTCTTCAAGCCTGCGACCCTCCACTTCAATACCATCCAGGAGGGTGCCGTTGACGACGTCGGCACGCGCAGGAGAGGCAGCCAGCAGGATGCGGTTACCCTGGGTATCAAGAGCGTATACGTAGGTCACTATTTCAAAGGCCTGAGCCCCACCAAGACCGGTCACCTTGTATACCACCAAGTTCTTATCCTGCGGGATTTCCATCTGACCGGAGAGAATCTGGACGCTCAGGGGCTCGTCCTGAGTATCTGCAGGCAGCAGCTCCAGGGGTGCGGAGGAGTTGTAGGATGCGTCCTCCGTTGCGTAGCCCTTGCCCGGATCAACCACAGCAGTCGCGACGACGTACTGCTGGTTGGGGTCAAGGGTACCTGCGGGCAGGGTCAGCTGGGTGCTGAAGCGGCCACCCGCCACGTCGAGTTCGGGTACGAGGGTCATCGCTACGGCGGAGCCGCGAGCCAGCGCGTAGAGGGGATACTGGCGGTATTCGCTCACGTAAACCGCCACGCCGTAACGCTCAACAGGGCCGCCGGTGAAGCCCTCACCGCTGACGGTGATGCTCTGGGAGCGTGCGGGGTTAATGACAACGCCCGGCTCTACGTACACCTGCGGGGAATTCTGAGTAGCAACGTTTTCGATGGGGGTTACGTTTGCCTCGGAGGGAGGGTTATCAGGCTCCGCCGTAGTTGAGGAGGCGAGCCCACCAGTATTCTGCACCTGCACACCTGCGTGTGCGGCACCAACGCCGGTGACGGACAGGACGGAAGCAGCAATAGCGGCTGTTGCTCGGGTTTTTGAGTGAGTCGGTTCGGGCATGGAACACACCTTCTTCTGCGAGTGTGAACGATACCCTCCGGAGAGTGCCACGAATCGAAGTTAGACGGGTGCCTCTTCGGGTTTGAACGCTATAACGTACGGACTAGTCATAACATTCATGTAATGGTGGAAGTTACCGCGAAGGGAATCGCTCTATTTATCGGTAATTCCACACTAACAATACTTTTCCGTTTATTGCGGTAAATCCGCTTTACCTTCCAAATATTTTCCTGTGCAATAACCCACACAGAATATTTTTTACCCTCCAGAACAGCACCAAGAGCACTCAAACTGCATGGACTAGGCAAAATTTTTCAACTCCACCTTGAGACTCAAGGTTTTATTGCATGTATATGCAGATTTAATGGATTTGAGATAAAAATATTCTGCACATTCATGCATTTAATTTATTTCTTTTAAGTGAAAAAATAGCAGGTCACGTCATTTTCTCTACATTTTCCCCAAAAAAGTACAGACCAATACCACAATAAAAAATCTCCCCTCACCATTGAGCACAACAAACCAACCCCTCAACCGCCCCCTTCCCCAGCCATCCGCATCCAGAAAAACACCGCAAAGAAAAATCGCAGATACGCAAAAGTGCCGCCAATACTCTTTCTAGAGTATTGGCGGCACTCGCTTCACTCACCTCGCGGTGAGCGTCAGATTTTCAGAGCCTAGCCTATAGAGCCTGGGCTATTAGAGGCTGCGGCGGCGCAGGAGCATCAGTGCGGCACCAGCAATCAGAGCTGCGGCGCCAACGCCTGCGATACCTGCAACACCCTCAGCACCGGTGTTAGCCAGCTGCGGCTTCGAGGAAGCCGAAGAAGAGGTCGAAGCCGAACCCTTGGTGCCAGAGACACCTACAGTGTGGCCATTGGAGTTAGAGGAGGTAGCAGCGGATGCGTTGCCAACCTTAGCCTTGGGCGCCTGAGAAGAAGGCATGCGGGTCTCGGTCACAACAACCGAACCATCTTCGCGCATTTCAGCAGTGAAGACGCTGGTGGTGCCATCGCCGTTATCGCGAACGGTGGTGCCCTCATCATCGGTAGCTGCCGGCAGGGTCGGTGCGGGGTTGTTCGCATCGCTCACGGTAGCGGTGGTGACTGCCACCTGGTGTACCAGGCCGTTGGGGTCGCTGGTTGCCACCATTGCGTAGGCGTAACCGGGCTGCAGCAGCTCGGCAAGAACGCTGACCTTGACGCGGAAGGTGCCGTTCACGATTTCAGAAGCGGGAATATCGTGGGTTGCCAGAGCCTCGCCGGTGATGTTGCCGTTTGCGTCCAGGCGGTAGATTGCAATCTGGACACCGTTAGCGACGGACTCGTGGGTGAAGCCGGAGCCATTGAAGGTCAGAACGTTGTACTGGTCGTTCGGGTCCAGGGAAGCGTCCTCGGTGGTGAGGGTTGCGTTCTCGGGTGCTGCGGGCGCCTCGGGAGCGGGGGTCTCGGTCTGCTCGGGTGCCGGGGTCTCAGCCTTGGGCGCTTCCGGAGCAGGAGTTTCTTCCTTGGGTGCCTCAGTCTTGGGAGCCTCGGGTGCCGGGGTCTCGTCCGCCTTCGGGGTCTCCGGTGCCGGGGTTACGGGAGCGGGAGTCTCATCAGCCTTGGGAGCCTCGGACGAGGTGGACTCGGTGACCTTGAAAGAGGAGATAGCCACGAGCTTCTGATCGGGCTGACCCTGCGGGTTGCTTACAGCAGCCAGTGCGTAGGATGCGCCGGCGGGCAGCTTGCTTGCTTCAACGGTAATGGAAGTCTTGAAGGTGCCATCCTGAATCTGATCTGCGGGCACCGCAATGGTAGCGAGGGCGTCACCGGTGATCTGGTTGTCTGCATCCAGTGCGTAGATGCTGACCTGCACGCCGGGGCCGACCTTCTCGCCATAGAAGCCGGTGCCAACAACGCTCACGGTGTTCAGCTGTGCGTCACCGGGGAAGTGAGCATTCTCGATAACGATGGAGGGGTCAGCCTGCTTTGCCTCGGGGGTCGGGGTTGCCGGGGTGGTGGGCTCGGGGGTTGCAGGAGCGGTGGGGGCAGGGGTCTCAGCCTTGGGAGCCTCAGTCTTAGGTGCTTCGGTTGCGTCAGCCTTGGGAGCCTCGGTTGCCTCAGCCTTGGGGGTTTCAGCCTTGGGAGCCTCGGTTGCCTCAGCCTTAGGAGCCTCGGTCTTAGGTGCTTCGGTTGCGTCAGCCTTGGGAGCCTCGGTAGCGTCAGCCTTGGGAGCTTCGGTCTTGGGGGCCTCGGTTGCCGTAGCGGTGGGGGCAGGGGTTTCAGCCTTAGGAGCCTCAGTTGCCTCTGCCTTAGGAGCCTCAGCCTTGGGGGCCTCAGCCTTGGGGGCCTCGGTTGCATTGCCGCCAGGCAGGGAAGAAGTCTGAGAAGATGCCTTCTGATCAACAACCTGCTGCTGCTGGTCGGCGGGTGCTTCTGCCGCAAAGGTTGCCGGGATTGCCGCCACAGAACCGGCAGTAAAAGCTGCCGCAGCTGCAATCTTGTAAACGCGACGGGTAGTCTTCGACATTTTTCCTCGATCTCTGAATTATCGGTGGTGAACCTACGCGGTGCCCTCCGTCTTTGAGGGGCAGGCAGATTCACATGCGGGTGTGACTGCTAAAAGGCTAACACCCGACCCTGGGTCTTCTGCGCTCTTAATGCCCACTTTAAGCAACTGTAATGAAATCGTTATAAAAACACCCACCAAGCTGAGGGTTAATACAGACCAATTATGGTGTTTTGCGGTCATATACTGACATATGAACACCGGCAACCCTACATTTTGATTGCATTTGAAGAAAATATGATACTTTCCATAGATAATTTCACCTCGGCTATTTCACCACAGTGAACCTTAAAGTCTCACGTACCACTTTATAGTTCTATCAAGCACTCCTTGATACCTCTCCCCCACTTATTCCCACCCGGCACGGCAGGCACTCCACACAAATCCCAGGCCTCCTGGCGCACCAGCAAAAAGCCTCGCCCGCATCCCAGGAATCAGGAATGCAGGCGAGGCACGCATCATGACCCCCGCAGTGAACGCACGAGCACAAAGTTTAGCTCTCCTTGCGAATCACCTTGAACTGGCTGGGCTGCGCCACCGGGCGAATCGTAATGCGGTCAAGGTTCACGTGGTGCGGAACATTCAGAGCAAAAGTCACGGTCTGCGCCACATCCTCGGCGGTCAACGGCTTCTCAACGCCCGCGTAGACGCGCTCGGCCGCCTCCTTAGAACCCAGACGATTCAGCGAGAACTCCTCGGTGTGCACCATGCCCGGGCAAATCTCAATCACGCGCACATTATGCTCCGCCTCTTCCAGGCGCAGCGCCTCGGTCAGGCCGCGAGCGCCAAACTTTGCCGCGTTGTATCCGGCGCCGCCCTCGTAGCCGTGCTCGGCGGCGGTGGAGGTCAGGTTCAGAATCGTGCCGTGACCATTCTGCCGTAGCGCCTCCGCAAAGGCGCGAACCATATGCAGGATGCCGAGCACATTCATCTGGTACATCTTCAGATAATCATCAGACTTGCCGTCGGCAACCTTATCCACGCCAATAGCACCGCCGGCAATATTGACCAGGGCGTCAATGGTTCCCTGCTCTTCCAGAATCTGCTCGGCAACGAAGCGCACGGAATGTTCGTCAGTCACGTCGCAGGTGACCGGGTGGGCGCCGGTCTCCGCGTAGAGGGTGTACAGGCGGTCGGTGCGACGCGCCAGAGCGTAGACGGTCCAGCCGCTTGCTACCAGCTGCTGTACGGTGGCGCGACCAATACCGCTGGATGCGCCGGTCACCACGGCAACTTTGCCGTCGCCAGTATGAGGCAGAAAAGGAGATGCAGGAATGTGGGTGTTCTCAGTCATACTTTAATCCTAGTAGAGCGATGCCCGCGGGTGCTCTGATCGAGCAGACTCGCGGGCATATATTTTGAAATTTTCGATAGTGAGATAGGTTCCGGGTACCACAACCGCCCGGCACCCCGTCAGGCCGCTACTTGCGGCGGCGAGGCAGACCCCAACGGCTCCTACCACCGTCACGGAACCCGAGGCGGTGCTCAAAATACACGGGCGAGCTACTACCGGTCTTGATGGTGTCCGGAGGGACCGTACCCTCACGCGCCGAAAGCAGGTACAGAACCGCAGCGCCCGGCATGAACACAATCAGAGGCAGAACGAAACGCATGCGCGCCTCGCCGTAACCGCTACTCACCGTCAAATGCCAGATGCACAACGCAACCAGCACCAGGTGCAGTATCAGCAGAACAGTTTCAGGCGTTCCCAAACCAAAAATACTCAGAGAAATCATGGCAGCTCCTCAAGGTCGTGTACTTTCAGTCTACGCCGCCACCGCGCCGCTGAGAAGGATTCACCAACTGTTGATACTGTCACTGTTGATACTGCGGCTATTGATACTGCGGATTTTCGCGCCTACACTTCAGGTAACCGAGGGCAGTATTTTAGGGGCTCTCCCCCATTGCCGGTTTCCACTGAGCTTGCCGCCGAGTTTGCCACTGAATCGCCGATTACTCCTCATATAGGGGACACAGAACATATGAGCACACACGAACGCATCAACTCTCTTAAAGAGCAGCGCCGCACCCTCCAGCAGAGGGCGCGGCGCATCCGTGCCACCACCGGAACCCCCTACAGTTCTGAGGTGCACCTACTGCTCGGGCAGAGCTACCTCGACCCCGCCAGCTGGCAGGAGCTCACCGCCTCCAGCGGAGTACGCGCCGCAGCACGCAGGGCGCAGTTCGCGCGCCGGTACCAGCTCCTCCTGGTGCGTCTAGAAGCCGCGATCGAGCAGTACGAACAGCACAGCACAGCGCCGAATTCCCCTGGAGCTGAGAGAATGCCGTGAATATGAGAAAATAGCCGTTATGGCTGAAAACATTTTGGGCTCAGACTCGCCCGTACAGATTAACGTCCCCGACCGCCCCGCCCTCGAAGGCCTCGAAGAGAAGCTCTCGCAGCGCTGGGCAAACGAGAAGACCTACGCATTCGACGAGAACACCACTCGCGAACAGGTCTACTCCATTGACACCCCGCCGCCGACCGCATCCGGCTCCCTGCACGTGGGTCACATGTTCTCCTACACCCAGACCGACGTCATTGCACGCTACCAGCGCATGACCGGCAAGAACGTGTTCTACCCCCTCGGCTGGGATGACAACGGCCTGCCCACCGAACGCCGCGTTCAGAACTACTACGGCGTTCTCTGCGACCCCTCCGTGGCAGACAACGACTCCTTCCGTGACCTGATCACCTGGAAGGCAGACGGCACCCCCAAGCCCGACCGCAGCCAGGCAAAGTGGCCGCGTATCTCCCGCAACAACTTCATTGAACTCTGTGAAGAACTCGCGGTTGAAGACGAGAAGGTCTTCGAAAACCTCTTCACCACCCTGGGCCTGTCCGTTGACTGGTCGCGCACCTACCGCACCATCGACGCGCACTCCCGCAAGGTCTCCCAGCTCGCCTTCCTGAAGGACCTGGAAGCAGGCAACGCCTACATGGCAGAAGCACCGACCATGTGGGACGTCACCTTCCGCACCGCAGTGGCACAGGCTGAACTGGAAGACAAGGAACGCCCCGGCGCGTACCACCGCATCAGCTTCCACCGCCCCAACGGCGAGAAGGTCTGGATTGAGACCACCCGCCCCGAGCTGCTGCCCTCCTGTGTGGCTCTCGTGGCGCACCCGGACGACGAGCGTTACAAGCCGCTGTTCGGCACCACCGTCACCTCCCCGCTGTTCGGCGTTGAGGTCGAAATCAAGGCGCACCCGCTGGCACAGCCCGACAAGGGTGCCGGTATCGCCATGATCTGTACTTTCGGTGACACCACCGACGTCACCTGGTGGCGTGAACTGCAGCTGGACACCCGCGCCCTTATCGGTCGCGACGGCCGCTTCTCCCGCGAAACCCCCGAGTGGATCACCTCCGCCGAGGGTCGCGAGCGCTACGAGCGTATGGCAGGCACCACCGTCTTCACCGCGCAGAAGACCGTCGTGGAAATGCTGGTTGAGGCTGGCGAAATGGACGGCGACCCCAAGCCGATTACCCACCCCGTGAAGTTCTACGAGAAGGGCGACAAGCCCCTCGAAATCGTTGCTTCCCGCCAGTGGTACATCCGCAACGGCGGCCGTGACGCTGCACGCCGCGAGAAGCTCATCGAGCGCGGCCGTGAGATGAACTGGTACCCCTCCTTCATGCGTAGCCGCTACGAGAACTGGGTTGAGGGTCTAAACGGCGACTGGCTGATTTCTCGCCAGCGTTTCTTCGGCGTTCCCTTCCCCGTCTGGTACCCGCTGGACGCTGAGGGTGAGCCGGACTATGAGAACCCGATTCTGCCTTCCGAGGACATGCTGCCGGTTGACCCCGCATCGCAGGCTGCTCCCGGTTACACCGAGGATCAGCGCGGCGTAGCGGGCGGCTTCATCGCTGACCCCGACGTGCTGGACACCTGGGCCACCTCCTCCCTGACCCCGCAGATTGCGACCGGTTGGGGCGTGAACCCGGACCTGCACGCGAAGACCTTCCCCATGGATCTGCGCCCGCAGGGTCACGACATTATCCGCACCTGGCTGTTCTCCACCGCTGTTCGCGCGGAGACCCTGGCTTCCTCCGTGCCGTGGTACAACACCGCGCTCTCCGGCTGGATTCTCGACCCGGACCGCAAGAAGATGTCCAAGTCCAAGGGCAACGTTGTGGTCCCCAACGAGGTTCTGGAGAAGTATGGTTCGGACGCTGTGCGCTACTGGGCTGCTTCCGCTCGCCTGGGTGCTGACACCGCCTACGACGAAGGCCAGATGAAGATTGGCCGCCGCCTTGCCATTAAGCTGCTGAACGCCTCCAAGTTCGTGCTGAACCTGGGCGCTACCGAGAAGTCCGTTATCACTTCTCAGGCTCAGGGTCGCGTGCTGATTAACGCTCTGGACCGTTCCCTGCTGGCTCGCCTGGCGTACCTGATTGAGGAAGCAACCGCCGCATTCGAGAAGTACGAGTACGCTCGTGCCCTGCAGATTTGCGAGAGCTTCTTCTGGTCCTTCACCGACGACTTTGTTGAGCTGATTAAGGACCGTGCGTACGGTGCCCGTGGCGAGGAGGAGCAGGCTTCTGTTCTGGCGGCTCTGGCAACCACCCTGGATGCTCTGCTGCGCCTGTTCGCGCCCTTCCTGCCGTTCGTGACCGAAGAGATTTGGTCCTGGTGGCGTGCAGGTAGCGTGCACCGCGCCGAGTGGCCGCAGGCACTGCCCATTCTGGAAGGCACCCTGCTGGCTGAGTACTCTGCACAGAACCCGACTGCTGGCATTTCTGCTCAGTGGGTCCTGGCGGACGCTGACCCGGCTCAGATTGAGTCGCTGAAGCAGATCCTGCCGGATGTTGCTGAGGCTCTGGGTGGCCTGCGTAAGGCTAAGAGCGACGCGAAGGTTAAGCAGCGCACCGAGGTTGAGTCCGCTACCATTGCGGCTCCGCAGGCTCAGCTGGATCGCATTGCCGCTGGCTTGGCTGATCTGAAGGCTGCCGGCAACGCTCGTGAGCTGTCCCTGGTGGCGGCTGAGGGCGAGCTGGAGGTTCGCGATGTTGTGCTCGTTGTGGAAGAAGCAGCTGAGTAATTTCGCCTAAATTGAGCGTTCTTCGCTTAAATTTATGACGCTGTTTGAGCGTTGAGGACGGGGCGGTACCGATTGACGGTACCGCCCCGTTTTCTGTGCATGCGGTTCGTTGCAGCTCGCCGGGTGTGAGGCCCCGGCGGCTGACTTCTACGGCTCTGACTATGGGCTTCGCCCAAACTGCACCCGTGGATGCCTGCTCCAGCCCTCCGAGAATCTTCGCCAGCGCCTCCCCCAACGATGTGGGTTTTAGCTTGCTGGCCTGTGGGTATTCTGCGGAATTCCCAACCCATTTTTATATTCATCAATGTGCAAAGAGCTTAATCAACCTTATGAGATTGACTGTCACTTATGTATGATTGTTGATGCGAGGGTTTTACCGCCAGGAACAACTCTCTATTCAACTTCAGCAACAGACAAACCACCGGTACGAGTCTAGACATAACCGACCAACCGCACGACAAGGACCCAACCGGCCAGGGGCAGTGATGCCACCCGGCTCTAACCCCGTGCCAGAGTAGGCGCACCCTATATCCTCATGACTTCACACTCATTACCTTCCGGTTCCCCCGATAACCCGAGCTCGAGGCAGAGCTCAACCCCGAGCACACCGCCAGGAGCGCAAGCCAACATTTCCCCCGATCAGCTTCAGCACTACCACACGAGCCTCAACGAATACATCAGCCAGGCACGTGAGCACGCCCGGACGCTGCATTCCAATTACACCAACGAAGTGTATGAGCTGTGGCATCAGCATATTTCCACCAGCGCCGCAGCCGATGAGGCGAGCATCGCCTCCGGCTCTTTGAGCGCTCAGAGGCTCGAAGAGCTGACCCGCAAGTGGGTGCGCCTCATGCGTGAAAGCCGCGATATGCTGCACCACGAAAGCTCCATCGCCGCGGCACGCGCCGCGGTTGAGGCTAAGCCCCTCCCCGAGTAGGGTCACCCGATTTTCTTTCACGCGATTTCTTACGCGCGGCAACGCCAGCGCTTGCGCGTTGGTACCGTGTTTTTCTGCGGTTTTTCTGTGGCAGGGCAATCGAGCCAAGCGATTAAGCCCTGCCCGGAATGCATACTTCACACATTCTGCCCCTTGCTATAGTTATGGATATTCAAAGACCCTAACTATGTTGCAGAAAGGGCGGGAATGTCCCACCAAAAACGCGTCCTGCGGCCTATACGTAGCGATGTCGCTCCCCCAGTTACCTCGCCACCGGTCTACCGTGGCGATATTGACACGCGCGGCGAGTCGCAAGACCTCGTCCCGCGCAGCTTCTGGGTCAATTTCTGGGACACTCTCTTCTTCATCTTCGCCGGCATCGCGGCCCTCGTGCTGACCATCATGATTCTGGCGAATACGGTCGGTCACTCTTTTTGGGGCGTCCCCATCGCTTTTATTTTCTGGGCGGTCACCGCGTACCTGACGCTACCGCGTTTTCACGCCATCATGACCCGCATCTACGTGCCCGACTACTTTATTGGACGCACCCGCACCCCGGATGGTCTGCTCGGCGACCCGGTCAATATCGGTCTGATTGGTACCGAAGAGCAGATTCACCAGGTCATGCAGAATGCGGGCTGGACCCGCGCTGACGACGTCACCCTCGTCTCCTCCTGGAAAATTATTCTCTCCACCATCACCCGCCGTTCCTACGCGGAGGCGCCGGTCTCCCCGCTGAAAATTTTTGGTAGGACGCAGGATTTCGCCTACCAGCAGGAAGTGGACGGCAACCCCGAGAAACGCCACCACGTGCGCTTTTGGAAAACCCCGGACGGCTGGTTGTTGCCGGGCGGTCACCGGGTGGATTGGTTGGCGGCGGGCACGTACGACTCCGGTGTGGGTTTCAGCTTCTTCACCCTGCAGGTCACGCACCGCATTGACGCTGAAACCGACTTTGAACGCGACTACATTGTGGAGTCCATTCAGTACGCTCACCCGGAAACTCACGTTGAGATTCTGCACGATTTTTCGTCCGGCTACCACGCCCGTAACGGCGGCGGTGACGCAATCCGCACGGACGGTGCGCTCCCGGTCATCGTGCTGAACAATGAGGGGCTGGAGCCGCAGGAGCAGGAAGAAATTCACCTCTCCAGCGCGCACGACCTGGCGTACCGCATGCCGCTGAACCTGCTGGTCGGTTCGGGTATGCTCATCGCCGTGACCCTCGCAGACATTATCAACAGCATCATTCTGGCGCTCAGCCGCCCGGCAATGCGCACCAAGCTACTGGAGGAAGGCTCCGGCAACGACGTTGAGTTGCTGAACCTCTTCGATCAGGTGGATAGCGACGTGCTGATGACCATTACCAGTACGGTGCTGGTTGGTTTTGTGACGATTTATTCGGCGGTGCACCTGTTCCTATTGTGGAGCACGCTGCGTGGCTCGTCGAAGGCTCGCCGGCTGGCTCTGCTGTTGACTGCGCTGAGCTTCGCGGCGATTACCGGCGGCGTGCTGTGGGGGCACCAGGCCCTGCCGCTGTCCACGATTTTCTTCCAGCTGGGCGTTGCCGTGTTTGCGATGTTGGCGTTCACCTCGGATGCTGCGGTCCAGTACACGGCAACCCGCACCTTCCATATGCGTGATACCAAGATCGTGCAGCGGGCAACGCACCCGAAGGTTCTCGAGCACAGGGCTCAGCGCAAGGCACAGAAGGCACGCAAAGCGCAGAAAGCAGGCAAGGCTGCTGCGAGCCGCTCTCACCGCGCGTAGCTAGCACGCTTCGGGGATTGTATGCTTCGGGGCAACATAGTGAATAGAAAAATACCGCCCGGTCAGTACATGACCGGGCGGTACTTTTATGCTCTGCTGCCGCAGACTCTACCGAGCCTGCGCGCATTGTACGGATTCTTAGGCTTCGCCGTTTTCGCCGTGGAAAATCGGGCCCACGGTACGGGGGCGCTTCAGCTCGAAGAAGCCGGGGTAGGAAGCCAGCGTCAGGGCGCCGTCGAAGAGCTTACCTGCCTCTTCACCGGCAGGGCTCGGGGAGATGACCGGGCCGAAGAAAGCGGTGCCGTTGATAGAAATCAGCGGAACACCAATATCGGTGCCGCCCACGGTCTCCAGTGCCAGGTCCAGGGAGGCGCGCATCTGCTCATCGTACTGGTCGGTGAAGGCGACGTCCGCCAGCTCTGCGGGCAGGTTGACCTCCTGTAGCGCCTTGACGATTGCGTCGCGGTAGGAGTCAGCCTTGTTGCTGTTGTGGTGAATCTGCTCGCCCAGAGCGTCGTAGAGGGGCTTGATGACCTCGTTGCCGTGCAGCTCGCGCACAGCGGTGATGAGGCGGGTCGGCGCCCAGGACTGGTCCATCTTTGCCTGGTAGTCGGCGGGCAGCTCGCGGCCCTGGTTGTGCATGGACAGGGAGAAGGGGCGCCAGGTCACCTCAATGTTGCGGACCTTCTGCACCTCACCGATCCAGCGGGAGGTAATCCAGCACCAGGGGCAGATCGGGTCGAACCAGAAATCAACCTGTGCGGGTGCGTTCTCAGCCATGAGTGTTCCTCTCTCATACGGTTGCGTCAGCCGCTTCTATGAGCTGGCGCTAATTCTTCGGTACACGTTCTTCAGGACATGCCAACGAGAGCGGTACCTGCTAGTGAGCCGTCACCCCGTATGACCGGGGCGACGGCTTCTTTATTCCCTAGCCTGTCGGCTGGAAGTATTCGGTTATGCCGCCTGACGCTCCGCTTCCTTCAGGGAGGCGGCCTTCGCCTCCCCCTTCACGGCGCGGGTGGTCTCGGTTTCAGGGTCGGGTGCCTGCAGTACGTAGCGGGGCTCCGTGCCGTTGAGCACGGTGTCCTCACCAATGACGATGGACACCACGTCGGTGCGGTCCGGAATGTCGAACATAATCGGCTGCAGAATCTGCTCCATCATGGAGCGCAGGCCGCGGGCACCGGTACCGCGCTCAGCGGCGAGGCGCGCAATAGCCGCGACTGCCGCGTCGTCGATGATGAGCTCCACACCGTCCAGGGCGAAGAGGTGACGGTACTGCTTGAGCAGCGCGTTCTTCGGTTCGCTCAGCACGCGAGCCAGCTCTTCCTCGTTGAGCTCGCTCAGGGTCGAGATAACCGGCAGGCGGCCAATCAGCTCGGGGATAATGCCGTAGTGCGCCAGGTCCTCGGGCATGATCTGGTCCAGCGGGTTCTTCACGGAACCGCCCAGTTCAGCACCGAAACCGATGCCGCCGGCACCCACGCGGGCTGCGATGCGGTCGTCAATATTGTCGAAGGCACCGGCCACGATGAAGAGAATGTTCGAGGTATCAATCTCAATGTTCGCGTGTGCCGGGTGCTTGCGTCCGCCCTCCGGCGGTACGGTCGCCACGGTGCCCTCAATAATCTTCAGCAGCGCCTGCTGCACGCCCTCACCGGACACGTCACGGGTGATAGAGAGGTTCTCGCCACCCTTGCGGGAAATCTTATCGATCTCGTCAATGTAAATGATGCCGCGCTGAGCCTTGGCAATATCGCCGTCAGCGGCGTTGATGAGGCGCAGCAGAATGTTCTCCACGTCGTCGCCCACGTAGCCCGCCTCGGTGAGGGTGGTTGCGTCGACCAGGGCGAAGGGCACATCCAGCTTCTTCGCCAGGGTTGCCGCCAGGTAGGTTTTACCGCAACCGGTCGGGCCGAGCATCAGAATATTCGACTTGCCCAGCTCCACCTGCTCCCCCGCGGTCGCCGAAAGAATGCGGGAGGTCAACACCGGGTTATCAATATCGTGGATGCGCTTGTAGTGGTTGTACACCGCCACCGCCAGGGTGCGCTTCGCCGCGTCCTGACCGATGACGTAGTCGTTGAGGTAGCTGTAAATTTCGCGCGGAGTGGCCAGCTGAGGCGCCGGGGCAGCCGAGGGGGATTTCACCTTCAGACGCTCTTCCGCGAGAATCTCTTCGCACAGCTCCACGCATTCGTCGCAGATGGAAACGTTCGGGCCGAGCACAATCTTGAAAACCTGCGCGCGAGTCTTCTTGCAGAACGAGCATCGCATGCTGGCGTTGGGCTGTTCGGGAGGCACAATGATGTCTGTGGCCACGAAGATTCCCTTTCGATCGGCGTGGTGAAATCGGCGCAGAAAGGGTCAGTGACCTGATGTCTGCGGTGATTTCTCAGGAGGGGCAGTGGTGGGCGCCCTGGTTTGAGTGAGAAAACGGTATGAAATACTCGAATTTTCTCCTTCTCTAAGGCTACCGGAGTTCACCCCGGAACTCAGAATTACGCACCGCAAATGAACGGACTTACCGGGCATATGACGAAGCGCGTCTTTTATGACGGCGGCTATGACAACCGCGAGGGCAGAGGCTCCGGCATGTAACGGTAAAGCCCGGCAGACGGTAATGCCCCGCAGACGGTAAAGCCCAGCAAAAAGAACCGGTCAACGCCACATATCAGCTTGCCTCGCTGCCCCCACCTGGCGGGCACAAAAAAGGGCGGCACCGCACCGCGTACCAGCCCGAAGGCTCGCACACGGCGCGATGCCGCCCCTCCCCCGAAAAATATTCGGGGATATTCCTCAAAACTTTAGGTGTGGGAAATAGCGGTGTTGGTCGCAGGCTTACGCAGCTTACGCGACTCCAGCACCTTATCGACCAGGCCGTATTCCAGGGCAGCAGCCGCGGTCAGAATGTTGTCACGCTCAATGGAACGGTCAACTTCCTCGTAGGTCTTGCCCGAGTGCAGTGCCAGGGTCTGTGCAGTCCACTCACGCATACGCATAACCTCGTTCGCGTGAATCTCAATGTCAGATGCCTGACCGCCCTGCTGGCCGCTCAGCGCGGGCTGGTGAATCAGCACGCGAGCGTTCGGCAGTGCCAGACGCTTGCCGGGGGTACCGGCAGCCAGCAGAACCGCCGCAGCGGATGCCGCCTGGCCCAGGCACACGGTCTGAATCTCGGGGCGGATGAACTGCATGGTGTCGTAGATGGCGGTCATTGCGGTGAAGGAGCCGCCGGGCGAGTTGATGTACAGGGTGATGTCACGCTCGGGGTCCTGCGCCTCCAGCACCAGCAGCTGAGCCATGACGTCGTCAGCGGATGCGTCATCCACCTGGGTTCCCAGGAAGATGATGCGGTCCTCGAACAGCTTTGCGTACGGGTCCTGACGCTTGTAACCGTAGGGGGTGCGCTCCTCGAAGCTGGGGAGCACGTAGCGGTTGCTCGGCATAGCCGGCGCCGAGGTGGTGATATCGTTCGGCAGGTAGTTCATGTGCATCTCCCTTATGCGTTCTTCGATTCGGGCAGCTTACCGGCGGTGGTGGCAATGTGGTCGAAGAAGCCGTATTCCAGGCCTTCTTCCGCGTTGAACCAGTTGTCGCGGTCGTTATCCTTCAGGATGGTTTCCAGGCTCTTGCCGGTGCGCTCAGCGGTGATCTCTGCCAGGCGCTTCTTCATGTCCAGAATCAGCTCAGCCTGGGTGCGGATATCCGATGCGGTACCGCCGATGCCGCCGAGGGGCTGGTGCATGAGGATGCGGGCGTTCGGGGTTGCGTAGCGCTTGCCGATGGTGCCTGCGGTGAGCAGGAACTGACCCATGGACGCCGCCATACCGGTCACCACGGTCACCACGTCGTTCGGGATGAGCTGCATGGTGTCGTAGATAGCCATGCCAGCGGTGACGGAACCGCCGGGAGAGTTGATGTACAGGTAGATGTCTGCCTCGGGGTCTTCAGCCGAGAGCAACAGCATCTGGGAGCAGATGAGGTTAGCGTTGGAGTCGCGCACTTCGGAGCCGAGCCAGATAATGCGCTCCTTCAGGAGGCTGTTGTAGACGTAATCTTCCTGGGCACCAACGATGGGGGTTGCCATAGACGGCGCGGGCGCCACGCCGGCTGCCTGGGAGGCGCCGATGGGCAGAGGCATGTAGCTGGACATTCTTCCTCTTCTTCTCTAATGGGTCTTCGCTGCATCTTTGCGCGATTTACGCGCCGGAGCGCACGCGAAAAGTTTCGTTGCTACTACCTTACCGATAGTTGCTCTCCCCCGCTTCCCTTCGGGTTGTTCGTTCGCCAGGGGGTGAAGCCACAGTGCCTCGCATAGGTGCTGCTGACGAGCCTGCATGCGTGTTCGGGTGCTCAGGGAGGAAACAGGGGCGAAAAGAGCCTCAGCGGGCACCCAACCGGTAACTCGGTGGATGCCCGCTGAGGCTACACGTTTTACGCAATCAGCTCACGCCTTCTAGCGGGGTGGCTTCTTGCAGACCGTGGCGGGGATTTAGGCAGCTGCCTCTTCGCCCTCGCCCAGGTACTTGGACAGGTCAACAACGTTGCCCTTGGTGTCCTTGACCACTGCGGTCTTCAGCACTGCTGCCAGAGCCTTGGAGCGGCGAACCTCGCCGACCAGTGCGCCAGCCTGGCCGGAGCCGTCCAGCATCTGTGCGAACTGGTTGGGGTCCATGCCGTACTGGGAGCTCATGGTGATGATGTAGTTGATCATCTCAGCCTGGTCAACGGTCACTTCTTCCTTGTCCGCAACAGCGTCGAGAACCATCTCGTTCTTGAATGCGGTCTCGGTGTTCTCGCGAACCTCAGCGCGGTGCTCCTCGGTGTCGTGGCCTGCTTCAGCGTTGGGGTTGTTGAAGTGCTGCTCGAGCTGGTCCTCGATAACCTTCTCGGGGACGGGGATCTCAACGAGCTCAACGAGCTTTGCGAGGACCTTGTCGCGTGCCTGGGTGCCCTGCTCGGCAACCTTAGCTTCTGCAACCTGCTTCTTGATGTCTTCCTTCAGCTCGTCGATGGTGTCGAACTCGGAAGCCAGCTGTGCAAACTCGTCGTCAGCTTCGGGCAGCTCGCGCTCCTTGACTGCGGAGAGCTTGACCTTGATGACTGCCTGCTCGCCTGCGTGCTCGCCGCCGGAGAGCTTGGTCTCGAAGGTTGCATCCTCGCCAGCGGACAGGCCGGTCAGTGCCTCGTCGATGCCGTCGAGCATGGTGCCGGAACCAATCTGGTAGGACAGGTCGTTTGCTGCGTCTACCTGCTCGCCGTCGATTTCTGCGGCGATGTCGATGGTCACGAAGTCCTTGTCAGCTGCGGGGCGCTCAACGGTCTTCAGGGTGCCGAAGCGCTCACGCAGAGCGTCCAGTGCCTGAACCTCGTCCTCAGCGGTGACCTCTACCTCGTCAACCTCAACCTCGAGGCCCTCGTAGTTGGGCAGCTCGATTTCGGGGCGGACGGTGACGGTGATGGTCAGCTTGACGTCTGCTTCACGGTTCTCGGTGGAGGGCTGGGACTGAACGTCCAGCTCGGGCTGCGCCAGGGGGGAGAGCTCGTTCTCGCCCAGTGCCTGTGCGTAGTAGTCGTTCAGAGCGTCGTTCAGGGATGCCTCGACGATGTAGTCGAAGCCCGCACGCTGCTCGATGAGCTGCTTGGGCAGCTTACCCTTGCGGAAGCCGGGAACGCTGATCTGGTCTGCGAGGTTCTTGTAGGTGCGGTCCAGGTAGGGCTTGAATTCTGCGAAGGGAACCTCGACCTCAATCTTTGCGAGGGTCGGGTTGAGCTTCTCGACGGCGGTCTTCACGTCCGTGATCTCCTCATATCGTTCGGTACGGCACGAATCGTGTGTGCCGCGGTTGCTTAGTGGAAAGAGCGCCACAACTATAGCGTCGCGGCAACCGTTTCACGTCGGGGCGACAGGATTCGAACCTGCGATCTCCTGCTCCCAAAGCAGGCGCGTTAGCCAAGCTACGCCACGCCCCGTGAAACCGACCGTGTTGTGCACTTGCGTGTTTAACACAGTCAGTGCCCTAGTTTACCTGTTTTCCCGCTAAATGCCCAACACAGCGGCTCGTGCACGGTTTGTTTCCACTGAGCGCGTACTCCCCTGTCTCCCTTGGTTTTGTGGGGTGTTTTGTGTGGATGCGCGGTGAGGGGATGACGAGCTGGAGCGTGCGGATTCCGAGCGCGCGAGGAAACAAAATCCGCATGCGGAAGGGATTCCCCCCGCCCTCTCGAGGGGATGACGGGCTGGAGGGCGAAAATCCCGAGCGCGCGAGGGAATGTATTTTCGCCCGTAAGCGATTCCCGTCATCCCCGAGCACAAAAAATCCCCCCGACAACGTCGGAGGGATTTGTGCGAGGGGATGACGGGAATCGAACCCGCGTAATCAGTTTGGAAGACTGAGGCTTTACCATTAAGCTACATCCCCGGAATGGAACTTGACTATAGTATCGAGGTTCCATCTGGGCTGTCAAATATTTGAGCGGATTTTAGACCTGGCAGCCGGGGCACCAGTAGAGTTTGCGGCCGGCGATTTCTTCCATGCGGATGGTGGTTCCGCAACGGCGGCAGGGCTCGCCGTGGTGCATGTACACGTAGTTGGCGTGGTCGGGCCAGGCTTCGGTTTCGGGTATGCCGGGGCGGTCTTCGGGTTCGGTGGTGATGATGCGACCCACGCGCACGCCAATGACCAGCAGGTGTTTATTGTCTTCCCAGAGTCGCTGCAGTTCCTCGTCGCTGAGGCTCTTGCCGGGGCGTAGCGGGTCAATTTCCTGACGGTAGAGCGATTCGGCACGGAAGATATTGCCCACGCCGGAGATTGCCGCCTGATCCATCAGAATCACGCCAATCGGGCGGGAGCTCTTACGTGCCGCACGGTAGAACTGTTCGGGGTCGGCGTCCGGGTTGAGCGGGTCGGGGCCGAGCTTGGAGCGGACGGTGCGCACCTCCTCCGGCGTGAGGGTGCGGCAGATAGTGGGGCCCACCAGATCAGCCCAGCCGTGCTCCGAGACAATACGGCAACGCACCGTACTCTTCGGCTCGGGAGGACCGGCGTAGGGCTCCTCCTCCCCCGCAGCGTATTCTTTTTCGCCAATCTTGCGGGGTGCGCCGATGCTCGAAGCACCCGTGAACGTCTCGTCCCCGCCGAAGCTCCAGTTACCGTAAATACCCAGGTGCACATTCAGGGTCAGGTCGTTGTCGAAGGTCACGAACAGGTGCTTGCCGTGCGCGTACGCCCCGGTGATGGTGTGACCGTCCAGCAAGGCGGCACCATCGGCGTAGCGGCCCTGGGGGGAGGAAACCTGCACGCGCTCGCCGGTGAACACGTCGCTCATCTGGCGGGCGATGCGGTGGATGGAGTGGCCTTCGGGCACGGGTTCTCCTCGAAAACTTGTCGGCTAGAATCTGCTAGAAATAGCGCGGATGATATGGAGTGCAGAGCTGGAACGCAGAGACGACTGAGGCGCATAGCCTGCACTATGCGCCTCGCATTTTTAGAGTTTAGGCAGCGTCAATCTGCTTGCCGACAATGTCGCCGGTCTGCTCGTACTCAGCCAGCTGACCGATACGGCGTGCGTGACGCTCCTCGTTGGTCCAGGGGGTAGCCAGGAAGACCTTAATGATTTCCAGTGCCTCTTCCTTGCTGTGCTGGCGGCCGCCCACAGCAACAACCTGTGCGTTGTTGTGCTCGCGAGCCAGTGCCGCGGTGTCGTGGTTCCATGCCAGAGCCGCGCGGATACCCTCAACCTTGTTCGCAGCCATCTGCTCGCCGTTACCGCTACCGCCCAGCACGATACCCAGGGAGTCCAGGCCAGCCTCGCGGTCACGCTTCACGCCCAGGGCGGCGTTAATGCAGAACGAGGGGTAGTCGTCCAGCGGGTCATAGTCGGCGGGGCCGTGGTCAATCATTTCGTAGCCCGCAGCGGTGAGGGACTCAATCAGGTAGTGGCTCAGCTCGAGGCCGGCGTGGTCGGTTGCGATGTGTACGCGCATGGTACTCTCCTGGTGATTTTGTCTTGGTGTGACGTGCGTTCGTGCGTTTCTGGGAGGCGCCGGTTCTCAGTTCTGAGCGCCGTTGCTAGAGTGCGCCGCGCATCCATCAGGTGGGATGCGCCTCCCTGTTTAGGTTTTTTCTGTCTTAACTGTATCGAATTCGCGCTGGTTCGGGTAATGGGAACCCTTCTAGACCCCCACCTATACGGTAGACTGTGGGATATGGCACTTTTTGGTGTCCCGATTCGCCGCGCCCACGTTTGAACACCTCCAGCGCTACGTATGCAGCGTCGCAGGAGCCGCGCACCTCGGGAACCAGGACACCATGACAGGGCGTGTCACCACGGCACGCTATTCACATCTAAGGAGAGGGAGCTGTATGCCCGGCCTGAACCTAACCCGCAATGAGGCAATCGAACGCGCATCCATCATTAAGCGCGTGCACTCGTACCGTATTGAACTTGACCTTCCGAAGGACAAAGACGTCTTCTCCTCGAAGGTTGAAATCCGCTTCGACGCTCAGGAAGGTGCCTCCACCTTCATTGACGCGATTACCTCCTCGGTCAAGTCCATTAACCTCAACGGCGAAGAGCTGAGCACCGACCTGGCTGACGGCGAGCGCATCCAGCTGCCGAACCTGGCGGCTGAGAACACCCTGGTCATTGACGCAGAGATGTTCTACACCAACACCGGTGAGGGTCTGCACCGTTTCGTGGACCCCGCCGACGGTGAAGTGTACCTGTACTCTCAGTTTGAGGTGCCGGATTCCCGCCGCGTGTTCCCGGTCTTCGAGCAGCCCGACCTGAAGGCTGAGTTTGAGTTCATCGTGCGCGTGCCCTCGCACTGGGTGGTTGTGTCGAACCAGCCCGAGGTGAAGGTTGAGGACAAGGAATGCGGTTGCGGCCGTGCGAAGACCTGGTTCTTCAAGCCGACCCCGCGCATGTCTTCGTACATTACCGCGATTGTGGCTGGCCCCTACGAGAAGGTCACCAGCGAGCTGACCAACTCCGAGGGCCGCGTGATTCCGCTGGGTGTGTACGCCCGTAAGTCCCTCATGCCGTTCGTGGATGCTGAGGACATGTTTGAGCTGACCCGCCAGGGCTTCGAGTTCTACGAGGAGCAGTTCAAGACCCCGTACCCGTTCGAGAAGTACGATCAGCTGTTCGTGCCCGAGTTCAACGCCGGTGCGATGGAGAACGCGGGCTGCGTGACCTACCTGGAGACTTACGTTTTCCGTTCCAAGGTTGCGGAGGCTCTGCGCGAGCGCCGCGCGATCACCGTTCTGCACGAGCTGGCTCACATGTGGTTCGGCGACCTGGTCACCATGAAGTGGTGGAACGACCTGTGGCTGAACGAGTCTTTCGCTGAGTTCATGTCGACCCTGGCTGCTGCGGAAAACACCCGCTACGCCAAGGAGGCGTGGGCTACCTTCGCCGCTTCGGAGAAGACCTGGGCGTACCGTCAGGATCAGCTGTCCTCGACCCACCCGATTGTGGCTGAGATCCGTGACCTTGCCGATGTTCAGGTGAACTTCGACGGCATTACGTACGCGAAGGGCGCTTCGGTGCTGCGTCAGATGGTGGCGTGGGTTGGCCAGGAGAACTTCATGGCTGCGCTGAAGGTGTACTTCGATAAGCACAGCTGGGGCAACACCGTTCTGGATGACCTGCTGGTTGAGCTGGAGCGCACCTCCGGCCGTGACGTGCGTGCGTGGAGCGCTAAGTGGCTTGAGACTGCTGGCGTGAACACCCTGGCTGTTGAGGTTGAGAACGACGAGGCTGGCAACATTTCTTCGCTGGGTATTCGCCAGTCCTACGCTGAGGGCTTCGAGACTCTGCGCCCGCACCGTGCGGTGATTGGTTTCTACAACCTGGTGGACGGCAAGCTGACCCGTACCGACCGCATCGAGCTGGACATTGACGGCGAGCTGACCATGGTTGAGGAGGCTCTCGGTAAGAAGCGCCCCGACCTGCTGCTGCTGAACGATGAGGACCTGGCGTACGCAAAGATTCGCCTGGATGAGCGTTCCATTGAGACCGCTATCAAGCACCTGGGCGACATTGATTCCTCCGTGGCTCGCGGCGTGGTGTGGGGTTCGCTCTGGGATACCGTGCGTGACGCTCAGATGCCGGCACGTAAGTACGTTGACCTGGTGCTGAACAACATCGGCAAGGAGACCAACTCCACCGCTCTGCGCACCCAGATTAACAACCTGTCCGCTACCCTGCACTCCTTCGTGGCTCCCGAGGCTCGCGAGGAGACTCGCCACCGTGCCGCTGACCGCCTCTGGGAGCTGGCATGCGTTGCAGAGCCCGATTCGGATGCTCAGCTGCAGCTGCTGCAGGCGTTCATCAACCAGACCCGCACCGAGGAGCAGTACGACAACGTGCAGCGCCTCTTCGAGGGTGAGCTGACCCTTGAGGGCCTGGAGATTGACGCTGACCTGCGTTGGAACCTGGTGTGCCGCCTGGCTACCGGTGGCCGTTTCTCCGCCGAGCAGATCGCTGCGGAGCTGGAGAACGACAACACCGCGAACGGTCAGCAGTATGCCGCTCAGGCATACGCGTCGATTCCGACTGCGGAGGCTAAGGCTGAGTACTGGAACAAGATCATGGTGACCGGCGAGCTGTCGAACATGATTCAGCGTTACGCTATTTCCGGTTTCAAGTCCGGCAAGCCCGAGCTGATTGCCCAGTACGATGAGCCGTACTTCGAGCAGATTGAGGGCATTTGGCGTTCGCGTTCGCACGAGATTTCCATGCAGATTATTGGTGGCATGTACCCGAGCGAGCCGACTGCTGAGCTGCTGGAGCGTACCGAGGCCTACCTGGCTTCCCTGCCTGAGGATGCTGCGGCTCTGTACCGTCAGATTGCGGAGGCACGCGACGGCGTGGCTCGTGCACTGAAGGTTCAGGCTGCTGACGTCTAACCACGCTTATGAGCTGAGGCGGGTTCACCGCCTGCTCTGGTAAGTTTTATTCGTCCCCTTCTGCCCCGTTCTGGGGTGGGAGGGGACGTTTTGCATCAGGGGTTCAAAATCTTGTCACTGCGGTGCATATTTTTTGTCATTTTCGTTTGAATATCCTTCAAAAGCTCTCTACTTGGGGTTGCGCCTACCGTATACTGTTGTGCATGCCTTCTATCAAGTCTCCTATCGCGAAAGTTTCTCTGACCGGCGCAGTCCTTGCTGTGGTTGCCGCCGGTTCCTTTGGCGTGTACTCCGCAGGAGGCTTCAACGCGCCCGGTAGCACCGCCGCTACTGCTGCTGAGAGCGCCGAGCCTACCCAGTCGGCGCTAGAAAGCCCCAGCGAGTCCCCCTCCCCCGAGCCGACTCCGGAACCGACTACCCCGGCGCAGAAGATTGAACGCACCGCGCAGAACGCCTTCGGTAAGGAGGGCGCGCAGGCAACCGGCGAGATTCAGACGCCATTCTCCACCTCCGCTGATGCCGCAGA
>FLSD01223751.1_pt1 | contig 27975 bp, 35 predicted proteins | sample 1497351 | NCBI WGS metagenome assembly FLSD01 (sample SAMEA4031770, study PRJEB14383) | metagenome | biome: human; feature: oral; material: saliva | place: Philippines | collected 2014 | reverse complement strand
GATGCCTTGGTGGTTGTTGACGATGGTTTGGATTGCGGTGTGGCGGTGTGCCCTGCCGGCGGCGCGGTCGCGCTTAGTCTTGGTCTTGGCGGTCATTGGTGTAGTCCTTAGTTGGTGGTGTGGGTGACGGGTAGGGATTGGAGCCAGTCCATGACGGCGGTTGAGGTGTAGTAGATCCTGCCGCCGCGCTGTCCCCGGCTGGTGCGGATGAAGGCGGGGCCGGTGCGGGCGTTCCGCCAGTCAGCGAGAGTCTGCTCTTTCACACCGAGAGCCTCAGCGAGCTCTTCGGGTGACCAGAGCGTCAGCCGGTCGTTAGGGATGGTTAGCATTTCGTGTCCTTCGTTTGGGTGCATATCCCTTACCAGGGACAAAGGGATAAAAAAAATTAAGAAGTGGTCAGCTCGGGAATGTGTTCCTCAAAAAACCAGCCAGGGCTCACTCCGAGTATTGCTGCAATGTCCCAGAGTTCGGTGGCTCGAATTGGGGCATTGTGATTCTCGAGTGAGGAGAGACGGGCGCGGCTAATACCTGCCTTGGCTGCCACTTCTGTTCGAGTGAGTTTAGTTTTGGCGAGTGCGAGCGAGAGGTTTTCTGCTAGGATTTCGCCAATCTGTCGGGTGCTCATATCCACCGTCCTTTCTTGGTGATGTAATTAGCTTATGTCCCTGGATTGGGACAAGTCAAGCGAAAATCTGAAATTTTTTAAAAATCTAGATTTTTTTCTTGTTTTTATATACACTGAGTGCATGAAGCAAGAACGTAAGACCACCGCTGGGCGCCGTAGCGCCGGCCCCGCAAACCGTTTTAGCCAGCTACTGAACGAGGAGCTCCGCGCCGCACAATCGCGCCGCCGGCTAACTCTGCGAGCACTGGAGGAATTGTCGGGGGTTAGCCGCAATCGCCTCTCCCTAACTTTGAACCTCGATTCTTCCCCGCTCAATACGAACGAATTTGAACTTATCTGTAGGGCGCTTGACCTGAGTCCTGCTGAGGTCTGCTTCCGTGCAGAAGCGGCATTGCAGAAAGAGTTGGCAGCGGAAACCTCTTCAGTCTCCGATAAGGAACTGGCTGCGCAGATTCTGGCGCGTGCCGAGGTTGCAACCAAGGCAGGGTACACGCTCGCCGCACACCCTGCAGACGACATCATTACCGAAGATCCTGCCGGCGCCTAACCGCCACCCCACCCAGATTCACCCACTCCCCTATTCACTAACTTCTCATGACTCACCGAACTCCATATAGTCCAGATGCCCACGCCGCAGAGCTGGGCATCCGCATTATCGACGCCCAACCACCCGCCGGCACCCTCGCCCTCTGGGACGAGCAGACCCGCACCATCATCACCACACCAGGGCTTCTCCACCGCCAGCGCCGTTGCGTTCTCGCCCACGAGCTAGCCCATGCCGTCAGCGGCGACACCCACTCCCCCTTAGACACTATCGCCGCACTCAAGCGCGAACGTAAGGCTGACCAGATCGCCGCAGAATGGCTCCTCACCCCCGATGCAGTCGCAACAGCCCTGGCAGTTTCACCTGATTCACTCTCCGCCGCCGCCGCAGAGCTCGAAGTGACCGACCGCATCCTTGAGGCCTGGCTGAGGGCACAAAAATAGAGCGGCAACCCGGCTCAGTCGTTACTCTGAGGCAAGATTGCCGCTCTTCGCATCGCATGTTCACGTGTAAGGAAGAAAACGTGGTTCCACACCATCTGGTGTGGGCACGAGTATAGGTGCGAAAACGCGCCCATGCAACAAGGAAGGACATAACGTGGTTCGCGACCCGCTCCCCATCGGCACGCACGGGGTCATCAACCTGACCCGCATCCACCCGAAGGTCTGGCGTGCTCGGACCAACTACCGGGACGCCCGCGGCGTGCGACGCAACATCACCGCCCAGGCCCCCACTAAAGCCGCAGCCGAACACAAGCTCAAAACAAAGCTGGCGGCACTGCCTGCCGCAGGTGCCGCCCTCAGCGGCTCCACCACCCTCAAAGTCGCCCTCCAACGCTGGCTAGACGGGCTCGACGGACTCGCCTCGAACACGGTGCGCAATTACACGCTGTGGGCTGGGCAAGCCTCAACCGTGCTGGGCTCCCTGCAGCTGAGGGAGCTGACCGCAGGCACACTCGACGCCTACCTCGCCACCATCAAAGCTCCCACCGCACGCTACAACCAGCGGCTCGTGCTGAAGATGACACTGGACGAGGCAACACGCCTCGGAGCAATCCCCCATAACCCCATCCTGGCAACCCGCACCGTCAAGACCAAGAAGAAGGACGTCCGCGCCCTCACCCTCGAACAGGTCGGACAGCTGCGCAGACTGGTCGCCGCCCTGCCCACAACCCGCACCTATAGCGGATACCTGCCCGATCTGGTCGACATCCTGCTTGGCACCGGGTGCCGGTGGGGTGAAGGTGCGGGCTTGCGCTGGGAGGATGTGGACCTGGACGCTGGGACGGTCACGGTAGCCGGCACACTCATCCAGAAGGGCGGCTGGCAGGCTGACACAAAGACTCACGAGCCCCGCACCCTGCAGGTGCCGTCCTTCGTGCTCGATGTGCTCCGCAGGCGGCACTCAGAAGCCCGTGGCGGCGCTGTGCACGTGTTCGAGCAGGGCGGGGCGCCACTCGCCTACAACTCGGCGAGAAACTACCTCCAGCGGGCACTGGCGGGCTCTGAGCTGGAGTGGGTGACCTGGCATGTGCTCCGCAAGACGACAGCAACGTTCCTGGATGAGCGGCTCGGGTTGGCTGAGGCGTCTGCGCAGCTTGGTCACGCTTCGGAGGCGCAGACCCTGAGCGCGTATGTGGCGCGTGACCGGCAGGCGGTCTTTGCTGACGTGCTGGAGGGGCTGGCGGGGGCGTGATTTGGTCGCTATTTACTCGCCATTTTGAAACCAGTAAACCCCGAAAATGAACCAGTATTTAACCTGGCATAAAAAAGAAGAACCCCCGTATCTCCCCTAGTCGGCTAGAGGAAATACGGGGGTTCATGTAGTTTGCACACCTGTTACGTGTGCGCTCTCACATTAGAAAGCCTTGTTTACTAGACTGGCTAACTTCCTTGATATTCTGCGGAACTCAAGGGGTAAAACCCTACCTAGTCGCTATTTACTCACCACTTTCAACAGAGACGGCAGGCTCCGCAGATGCATCGCTGGCGGTGCCTTCATACATGTCCGGATCAGTGTTGAAGAACGCGAGCGCAGTCGTGAGGATGGTAGTCACAGCGCCGGTCACGGTAGCCGCCTGTTCATTCGTCCAAACACCAAAAACGACCAGCACCGCAGACAACGCAGGCGCAACGAGATAAATGCCCTTACGCAGGACGGCACGCTGACGGCGAGACAGATTACGCATTGTTCTCAATCTCCTTACCGAGCTCATCTACAGCGTTCTGCAGCTTCTCCCACGACGCACGCAGAGCCGAAACCTCTGCCTTATCCAGCGGCGCGGGGACATTCTCAACGCCGCGCTCAATCTTGCCCTCCTTGATGGCGTTCACGCGGTCGATAAGGCGGTCGAGCTGGTCGTACCAGCGGCCGGGGCAGGCAGTATTGAAAAAGTCCTTGTGGCCATGCACGTAGAAGGACTTGTTGTAGAAGGTCTCCAGATCGGCGATTACCTGGGCAACGGTCTCGAAGTCCTCGGGACTCATTTCGGGGCGGCACTCGATGCCAATCGAACGCTGGTTTGCCGCCCAGTTGCCTGCATGCCAGGCGATGTCCTTGATTTCTACGAGCTGGGCGCAGCGGCCAGCCTCCACCACAAAATGTGCGGAAGTGCCGGGGCCACCAGCAAAGAAATTACACACGTCCTCGAAGCGCTGACCGTCATTGCCCCAATGGTGGATAACGATGGTGTCGATGTCTGCAATGGTGCGGTTAGCACTGGTGAACGAAGTGGCGTTGTATTCGGTAATGTCGGTGTACTGCACAATGTCTCCTTAAATAATGGTGTTGTTGTTGATTTCCAGCTTCACAGCCACGCCCATGTCGGTGGCGCGGTGCGGGGTGGGGATGTCTACGGTCATGTTTGAGGTACCGCTGATGTCATGTGCCCACTTCTCGACTGCGAAGCCGTAGCGGGGGTTCTTGCCCTTATATTCTGCCTGCGCAATGTTGTTCGAGAAGATGAGGTGGTGCGCCCAGTTCGTGACGAAGAAATCCGCGGCCTCCGATGCCTTTGCTTCACCGCTGACGCAGTCATGCCAAGAGCTGGATGCGGAGCGGCATCCGGTGATCTGCGAGGAATGACCCACCAGCACGAAGCCGTGACCACCGTTCTCCTGAGCAGTACACGCGGTGAGGATATTACGGCCACCACGGACGAAGAAACCTGCGCCGGCGGCAGTGAAGCGGTGCATGTTGGATGTGTCCCAGATGCCGCCAGGTCGCCCCTCTGCCCCGTGAATCGAACGGCGGTTATACCAACTCTTGCAAGAATTCAGGGTCGTGTTGGTAGCGTAAATCTCGAAGCCAGCATTAGTGCCGCCGCCAATGTTTGCGCCCGAGACGTCGACAGCGTCGAGGATATTGTCTGCTGCACCAATTTCACGGCGACCAGCCGTCACCGACGCCAGATGATCCGGTGACTTGCCAATAACCACGCCAGGTCCCAGAGTGCGGCGGACGCGAATGTTCCGCAGCTGGCATCCCTGATCGTCTAGGCCAAGAACCGCCACACCAAACGCGGTGTCCCAGATGAGGACGTTCTCGATACGGTGAGCGCCGTCAGGCTCCGGCGGCTGGTCGCCCAGCTCAGTGTTCAGGAGGATGCCGCCAATATTCTGGTGCATGCCGTCCTGGCCGGGCCGCGGGGTAGCCGACGAGACGTGCGACGGGCGAGGATGCGAGCTCTTGATCCAGAGGTCAGATACGCCCATCAATAGATTGTCCTTGCCCACACGCGGGGTGAACCAAGCCCCTGCATGGATGATTGCGGTCTTCTGCTCCGAACCGGCACCAGTATCCGCAAAGATAATGGTCGACTCGCGACCCGCACCCTGCAGGTGCACACCACCCAGCAGCTCAATAAACGGTGCAGAAACACGGTACGCACCTGCGGGCAGGTGGACGGTGCCGCCGCCAGCCTCATGGACACGGCGGATAGCCGCGTTAATCACCACGGTCGAATCTGCCGCGCCGGTCGGGTCAGCACCAGCCTCCACTACATTCACAGTGCGGTGGGCGGGCGTTACCTGCACCGGCGTCTGGGATGACTGCCCCTGCGGCGCCTCTTCAATAACTTCGACGAGATACCTCATCGTTACTCCTTTTAATTACGGAGAGGCAGACACCTCGCGGTTGGGATGTCTGCCTCTCCACCAAATATATGCCGTCTAGCGCGGCAACTTTGAACCCTGCTCGGGCAGTTTTGGAAGCCCCATGGGCTAATCTTTCCTTCGTGCACCCAGTTTTTCGATGGCGGTAATCCTGTCCTCGCTGGCATCATGGCGCTTACGCGCATGCCGCATCTCATCCCGCAGCCCGCCAATATCTCGCCGAAAATCGGCGTGCTCGACTCGAGCTGTAGTAAAGTCCTCGGCGATGGTATCCAAGCGTTTCACCACGTTCAGCAGGGCGGTATTCGTCTCACCCTGCATCCGTGTCAGCGCTTCGCTCACCTGCTCCACCTGCGCAAGAACCTTATCCAGGTCATCACGCAAGTTCGTCTCATGGCTATTGTTGGTCTGCTCCTTGATGGAGCGCACCTTCGAGTTCAGACGCTCCCATTGCGGGGCCCCCCACTTAAGCCAGACAATCAGCAGGGAGAAGAGCACGGCTCCAACTGAGACTACGGCTTGGATGATGCCGTCCAGCACCGGGTGCCCGATGCGGGGAATCTCTGGCAACATACCCTCGCTTACTCTCCCGCGGCGTTAGGCGCCTTGAAGAGCACACCAATCGCGTACATCAAATACTCGTCAGTCACACGGTTAGGGTCCGCACCAGGAGACGCGAGCGCGGCACGCTTGGCGTCCAGCTCGGCCTGCGCCTCATCCAGCGCAGCCACAGCCTTGGCATGCTCAGTGACGGCGTAGGCGTGTTCGTCTGCGATGGTCTGGGTGGAGCCTGCCCCGGCGGGCAGGGAGACAAGCAGTCCAATGTTTGCTTCCACGGAGTGCTGTGCGTTGGGGATGCGCTGGCGCTGGGCGGCCTGGGTAGCGCGCTTGAGCAGGTCGGCGTCCTGGGATGCTGTGAGTTCTTGTGCGATGGTAGCCATGTCGGGTTACCGTCCTTTCTAGTGAATAATGTTTTTTGTGTTCCCGCGCCCCATGCTGTGTTTATGCTGGGGTGCCCGGCAGTGTGGTTGGGAACGGGTCGGTGGCTGGGTAGATGAGCAGCCCGCACCGCAGGTTGGTGCGGTTTTCGGGGGAAAGGTCGAGGTTTCCGCGGCGCCAGGTGATACGATTCCCGTCACTCTGCGCGTGGAGAATGAGGACGCCTCGGGATTCTCCATCGTCTGTGACCACGGGGGCTATTACCGGCTGGTTGGATTGCCAACCCTGCGGGGTGGTCACGGTGAGACGAATTTTTGTGCCTACGTCCCGATAGGTAGCATCTGTGATGTTGGGGAGGTCGTGTACGGTGATGGTGTCCCACTGGCCGCCACGGGCGGCGATGATGCACCAGTCACCAACCCGACGGTAGAAGAGAGCTCCGGCGGCGAGGGCGGGGGATTCTACGCGTCGCCACCCGGTATCGCGCGGGGCTGCCCCGGAGGCGAGGCGTTGCACAAGTGCGGTTGCTTCCGCGTCCAGCCCACCAGGGTCGCCCTTCGGGCCGGGCTCACCACGCTCACCACGGTCGCCCTTGGGGCCGGGCTCACCACGCTCACCGGGATCACCCTTCGGGCCGGGCTCACCACGCTCACCACGGTCGCCCTTGGGGCCGGGCTCACCACGCTCACCGGGATCACCCTTATCGCCCTTCGGACCCTGTTCGCCACGCTTTCCCTGTTCCCCGAGGATATTCGTCCAGTGAAGCTCCCCAGTCGGAGCATGAGTGAGGCCACGATGAGCCAAATCAATAGTTTCATCGGCGGCCACTTCCAGGAAGCCAGGCGGGAACGGGACCGGGTTGCCACGCTCGTCACGCAGAGAAGCAGTCACCTTATACGCCCAGGTTGACGGCTCCATGCCCTCGCCGGGAGCCAGCAGCAGAACCCCCTCCGCGCCACCATGAGGTTCTTCGCGAAGTACACCGTCCACCAGATACGCGGTGCGAGCGCCGGGGACATACACGGTCTCCTGATCGGTGGCGTAGCTGGTCGGCGTGAAGGTTACGGTTCCGGTTGCGGGTACCTGGGTCCCGTACTTTTGCTGGTGGGTCTTGAATCGCCCTGTGATGTGGGCGTACTTTGCCATGTTCGCCTCCTTATACGGATTTCTTGTGCTGCGGGTAGAAGGTTGCCACGTATGTCTCGAAAACAGTGTCGCCTTCTGCCCAGGCGTTTTGTAGTGCCCAAAGCCAGGGGCTGGGCGGTTCGTTGTAGGGGTTTTCTACGGATTCGCCGGCGGCATTGAAGAATGTGTCGTCGGTCAGGTAGATTGCGCGGACATTCAGAGTGGATGCCTTGCGCAGGCATCGGATTGCCTGTTCGGGGGTCTTGACGTCATGGATGCAGTGCCAGAAGCGCCAGGCAGGGACGCCATCGTATTCGCTACGATTGTATTCACCGCGGGTGCCGTTCCAGTTGGGTTCCATACCGTCGCCCAGGTAGCGGGCGGCTGCCTGCTCGTAGGTCATCAACACATCGGCGGTCTGCACGAATTCCGCAGTGGTATTTGTACCAGGGTTGCCGATAACGACCTTGTCAGGGTAGAGCTCCTTGAGCTTCTGATAGACCGGCACGAGCTTCTTCCAGGATCCGTCCTGGTCACCCCAACCGTTGGGGTACTCGTCAAGGAAAAAGCCATCCACCTCGTACCAGTCCAGGTGGTTCTTGCATTCCGCGAGAATCTCTTCAGCCGGGCGGTTACCCCACGTAGTTCGCACGTAGCCGAGCAGGTACACGCCATTTTGGCGTACGAGATTTGCCTGTCGTACCCAGTCGTCCGATTTGGAATCGCCGGAGCCAGATGAAATGTTCAGCACAGCCAGCTCAGAGGTGCCTGCTGCCTGCATGATACCCTCCCATTTCGAGGGCGTTGGAGGGTTCTGGCGAGGGTTCCACCAGTCTGCCCACCAGTATGAGGGCGACCAGATGGCGCGCTTGCGCGATTGGAGGAACTTCGGGAAGAACGCCTCAGGCTTTTCTTTGACTACTACGGTGGTAGTATTTCCGCCCGGACTTGCCGGGTCGGGCTTGGGCAGGTTCGGGGGTACCGGCTGGGTGGGGTCTACGATGCCGGTCTCCGAGGGGCTGTAGGGAGAGCCAGAAAGGCGGACATCTGCCAGGTCGACACGCATGCCCGCGGACAGGTGCAGGAACCCCGCGGTGAAAGGCACACGGATGTTATCGGCATCGCGCAGAGTCGCGGTGACCTTATACGACACGGTGCCTTCATCAGGGGCAGGCAGGTTCGTAGGAGGTAGCACGCCCGCAATGAGCTTGACCTTGACAGGCTTTAGCCCCAGGGTGTGGTCGTAGCGGGTTGGTGTGAAAGTGTATGTGCCAGAAGCGATACCTTTAGAGGTCATATCGCCCGCTACATGTGCGAAAGCCATAGGTTACTGCGCCTCCCCGTTCGAGAAATGCTCTGCGGCCTCGTCGGTACTCATCATGTGAGCTCCAGGTGCTGCGGGCGGGTTGAGAGGCTCTGCGCTAGTGGTCATCTGTTCCTCGGAGGGTGCGAGCGCGATCAGCCCGAGGCGTACCTGTGCGTCGAGCAGCTCTTCGCGCAGGCGGTTGTTCTCCTGTGTCAGGTAGATGGTCTTTGCGAGGAGCTGGTCGTGTGTCAGCGTGCTCATGACTATTTCCTTTCCTTATGGCGCGGGGGTTGCACGGTTGAATGGCATTAAGTACACGTCTGTCCAGACGTCAGTGGCGACGTCCCTGCCGATGTTGTATATGCGAAGCAGGCCGCTGCTACGGTTCACACCTGTCATGGTGGTTACCAATGCTTGGGGCCCGAACGGCTGCGCGATGAGGTACGGCTGTTGTTCCAGTTCTGGCCATGAGAAGCGCACCTCGACCCACTTGCCAGATTCAATGCGGTACGGGCCGACTGAACGGACCCACATGTTCTTCGTCATCGACCAGAGGCCGTCCATGCGCATGTTCCTGTTGATGCGTAGACTGTCGGTGATGTTCACACCACCCTGCGGGTCTACGAAGAAGCCCTTGGTCTCCGAATCAGCTGCGCCGAAAGGCTTCATTCCGAGGTGCAGTGCACCCTGCGGGGACATGCGGATAATGCCGATAGGTGCTCGCTGAGTAGCATCAAGTGGGCGCATCTCAATGATTGACTCTCCCCCAGAGACAGGTCCCTGCGTGGTGCGAATCGTGAGGCCAGCCTTGTCATCTGCCGCTGTCGAGAAGACACCTCGGATATAGTTGGCGGTTCCGTTGGCATCAATCTTCACGGTCTGTTCGCCGGCGGCATTGAATGCGCTTATTCCTGTGTTGTTGAGCTTGAAGCCCTGTCGCTCCTGGGTGGAGGTTTGAATCAGCCCGCCGGCAACCATTTCCGCAGCCAGCTCACGGGTCTTTATTTTCTTGGTGACCAGCTCTGGAGTGACGATGTTCTCGATGACGGTTAGATTGTTGAGGATTGCTTCCTCGGTAACCACAAGCTTTTTAGTTTCAGCGGACATGGAGCGCACGATGTTTGCAGCCAATTCGCCGGTAACGTTGAGCTGTCGGGTGTCGATGGTGCCAGGGACGATAAGGTTCCTACCGTCAATCCACGGGGTTTTCGACTGCACCAGGCGTCTCTGCACGTTGGTGGCGATAGCTTCTGTATCTACGTTGGCGCCGGCCGCCTCTGCTTCCTGGATGCGTCGTTCGGCTTCTCCCAGGCGGGTCTCGGTGGCTTCCAGATTGGCGCGGGAGGCTTGCACGATCTTCACCGCGTCCTCCATACGAGTGTCGAACGCTGCGAGGGTGTCCCCGTCCCAGCGTAGGGAGTCACCCGCACTGGTCACGAAAGTGACACCCTCCCCAGCTGATGCCACCTTATTGCCAAAAGGAACAGAGGAGGGCGTGCGCAGCTTGGTTACCAGCTGTCGGAGGGTGTCTTTGCCGTCTGGGCGCTGGTCAATGAATCCGACCATGCCTGCCACCTTTCTTCTACCATTGGGCTTCCTGGAAATCGATGGTAACCGTGGCGTCCAGGTTGCCGGAGAGCTTGATAATACGCATGTCCCTGGTGCCGTCCGGGATAGAGAGCCAGTTCCGAAGCGTTACGGTGGCAATGTCCCCCACGAAGAAAGAGCCGAGCGGGTTCTTCTGCGAGTTCGCGGGGAAATCCAAGGTGACCTGGTCGACCATTGCAGAGCGGGACGCGAGCGCGCCTTGAGCTTTGATGCGCAGGATTGTTTCGTCTGCTTGGTCGTGGTCGTTCATGACTCCTTCGATGTATGGGAGTCCGCCGCGGATTGCGTTGGGGTTTTCGGCGTAGGCGATTGCGATCCCTTCGCCTTCTCCTGCTCCGGTGCACCAGATGCGGTGGAGGATGTCTTTTGCACTTGAGGTGACTTTTACGCTGATGATTTCACCACCGGGTGCGGTGGTGTCGAAGTCTGGTGTCCAGGTTTGGGTGATGTAGGGGTAGTCTTCGGTGCCGTGGACGAATACCCATCGAATATACGTGTGGGTGTCATCTGTCCACTGGGGGCGCAACATGATATCTGGGCCGTTGATAACTTCGGAGAGTTCTTTCCACCGTTTGCCGATGAAGTTGTTGGAGAGGTTCCATGCTTCGTAGGTGCGTTGGCGTTTTCCGGTGACAGCGCTTCGGGTGCCGTGGATGATAGGTAAGCGTCCGGCGGGGCGGTCCATACCGTGCTCGCAGAGTGCCCAGGCGATATCTCCAAGGGTGGAGTCGGTGTATTCGAGGGTTGCCCAAATGGTGCGGCGTTCGAAGATTTCACGGATGCCGGCGAATTTCAGCTCAAGGGTGTGTTGCTCTTCGGCACCCCAGTCGGTGAGGATACCGGCGAAGATGGGGTATTCAATGCCGTCGGGTGCAGTATGGGTTAGCAGGGCGCCGCCGGATAGGGGCGTGTAGAAGCGTGGCTGTACGGTCGCCAGGTCGCTCTTGCGTACGGTGAAGCTGAAATCTTCGGTGTCGTTGAGCGTGATAGACCAGGATCCGCCGCCTGCTACCTCTACGGGTGAGCCGACGGCACCGGATACCGGGTCTAGCCAATAGACGCGGTATCCGGTGCGTGCCGTTTTGCCCATGTTTTACTCCTTTGCTACGCCCATATCGACCACTGCGAGCTGGTCGCCTGCTGCGTTCTCGCGTACCATCCACCAGGGGTGCCCCCATTGGTGGCGGACCTTGTAGTAGATGCGGTGCACTCCGGCTTTAACCGTCCAGATACGGGCGAAGTCCTCAGTGTCAAAGACGTTGCTGTATCCGCGCTCGCGGGAGAGGATTTTCTTATCATCCAGCCAGATTTCATAGGTGACCGAACCGGTATCGCTGGTGCGCGCCGAGGCGTTATTCCCGCCGCCCACCGCGTTGGATACGGAGGAGGAGAGACGGATATCGATATTCCTATCGGTTGGCACGTAGAAGGTTCCCTCCCCGCGCCTGTATTCGCCCCCATTGACAGCGGCACGGTCCACATACCAGGAATGGTGCAGCAGACCCAGCAAACCACCCACGGGGCGGGAATAGACGATATTGCCCGCCTCGGGTGCCGCACTGGTGGAGGTCATCCCCGCGCGAATCTCACGCTTGGAAAGCATGACCGCGTTCGAGGGTACCGAGGAGCCGATGCCAACGGTCGCGTGGATATTACCGCCATCCTGCAAAGTGTTCTGCTTGACATACACGTACTCGGTGCGGGTACCGGTCGCGGGTGCGGGCTGGGTGGTCAGGTCCTGAGCCAGCACCGGAACACGCACCGCGCGCCCCGGAGAGAGATGGATGACAACAGCCCCACCGGCGACCTTGTACTTCATGGTAGACGTGCCGGTCACCTCACAGCCGGAGATAACACCAGCCTCCGGGTACTCTGCAGCGGTGATGGTCTGAATGTCCTCGGGGGTGGTGCCATTACCCACCATGTCGTTAGGGATACCGAAACCAGTAGCCATATTTGCTCCTTATATGTAGGTGTCTCGTAGATGAACATCCACCCAGCCGGTGGACGGTGCCAAGGACTCCACACGAGGCTGGAAACCGCTGCGGGCAGGCACCGAATGCCATTCCCTGCGAGCAAGTAGGTACGACATGTCGAATCCGCCGATGTAGATAGCGCCCTTATGGCAATCCACCGTTACCGGCGCGGCGGAATGCACCTGGTAGGGGTACTCAATCACACGCCCGCTATTGACCAAGCGGAACCCCGAATCCCACTCCCCCTGCACAACATAGGTGGGGTACGCGGTGGCGTTGCCCTCGTGAGCAAGCGCGACACTGGAGGGTAGAGCATGGTCGCCAAAGTGCAGTGTGCCCTCTGGTTTGGGTTTCTGTGCGAACAGCGGGTAGCGTAGCCCGGTGCCCTGGCCTGCGGGGAATATTTGGGTGGTGAATTCCGGTCCGTAGAGCCAGGGCTCGGGAGCGAGAAGGGGGACTTCAAAATGTAGGCCCACATCGCCTAGTAGCTCGGTCTTTACCGCCCCGTCGATTCGGACGGCGCAGGATAGCTCGCCCCAATCAGAGGAGACGGTGAGGTTGCCGAGTGCGCCGTCCCAGAGCAGGGATGAGGTGAATCTAGCGGACAGGTCGCGGGCGCTCATGCCGGGGGCAACGATGGTGCCTTTGAGCGTGAGCGTTCGACCTGACCGGCGAGCTGGCACTGAGAGCACCCCGTGTCCAAGCTTGCGCTGAATATCGGAGCTCTCTACGCCCACTCCACCGTAGAAACCGTCTATATCGGTGAGCCAGATTTCCAGCTCATCTGCGGTTTCGTAGGTGGAGAGCACGATTTCTCCGTGTGGACCGGATAGAGCTGCACGCCAGACGGAGCGAGCGCCGTCCTGAGCGAAATCGACCATTAGACCAGCACTCCGTTCATCTCATAGTTGATTGCCTGCATAACTCGCTTACCGAATCGGTCTACGTCTTCGACGCCGGTGGGCGGTTCAACGTGGACGTGCAGCTGTGCCCCTGCACCATGTGCGGGTGCGGGGTTGTAGGCGGTGTTGGCGTTGATAGACCCATTCAGGTTTGCCAAAGCTGGCTCGTTCACTGCCACGTTGAGGTTCCATTCAATGTCTCGCGGTGCCAGGATGTCGTAGAGGTCATCCATGGAGGTCTGCACGGAATCAATGGCCCCATTTGCCATGCGGCGGACAGAATCGCGGAGTGCCCCGGTTCCGTTCTCCACACCGGCAGCGACACCTGCGGGGATCCAGCGGCCGACCTGGTCACGCATGACTCGTGACGGCGAGTGGATACCGAGGATGTCCTTAGCCCAGCCGGGGAGCATACTCAACAGGTTGTTGAATCCCTGGCGGACTGCACCGATACCGTTAGCGATACCTTGCCCAATGCCTGCCATGATGTCCGAGCCAATCTGCACCATCTTTCCAGGCAGACTGGAGATGGTGTTGATGATGTCGGAACCCAGGTTTCGGAAAAAGTTCACTACCGACTGGATGCCGTTGCTGACACCGGTGATAATGCCGTTCATGATCGTTGTGAAGAACGATTTGATGCCGTTCCAGGTAGCTTCCCATACTGCCTTGATGAAGTTCACGCCGGCTTCAATAATGCTGCGGACAACATTGATAGCACCGGTGACGATGGACTTTATCAGGTTCCATGCGCCTTCGAGAATCTGCTTCACGGCGTCCCATGCTCCCTTCCAGTCACCCTTGAGCACACTGGTAAAGAGCTTGATGATGCCGGTGATGATAGCGATTGCCGATTGGATAATCGGGACGATTGCCCCGATAACTGCCTGCACTACCGTGAGGACCATCTGGATTGCGGGCACCAGAATCTGAATCAGCATATTGACAATCGGCATGATTGCCTCGATGAGGCTCAGCACGATGGGAATAACCGTGTTGATGATTGCTGCAATCAGAGGCAGAAGCGCCGCTAGAATTGCGCCGATAACCCCGATGAGCGCCTGGAAGACAGGCAGGAGCACCGGGATAATCGCGGTGACAATATCAAGGAGAGCAGCTGCCAGCTGACCGATAGCACCGACCACACTCACCACGACTGGGACAAGCTCAATAAAGATTCCGACAATCTGCGGGAGCATAGCCAGAATCGCACCGATAGCCTGCATAATGACCGGCATAATCGCCTGGAAAATCTGCGCAATCTGAGGCAGGAATGACATCAGAGTAGTTGCCAGCTCCATAATTGCCGGCATCAGCTGAGACATCACCTGTTCGCCAATCGGTGCCAGCTGTTGCATAAGCGTCGTGCCGAACTGGACGAACAGCGGGATCAATGGAGACAGGGACTGCACAATCTGCGGGATCCATGCGCCCATACGCTCGAAGAATCCGCTGACTACCGGAATGACCGGTTGCAACGAAGCAACGATAGCCGGGCCGAGCGTCTCAAAGATGGGACCCACCATAGACGCAATCTGCCCGACCACGTTACCAATCACCGGGAGCATACGGGAGAAAGCCCCACCGATAGCTTCCACAGCAGGCATAATCGCAGGCAGCAGCTTACCGAACGCGGTAGCAACCTTCCCTCCCAGCTCTACCAGCTTAGGTGCAACCTGACTAATTACCGGTTGCAAAGCCTGAAGGATATTAGCGCCCAGCTGACCGAGCATAGGCACCACCGTAGCAATAACCGGTTGCAAAGCCTGCACAATGCCCTGGAACGCCTGAGACAGCATGGGCATAATCTGGTCGATAGCAGGCTGGATAGCCTGCATCAACGATTCCCACGCGGCGCGCCCAGTCTCCGTTTGCGTGAAGAAGTAGGCGAGCGCACCTGCGACGATGCCGATAGCACCGACCAAAGAGGTAAAAGGATTAGCCTTCATCAGGCCAAATGCTTTAGAGAGATTGCTCGCGATGTTCGCGGAAGCAGTGTTGAAGGCGGTTTGTGCTGCAGTTGCCGCACGGACAGCTACCTCGTAGACGGAGGCGGCAGTTGCACCCAGCTGGTAGTTCCTTCCGAGTTCTGCGATTTCTCGGGCGGAACCTGCTCCGCTGGATAGCATTTTGAATCCTTCGGCTACACCCATGACGGTGTCTTTGGCCGACGAAATGGCGCCCATAGCAGTGTTGTAGGAGTCGATGGCGCTCTTTCCCAGCCCGATTGCGGTTGTCACGCCTTTGTATGCGGTGACGGCGGTCCCGAGCGCAAGGACGAGCCTACCGACTCCCTGCTGATGGTTCTCGATGAACTGGGAGAGCTGGAAGAGACCAGTTGAGAGTAGACGGATAGAAGACTCGAGGATATCGAATGCACTCGTTGCTACGTTTGCTCCGTCCCCTGCTCCACTGAAGCTGGGGAGCACGGATTTGAACGCAACCGCCAGGGAGCCCACCACTCGGATAATATTCAGTGCAACCGAGACAAAAGAATGCAGCAGAGAAGGCAAGACGGTCCCGAGGAAAGACCCTACCTTCTGGGCTACACCGACAATGCCCGCGCCTTGGGTCTGGAACGCGGAGGCAAACCGGGCAATCTCTTCACGGATAATCTCGAAGGTGACCGTGAAACGCTTGCCATCGCCCATGGTGGACTTGAAGCCCGTAGCAAAGGCGCTAATGGCTTCTCCTACCTTGGTGATACCCGCACCAATCTGTGTACCGATGACCTTGCCGAATGCTTCGATCGGCTTCATCCACCCCTGGAACGCCAGGAAGAATTTGGTAAGCGCCGGATAGATTCCGGAAAGGATGTTTGCACCAAAGCGACCAAGCGCAGCCTGTGCGTTGGCGAATGCACCGGGCAGGGTGTTACCCATTTCAGTTGCCACGGTACCAGTAGCCTTCGTCATTGCCTTCTCGAAGGTCTCAAAGTTGATCTTGCCATCGGAGGCCATCTTGAAGACCTCTTCAGTAGTCTTACCCAGTTCGTCCGCGAGTGCCTGGTAGATGGGGATGCCTCGGTCGGCTACCTGTGCAAGCACATCGTTCTGCGCCTTGCCGACACTCGCAACCTTATTGTAGATTGCGCCCATCTCTTCCATGCTGGAGCCGGAGGCAGCTGCGGAGTTGGATACGGACTTCAAGACTGCTTCCAGACGCTCACCAGGCTGAATACCAGCCGCCACAGCACCGGCCGCAGCAGTCGCTGCCGCGTCCAAACCGAACGCGGTACCCTTCACGGAAGCAGACGCGTTGTCCATAATGACCTTCACGCTATCCGCATCATTTCCCAGACCGCGCAGCTTTGCCTGCGCAACGTCAATAGCCTTGAGACGGTTAAAGCCCTTGCTGAATGCGGTGCCAAAGACCGCGCCCAGGCTGATACCTCCAAGTGCTTTGGTCACCAGCCCGGGGACAATGGAACCGAACTTCGAGCCGAAGCCAGCGGCGGCCTTTGCGCCCGCGCTGTCACCTGCAGAGCCCATTTCAGCAATAATCTGGGCACCTGCACCCTTGGTAGAAGCGATAACTGAGACATATGCCTTTGCGAGTTCGTAGCCACCTGCCATATATAGTTCTCTCCTCTCCAAGGGGTAAGGTTAGCCGCGTCTGAAACGATGCTTTGCCTCTTCCAGACTGACCACGGTTGTACCGAATTTCTTCTTGTCTTTGTCTTCAACACCTGGCCTGGGTATCGGTTTGGGGCGCCGGCGGTTCTTCTGCCCGTCTGCTGAGCGTTGCCAGTTAGCGACTGATAGCTGGTCATAGATTGCCGCCAGCAGGTGGTCGGTGATACTCCAACGCTGGTTGATGCTACGCATGGTCGCGGAATCTTCCGGGAGGTACCGGATCAAGGCCGCGGTCATGAGCACTCCGTAACGGTGCAGAGTTTCCAAAAATGGCGCCCCGTAGTAGCGGACACAGTCAACATCTATTTGCTCCCTATAGCCCCTGCGCAGGGACAGGAGCATCAGGAAGAAGGGTTCAGACGCTCCATCAGTTCCATAAAGAACTTAGAGTATGCGGAGAACTTCACCTTGCCGTTCTTATCGCGAAGAGCGTCCTTGACAGCCTTCACACCACCGTTAGTCACGATGGCATCGATAACGGTGAACATTGCCTTAGGGTTGCCGTTCTCGGACTCCACGAGGTCTTCCATCAGGTCTGCATCGTCCATGGCGTCCACATCGATTTCCCAGGTGATACCGCGCAGCTTGACATGGCGCAGGTCCTTCTTGCCCTTACGCTTGTGGTCCTGGGGTCGTGCGATACCGTTTTCATCAACGACCAGGTCGTTCTTGCTCATGTGTTTCTCCTTCAAGGTCTAAGGTGTGTGTTTCTTCTTAGCCAATGTTCTGCACTCTGCCTGCCGGTTGTTAGCGCCGGAAAAACACACAAAGCCTGCGCTATAGGCAGGCAGAGTACAAGCTTGGTTGCTTACTTCAGGTACAGGTAAGCCTTCGCACCGGTGGCGTCCGGGTACGCGGTAACGGTCACCTGGTAGCCGATGGCCTCATCAGTCTTGTAGGTGATTTCACCACGTTCGGTGACCTGACCGTCCGGAATGACAATTCGGATAGTCTTGTCGCCATCCAGCACATCCAGCACGTAGGAGTCATGCGCAGACTGTGCACCGGTGACCTTCACCGCGGTTGCGGTAGCGGTCGGGTCGGCGTAGTAGAGCTTGAGCACCTCTTCGCTGGTCTCAATCAGAGTGAACTGGAAGCTCACATTATGAGAGGTCTGAATCGTACGAACGATGTCGCCGTTCTGCCACGCCTTAATTTCGGACTTATCGGAGTCGATAGTCTGAGTTACGCCGTCTTCAGAGATATAGCCTAGGTCCTTGAACCTGGCATCGATTGCTGCGGTGGCGTTTGCCGGTGCTGCGGTCTTCAACGGTGCCTTATAGATTGCACCGGTGACGCCCACGCGCACATTAGAAGCGGTAAGAGCCATAATGGTTCCCTCCATTCATTGGATTAATTGGTTTTGATCGCGGACTCCACAACGGTGCCCCTATACGAGATTGCCCAGTTCTGCCGATACCTGGGCTGGTTCGATTCATCATCAGGCATCCACACAATTGCACCCACCGGCCGTGTCCGATAGATCGTGAACCCGTCATGCACGCCGGCGAGCGCTTTGAGGTTTGCTCTGATAAGTTCGGACATCTCGTATGCTTCTCTGTCCCCTGCAGGCTTAGAGCCCCATACGTCCAGGACGAAGGCTCGTTGCCCGTGGACGGGGCTGTTGTCTTCGCCTCCAGAGGGTGTGAGGTGCACGAACCGGGCTGGGCGTACGGTGGGCAGTCGCCCGACGTGTACGTCCAGCCCGGTGATCTGGTTGATGATGTGCCGGAGCGTTTTGAAGATGTCCTCGTAGAGGATGACTTCTGCCATTTACCAGCCTCCTACAGCCTTGGAGAGAGAGGCATGTTTGCGCTCTTCTCTGATTCCGGCTGCGCCTGCGGGGTAGACGCGGGCCACGGCGGTTTTGGCTCCTACATGCACGCTGTGCTTGTAGTTCGCTCCGGCGCGGGCTTGGATTGCTGCGGCGTGCTCGTTGAGCAATGCCTGCATTTCGGGCGAAGTACGTAGTGCGTAGAACCCCGGTAGGTGCAGCTTCACTTTGGTTTTTTCTGCCATTGTTTAGCCTTCTACTCGTAGGAGGTTGATACGCACTGCGTTCTTGAACCCGAACGGACCGGTCGAGTAGTCTTCCGGGTGCCCTACGACTTCGAACGTCCCCGCTCCGGGGAGTAGTATCCTGTCACCTGGTGAGGCGAAGGGTTCGGGGGCGTATAGGTCGTAGTCACGGCGGATGCCGGTGTCCAAATCGCGCATGAGCTGGTCGGCGCCTACTGGTGCCCAGCCGTACACGGCAACTTCGGTTGGGTCGCCCCAGGCTTGGGGCTGAGCACCCCAACTGTCCTCCGTGTACTCCTCCAGGGGCATATGGCGTACTGTGTGCTGGGTGGTGAGCCAGTACATTAGTGCACCACCTGCTCATCGAGCAGGTCATAGACGAATGCTTTTTGAGAGCCCACCTTCAAAAGCTTCTTCTCTGCTTTAGTCAGGAAGAGAGCTCCGTTAGGGTTGCTGAAACTCACCTGCTGGTTGTACGGTCCTGCAGTCTGGGAAATACTGGAGGCACCATCTGGGTAGGCTGATGCTGCCATGCCACGCTTGACCATGGCGCAGGCAACCATTCGCAGCACATATTCATCCAGCTCCGCCCAGTGTGGAGCCGAGGCACGGATGAGTGCCCCAGCATCCTCCAGGAGCACCTGGGCGGTTGCATCCGAGCCAAGAGGCATATCAGGCCAGCGAGCGCGTAGGTCTTCCGCAAGCACGAGCGGGTAGCCGTTGTCCATGCTAGCCATCTATGTCTCCTTACTTGAGGGTGTACTTGACGAATGCATCCTTGTCGTGCAGCAGCCAGCCGTATTCTGCCTCGACACGCAGGGCAACCAGGTTGTTCTCCCAGAGGGAGGTCAGCTGACCGTTGATGGTGACGGTTGCTTCGGTAGAGACGTCGTAGGAGATGCCGCCTACGGTGCCCCAGATTGCCTTGGAGAAGTCACCGCCGAAGCCGACGACGTTGCCTACGCCGACACCGTTACGCACACCCTTTGCGAAGAGAGCAGGACGGGAGAGCACGCTACCGGAGCGTACCGGGGAGGCGGTGTCCTGGGTCGGTGCGGAGATGAACAGGGGGCGGCCGGTGGTGTCTACGCTGGTGTTGAGCTTGGGCTCTGCGTAGGGGTCGAACAGGAAGCCGGTCAGCTCCTTGTCGTCCTTGACCAGCAGGTCCAAACCAGAGTTCAAGTCGGCAAACATGCCACCCTTGTTATCTGCTGCGGTTCCCAAAGCAACGGTCTTGCCAGTGTTGGTCAGTGCCTGGTTTGCACCGAAGGGGCTGTTGGTGCCGTGCAGTACTGCCGCGTCGAAAGCCTCTGCAATTGCTTCGGCAACCTGGTCACGGACCAGGGACATGAAGTTGCCGGGGTTAGAGCGGACAACCTCTGCGGAGACCGGGACGATTGCCGCGATCTTCATGGGCTTCATGGTCTTCAGACCCAGACCTGCGTTGGTAGATTCCTTCTTTGCGCCTTCAGCAACCCACTTCGCGGTTGCCTTAGAGGTGACAACGGGCACCTCGATACCGGAGGCGCCCAGGGGTACCTGTCGCACCATCTGCTGAACAGCAGAGACGCGCTTAATGTCTTCGAAGTAGGCTTCTGCCATCTCGGGCTTGAGGAAGCCGGAGAAATCGGTGGTGGTGACTGCCTTAGTGACGGCCATGGTCACCCTCCTTTCACGTTTTGTGTCTTTGTCTTTTACAGCCCCAGAGCCTTACGGAATGCTTCTGCGATTCCGTCGCTGTTCAGTGCCATGTTCTGGGGTTCAGCAGCACCGGTCACAACAACACGTGCCGGTTCTGCTGCAGGGGTCTGGATAAGCTCCGAAAGCTGCTTAGCGTGTGCAACCAGCTCCTCTTCGGTGTCTCCGCGCAGTGCGTCGGCGGGGACACCATACTCAGAGGCCGCAGCAGCTCGCCACGCACGCACCTGGTTCTCATGCTCCACAGCGCTCAGTCGAGCCTCTGCGGTCTCTGCACGCTCAACGAGCTTGTCCCAGCCGGCAACACGCTCCTTGAGTTCCGCATAATCGGAGAACTTCGCACGCTCACGCGCCAGACGAGCATTGAGCACCTTATTCAGCTGCGCCTGGCTGGTAATAGGCTCAAAACCATTACCAGGCTCTGCTGGTGCCTCTACACTCTCCTGAGCGCTATCAACTGCAGCGGTCTGCGCAGGTGCGCTATTTTCTTCACTCATACAAACCTCCAAAAAGGGGTACACCAAAACCCCGCACACGAGAACCGTGCACGGGGTTTTGTCAATGGATCATCACCGGGCATTTCACCACCGCCCGTACAGTGGAAAACTCAAAAATGGGTACACAAAAGCCCTGTGCACGCACACCGTGCACAGGGCTTCTAATTATATAAATCTAACGCTCTAGGAGGTCTAGATGAGCCTCATAGTCGAACTCTTCAGTAGCGTAAGTCCACATGCTCTTCACTAAATCATCGGGCATCCAGTCATGATTAGCTAATCGTGCAACATCATACGGAAAAGTAACCTGATTCTTTACAAAATCACCAATAACGCAGGATAGAGACAACTCCCATTCACTGCCTCGGTTAAAATTTTCTGCAAATGCTCGTGTCTTCTCTTCCAAGTTCCGAGAAAGCATAACAGCAGACAGAATCTTAGCTTTTTGCCAATCCTGCATGTTATTTTCCTTCCTCAATTGGGTAAAAGCTTGTTACTGAGAATATATCATTTTCCTCTTTATAAGCACAGTACATAAGCCCGACACCAGGTACCTCTACACGGCTTATATATGTGCCTTCGTACAGGCCTGGTTGCCATCCCCTTCTATCTTCTTCCTTTACCGCAGCAAGAAGTAATAACGCAATCTCTTCAGGATCTAAATCCCCAAAAGTGGTAGGAGCATTACCCCCATGCCCATGCCGCGCCAAAATATGCTGCCAACGCCCAGGCCTCAACAACTCCAAATACTCAGGCCACCCTGACGAATAGTCCCGCAGCACCTTAGGCATCTGAACACTCTCACCCCGACCACGGTTATACATCTCCCGCCATGACGAAGCCACCTCCGCCAACGAAGGCGAATACCCATGCTTACCCTGCTTACGAGCAACCACAGCATCACGCGCAGCCTCATACTGCGCATACAGCACCGCAGGATCATACCCGGCAATCTTCGGAGTCTTCTTACCCCACGCAGGCACAATCTGACAATCACAATCACCATGCCATTGCCTTGCCGCACCTGCCGACTGAGCGTCCAGATACACCCAGCCACGCGAGGCAAGCATAAGACACCATGCGCAGGTTTGCCCGTGCGGAACACGCGCCCAGCGGGGCTTCTTCGGGTCAGAATCAGCAGCGCGAACAATACTCTCACGCCCCAGCTTCTTCACCAAACGGTCCAACACGCCGTCCAAAGGCGCAAGAGCCTTACCAAGGTCATCTCCAGCCATGAGATTCCCCAAAGCCCACCGAGTCGAAGCCTGCACAATATCCTCCGGCAACTGCTCGGGCAGAGCCGGCTGGAATCCATCATCAAGCCCCACAGCCTCAGCACGCAACGCAAGATACCAGCCCAATGACTCCACCGCAGCAGCATCTCCATAGTCAGAGACCAGCCCGTACATGCTCTCCAGCATGACCTCACGCTTCACCTCATCTGGGGTATCGATAAGGGCTTGGGCAATCTCAGCCAGATCGCGGCGCGCACCGTCCACAATCTCATTGAGTGTATCTGCAAGAGCCGACACATCAGAGCGCGCCACCATAGATCTACTCCTTTACAAGCTCTTCTACCCCATCTGGGCCAGGTGCCTCTTTGAGCGTAGATTGACGAGAAGACACCAGCTGCGCGATGGTCTGAGAAGCCTGCGCACGGCGTTTATCCGCCCACAGACGCTGAATGCTCGCATCGTCATACCCAAGCTTCTCCAAGATGACCTGAGACTCAGCCAGCCACGGCATAACCTGCACCTGCTTCAGCACGGCATCTGCAGCAGCCGAATCCGACACATGCACCGTCGGGGCAAACCACGGCTCTACCAGAGACACACCCTCAGTAGAGCCCTCCCGCAAAGCAACAGACAGCAACGCCACCTGCCGCAGAGACTGCTTGAACCCACGAATCGCGCGTTCAGCCGCCAAACGCAAAGGATCACGCTGAGACTGAATCGCCGAGTCACTCGACGGATTATCCGAGGGGAAACCCAACTCATCGAGCGGAATCTGAGACTCCGCAGCCAGCAAAGACGCCCACTGACGCAACTGGTCAGTATGCGGCTGCATGCTAATCTGCGGGAACTGCCCCACGGTCGGAACTTCGCCTTCTTCATCCCTGCTGATAGTCAGCAGTCGAGAGGTCAACGCGGACCATTTCGAGCCAGTCAGAGCCTCTTCATCAGCACCAAGCATGTACCTCTGCGGGGAGGCATAGAATTCCGCGCCGATTTCCGAGCGAACGATCGTGCGGATTGCCGAATCGGTCAACGACATAACCGCCTTAGAGATACGTGAGCGCCCAAAAGGATTGCGCAGGTCAGCTCCCACAATAATGGGCACCAGCAGGGGGCGGCCGGTCTTGTTGGGGATGACCTCAACGGCGGAGCGTCCTGTGGTGTCATCGAAGACTACCTGCACGGTCTTATCTGCAAAGTACGCGACAAACTCAGTCGGGATGAACGAGGTGGTGCCGTCCTTGCGGATTTCTGAAACAGTCAGACCAGCTGAGAGCGAGCGCGTGCGGGGGTTCCAGATTCCAGTTGCCCAATGCGCGGAGCGAGGGAGCCAGAGCACTTCGGGTTCACCCTTGCTGGGGTCTCCTTCAGTCACTGTGATAAAGGCACAAGAGTGGATGAGCGCGCTACTGACAGCCTGGGAGAACGCCTCCTGGAAACCGTTGTCGGCTACAAGAGCATTCAACCCGTGCGGGTCGTCCTCTTCTGAGGTGGATACGAACCGTTCGAAACGGATACGGTCTGCCAGTACGTCAACGACTTTGCCCGGCCAGCCGAGGACGGACCCGATATTCAGGAACTGCCGCGGGAGACTAATTCCGAGGTCTCGGAGCGTCATCTTCTGGTCGTAGTATGCCTGTCGCTGGGCGTTCATGGCTCGCTTGGAGCCGAGCTGGTCAATCATCGCCTGTACTTGACGACGCTCGGTCTCGGTGAGGAGCTCAGCAGGGATTGCCTGCACGCTAGGAATATACGCGGTCATACGCTAATCACCTGCTTTCTCTTGATGGGGTTACGCCGTGTGACTTTCGCTCCCCAGTAGGCTAGGGTTGCCGCCTCGAACATCGTGACACTACCGCCTTCTGGTGCTTGCCAACCGAAGCCACCACGGCTGCCAATCTTTCGCCTGGAGGCGGCAAGTACCTGGACTGTCATTTCTGGCTGAGCACTATGGGCAACATCGTGGCTGATAACAGCCTGATCGAACATAGCATGTGCCGCAATGACCTGGTCTAGGGAGGGCTGCCAGATAAGCTTTTTGTTCTTCACCCCGGCATCTTGGAGCGCCTGAATCAGATAGCCCACGCCTGATTTGCCGTCAACAACGATTTGGGCTGCGCGCTCCTGCTTGGACGCAAGGAAATCGACGAGCCAGCCGGTGCCTGCAGAGAGCGGCTCGGAACGGATACCCTCGATGAACACAGGCCCCTCTTCGGGGCGGCGTGCCACAGCGAGCGCGACCTCCAACCCATCCGGCGAGAAACGCACACCGTACACGTCACGACCGGTTTCTGGTGCAGTACCTTCCAACGCGTTCCACGCGTCCGGGGTGAACGCGTTGGTCACGCCTGCCAACTCATCCCAGACTCCAAGGGCTTCACGACGGAAGGACTCATCAGAGCCGAGCATTTTACGCAGTCGCCCAAAGGCTGTAGCGCTAGTGCGCTCCGGGTAGGACGGGTTAGCTTTTGCCCACTGCCGCTTATCATCCAGGCGCCCATCGGGGTCTGCAGAGAACTCTACGTATAGGGTGTCTTTATCCCCCTTGAGTGCATCCTCTCTGCGCTGCCGGAAGACTTCGCCTGGGTCGTTGGGACGCGGAGGAGTGCCCAGCATAATCACCAGACCGTTTGGGGCCGCGTTGGTCGCCGGAACCATATCATCCATGGCTTTCTCAGAAAGAATCTGCGCCTCATCGAAGACCAGCACGTCAACCTTTGCAAAGCCACGACCAAACCCGTTCTCTCTCGCACCGAAGAGGATTCGGGAACCATTGGCGAACTCAATACCTTCAGAGCCTGCTGCACGGTGCACATGCCCAATGAACGGCATAATGTCCGGCTTATTCGCAATCCCCTGCATGGAACGGAACGTCTCATTATGGGTACGAGCACGGTGAGCAGACCACAGGACAAATGTCCCGGGAAACGCCACACACAGCCCGAAGATGAGACCAGCAATGGTGTGGGTCTTACCCACCTGACGCGGCAGGGAAAACACCGCACCACCAACGCCACACGCATAGATACCATCTGCACGCTTTGCCACCAGGAGCTTCCCCAGCGACATCTGCCAGGTGTCCAGAGGATAGCGCATACGACGAAGAGCCTGCGCCAGATGAGGCCAGGCTGTTGTTTCAATGCCCGCTGGGATAACTAGGTGTCGCGCAAGGTCAGAGAGCTTGCGGGTCGAAAGCGACGTCTTCGACATACCCTGCCTCCCTAGCTTCGACACCAAGGGTCTCTTCTAGGGTCTCCAGCTCTTCAATCTCTTTCGTCAAGTCCTGGTAACGGCGTGCGAGCGCAGCAAGGTCACGCGCTAGCGTGTTGGGGTGCTCCAGATGACTTGCAACGATACGCCTCAAAATTCGTAGCTCTGCAAGGCGACCAACTCCAGCATCAATGGCAGAGACCAATTCACCTTCTGCCCCGTGCTCTACAGGAGGCAGCTGCTTAGGCTTCCCGCTTTTACTCACGGTCATCCCCCTCTCACTATGTGGAAATTCAGCGCAAAAATATCGCTATCGCCGTAGGGCGCGACTTCATCTCCCCGGGGAGGGGTACCTCCCCTACCGTTGTTTGCTTTTAGGCTGTTCACTCTTGGCTCCAGGGTCCCCCTTTTTTTGATGGCTGATGCCGTGGACGGGTTGGAGAGGACTAAAGGATCAGTGTTGTTTTTGGTCTGAGCGGTTCTGCGATTCGTATTGTCTTGAGAGCCTGTGAGCGTTTGCCTCCAAGCTTTCCGCCGAGTTTCTGGTTGCATTGGCGGCAGATGACGCGAACGTTTTCCGCTACATCTTTGCCGCCTTCAGCGTGTGCTGTCACGTGGTCAAGTTCAGGTGAGTTCGGTTGCTTCGACCTGTGCCAGTCGTAGGCGACGCCACAAATAGGGCAGAGCATGTCGCCGCGTTCAAAGGCTGCGGCGAGTTCTTGTTTTCGGAGGTTCTTCCAGCGGGCGGTGCCGGTGCGGCTGGTCGCCATTGCTTCTTCCTCTCTCCGTTATTTATTTGTGGGATGGTGGTTGCTTGGCGGTGATGGTGGTGATGATTGCGACGGGGATCATTTGTTTTCTTTCTGGTACGGGTGGAGCCCCTGTCCGTGTTGGGCAGGGGCTCCGACTGAAGTGACTACACGCTATTGCTAACCATCGAGTGTTGTCTGTGTTCCGCCGCGTCATGGCCCCCCTGTTTGTTTTTGGGCACCATGAAGCTGGGCCACAGTGTACACAAGTTTTTAGGGGTTTGCAATGAGTGCGGTGCGGATGTTGTCGATGCCGTGCCAGGTGGTTTTGCAGGCGGTGCAGGTGGCGGTTTCAGCGCGTAGGTGGAAGTGGATTGCTTCGTCTACGCGTTGTCCGCCTTCGGGGGTTTCGGTGATGACCCATTCGGCGCCGCAGTTGGGGCAGGGTACGCGGATGGGGATGACGGTTTCGTCGAGTGCTTGGATTGCTTGGCGCCAGCCGGTGAGTTTGGTGGTGGCGTAGTCGTGGTCGACGTGGTGTGCCCAGTTGGTGAGTTTGTCGGCCAGTGGTGCGGCTTTGTGGAGTTGTTGGGTGGCGGGCAGGTCGTAGCGGATTTGGTGTTCGATGGCGGCTTTGATGAGGAGGGCGTGGTCGTTGCAGGGGCTGGTGGATTTGAATCCGCCTCCGCCGGGTGCGGTGTTGGGTCGTTCGGTGATGGCGTGTTCGAGTTGTTGTAGTAGTGGTAGGGCGCGGGTGTAGGTGGTGGTTCCGTGCCAGGTGTGGGTGGCGAGGTGGGTGTTGGTGAATTCGTGGAGGAGTGAGTCCAGGGAGAGCATGGTGGTGGTTCCTTAGTGTTGTGGGTGGGCTGGTGGGTTGGGCTGGTGGTGTAGGGGTGTGATGACGAGGAGTAGGCCGGGGTTTTCTTTGTCGAAGCCGCCGTGGTGTAGGTGTGGTCCGTCGAGGTGTTCATGGCTGTCGTCGGGTAGGAGCCCGGCGGTAACGTAGGCGTCGATGAGTGCTTTGGCGGTTGGGTAGAGGTTGGCGGGGTCGTAGCGGCCTCGGCGTGCCTTGTAGATCCAGATGTCGATTTGGGCGTGTTGGAGGGTGGGCATTTGGTGGGTGGGGTGTTCCTGTTTCCATTGGTGGATGTCGTGGTTGGCTGCGTGTTTCCATTGGTCGGCGTTTTTGCGGTAGGTTCGCCAGTGGGTGCCGTTGGAGCGGTTGATGGAGAGGAAGGTGCGGTTTTCGAGGGGTATCCATCGGAGGATGGGTTTGCTGTGGGGGGTCTTTTTGAGGGTGACTGCGGCGGGTGGGGTGTTAGAAGGGTGGGTTGTCATTTGTGGTGGTGTCCTTTCGTTGGTTGGTTAGTGGGGTGTAGCCGGGTGCGGTGAAGTGGCAGATGTGGTGGGGGGCTACGGTGATGCCGGCCGCTGGTGGTGCGTGCAGTTCGTTGAGGTGTAGTGCGGTGTCGGTGGTTTCGAGTTGGTAGGCGCGTCGTCCTTGGGCGAGGGTGGCGCGGATGGTTGCTGGGTTGGTGGTGGTTGTGGGGTCTGCTTGGGTGGGCATTGCGGTGGTGGGTCCGGTGAGTCCGGTGAGGATGAGTGCCCCGCAGCGGGTGCAGGTGTTGATGTGTGCTTGGCGGGCTTGGCGGGGGTTGGGTTGGGTGTTTTGTTCGTGTTGGATCCATTCGGGGGTTCCTGGTGGTGGTGTTGGGAGTTGGTCGAGGAGGTCGGGCTGTTTTTTGGTTGTTTTTCGTGCCATGGTGGGTTTTTCGGGTTGCGTGGAAAAGTTGTG